>Ga0055477_10000057_pt1 | contig 21782 bp, 17 predicted proteins | sample Muzzi_PWA_D2_FD_57683 | JGI IMG/M metagenome (GOLD analysis project Ga0055477, IMG submission 57683) | Wetland microbial communities from San Francisco Bay, California, USA, that impact long-term carbon sequestration - Muzzi_PWA_D2 | ecosystem: Environmental > Aquatic > Marine > Wetlands ... | reverse complement strand
GGCTAGGAAGCGGCCCCCGCTGCGGCATCGGGGAGATATTAATCCCGCCCGTGCAGCCGGGATCATCCATCATGCCCGGGAAGGTTAACCCCGTAATCCCCGAAGCCGTGTGCCAGGTTGCCGCGCAGGTCGTTGGCAACGACCTCACGATAACCATCGGGGGACAGTTCGGGAACTTCGAGCTTAACGTAATGATGCCCGTAAAGGGACACAACCTGCTTCAGTCCATAGACCTGATCGGAAAGTCCTCACAGGTATTTGCGGACAAGTGCATCAAGGGCATAAAGGCGGACAAGAAGCGCTGCGAGGAGATGATCGAGAAGAGCCTCGCCATGTGCACGAGCCTGGCTCCCGAGATCGGGTACGACAACGCAGCTAAGATAGCCAAGGAAGCTTACGAGACCGGAAAGACCGTAAGGGAGGTCGCGCTTGAGAAGGAGGTTCTGCCTGCAGAAAAGTTGAACGACCTGCTCGACCCGTTGTCGATGACGGAGCCGAGGGCGAAGAAATAGGCAGAACATTAGCGGAGACATCCAATTCCTCGCTTACCCGAAATTGTTCCCCTTTAGAAAAGGGGGAAAGTATTTTTTATACCCTCCTTTTTTAAAGAACGAACATGACAACGGTTCTGAATGTGTGCAAGAACCGGACGACCTTATCTGACTGCAGTAAACTGGATGCATTCGGCAAAGAGCATCATAATACAAAATAAGAATATTCGGACACTTTGTCCTACTATGCAATGACATAAACGAACATTAGGCTTAATCTTGCATCAACGCAGATAGGTTAGGGAAGATTTATCTTAGAAGATTTTACTTTCATTACTAATTATTGTGTCATAATGCAAACACCGATAAACTCAATTGACTTCCAAACATAAAACTCAGGAGAAGTGATATGAATGTGAAAGAGATGTTCGACCTTACGGGCAAGACGGCGATCGTCACCGGCGGGTATACCGGCATAGGAAGGCAGATGACCAACGCACTAGCGGAAGCCGGAGCTGACGTCGTGATATGCGCCAGAAATCTGGACGGCTGCGTAAGCGCCGCTGAGGAAATATCGAAAGAGACCGGCGTGAATACGCTCGCGCTCAAGTGCGACGTGTCTCATGAGGAAGACGTTAGCAAAATAGTTGCCGAGACTATGAAGAAATTCGGCAAGATCGATATACTCGTAAACAATGCCGGGATCGCGATGGGAGCGCTGCCCGAAGACACTACGCTTGAGGACTGGAACAATATCATCGGCGTGAACCTCACAGGCACTTTTCTCTGCTGCAGAGAAGCGGGAAAGGAGATGATAAAGGCCGGGAGCGGAAAGATAATCAACCTATCCTCGGTCATGGGCTACCAGACAACCCACCTCGTGAGCGCCCCGCATTACGTCGCCTCCAAAGGAGCCGTAGTGACACTCACTAAAGACCTGGCTGTGAGATGGATAAAGTACAACATCCAAGTGAACGCGATTGCGCCCGGGTGGTTTCCGACCAACATGACGGAGCCCGTGCTCAGCCCGGAGATGATGGGGATGGGAGAGGAGATGCTCAAATCCATACCTGCCGGCAGATTCGGCGGTACGGATGATTTGAAAGGCGTCGTAGTCCTCCTGGCGTCCAAAGCGTCCGATTATATAGCGGGGGAAATCATAGTAGTGGACGGCGGTACGCTCGCGAGGTATTAATCCAGGAGAAAACCGAAGGCATTTCGGACGGCATCATGTCCTCCCGCCGGAACCGCGTCTTTATGCGCCAGCAGCACGCGGTCGAATTCCCAGGATAGTATCGCTTCTGCGGATTCCCTCGCCTTTCCCTTGTCACGAATAAGAATGTACTTCGACATCCTGGAGACTGCCGGTTTCTTGTACGCGCCGATTAATTTTGCGAAAAATTCCTGTCCGGCAGAAAGGTCGTTTGAGTAATTGAAAATCAGATCGGAGAATATAACGGTCCCGCTTTGAACATGAAGGAACACAATTTCATTCACAGTGGGCATTCCTCGGAACAGCGTCTGCTCTATCTCGCCCTCCCACTCGGGCTCAGGTGTATCGGAAAGAACACCGTCGAATCTCAAATCCTTCCTCTTCCCGGGGAGCCCCGGAGCGGCGTAGAATTTTGCGCCGGGATATGAGCTTATGTAATCACCTATGTAGAGGTGATGAAACTTGTTCGGCGCGGCTACGTATTTTACATCCCCGAACACGTCCAGCTCCCGCCTGAGAGATTCCGTAAGCCTTACAGGCGAGTGCACGAACAGACCTCCTGATTTGAGTCTAATCACGGTCATCCTTCCACCGAAATCGACTCCCAGAAATCTGTGTGAGGACTCGGCGGTCCAGAGGTTTTCATCGAGTTCTGTTAATTGATTCGGCATGACGTTTTTACAAGGTATCCCCGCTTAGTCCGAACTAAGATTCAGACGAGTCTCCCCTCGCGGTATGCGTGTATGATGGACTTCATGTGCTCGTCCACGCTGGAGCATAGCAGCTCCAGCGTAAGCGCCTCGGCAGAGGCCGCTATGAGTAACGCGAGCGCTGCGTAAAACAGAGTCTCATTGTAACCGAATATGAAGGCGATAATCACGAAGGAATAGGCGATCACGCCCGCCGCTTTCGCCGAATAGAGGTGAAGGTTCGCAATTCTACGGAACTTTATCCAGCCGACCAGAATTGCCGAAGCTTCGAGCAAGACCCAAAACGTGACGAGCAGCTTATGCTCCAGTATTATCTCCGGCATTAGCAGCGCTACCCAGAAAGCAGCGGAGATTATAACCGACACATCGGCTATGGAATCGAGCTTGCTCCCGTAAGCGCTGACCGTCCCCCACCTCCTCGCGATGAATCCGTCGAGCGCATCCGAAAGTCCTGCAAGCAGGAGTCCCGCCCCCACATAACGGGGCATATCCATGAAAGCCATTACCCAGAGAACGGGAACCAGAAGCAGCCTGATTATGCTTAAGGTATTGGGTATGTTGATGTATCCGTGCCGTTCCATAAGAACTCCGACTAATGCGCGATATGTTGACATAGAGTAGTCACTGAATCAATAAAATAATTCCCGTTTCAGTAGATTCGGACAATGAGGGAGACTAGTATTCATTTAAAAGGCTTCAAAATGGTCGGAGGCTCGTCGTAACCCGTTCAATTGTTTGGAAATTATTGATCAGGATGTATACGCAACTATGTGCACACGCACCGCTCAACAGAGTCTTAACAGTCGTATCTACCTAATATTAAAAGAAATATATTTTGTGCAAATGCGAATAAAAACCCTTGACAATCATTCGTAACCGATTATATTGTTGTTAAAATACACATATGTAAGGAGGCATTACTATGGCAGAAACTACAAAGAAGGTTGCTTCGAAAGTAAAGGACGTAACGGAGCCGGCAAAGGAGTTTTCAGGTCTTGTAAAGGAAAACTATCTGAACGGTCTCGATTTCACGTTTTCTATTTTCGAGCAGAATATGAAGGTTCTGAATTCTCAGGTTGATCATTATTTCGACCTGGAGAAGGAATTCGTGACGAACCTGAGCGAGTTCTACAAGGATTTCCCTACAGAGTTGCCGTTCACCAAGGACCTGCCTTTCGCCAAAGATTTACCTCTCGACGGCGGGATCAAAAAAGTGACCGAACAGCTCGAGCGCTACACCTCGTACCGTAAGGAACAGATTGCATCCGCACGCTCTATTACGGAAAAGTTCGCTAAGGACGCGCACACCATGGCTCAGGAGAATGTGGAAAAGGTGTTCTCGTACTGGACCGATTATTTCAACTCTCTCGGCGCGTAATTCCACGCTTAATAAACGGTTAAGAATTAATACCGAGCGATGATGGAATTCGAGAGGCGTGAATTTTTCACGCCTCTCGAATATCCCTAACACATCTTTAACCTTCTATACAGTCTTATTCATCTAGAACCAGCGAGCGAGATTATATGCTCCCTGAAATTAGCGGCGTACCCGAAAATCCATTATAATGTAAAATCGAATTCCGGAAGTTAGTACAATATCGATCCGGGGGTTATAAATTGACACGACTGCTACTGATCACGATAACATTACTAACTCTACTCCCTGCCGTCGGATGCAGCACCGTTAAAACCGGTAAGGACATCGCAATCGACAATCCGCTTGCGGAATCGAAGAAGAATCAGTCCCTGAGCGAAGCGAGGAAAGAAGTCGAGCAGTCGAGAAGGCTTCTGGACGAGTGCCTCAAGGCCAACGGGGGCGACGAGACCAAGTGCGCGACACAAAAAGCGAATTACGATAAAGACGTCGAGGAGTATGTTTCTCTCCAGACGGATTGATTATTACCGACTCTCCAAACCGCAAGGGGGGATGAAGCATGAAAAATCTTATTCTTGTCATCATCTTACTCATCATTCCGTTCTCTGCCCAAACGACATACGGCGGTGATACTGGTACCGCTACCGGCACCGGGCTTGAAGCTCAGAAAATCGAAATAATAGTTGACAGTTACTCATACGAGCCGGACCGAATAACCGTCACGGAGGGAAGGCCCGTCGAGATCATGCTGAGGAGCGTTACTTCCATGATCCCGCATAACTTCACCATAGACGATCCGGCTTCAGGGCTGGATATCGATGTAGACGTCCCGTCAGGGAAAGACGTGACAGTCACGTTTACTCCCGTAAAGACGGGCGAGTTTAAATTCTATTGTGACAAGAAGGGGATCTTCGGCTCACACCTGAAAAAGGGAATGGAAGGCACACTCGTAGTCTTGCCCGCCGCTTCCGAGTCCGATTAATATGCGAAACTTTCCGTGATCTCCGGCTCAGAACCTGAGCTGGAAATCCATTACAAAATCTACGGTGGCTATGTCGGAGGTCGGCCCTTCGACAGGGAACTGAACCGCGAAACCGGGGCTGTATTTCCCGCCGAATCTTATTCCGGGCGTAATGAAAAGGTCGGTCTTTCCGGTAGTGTCGTCAGTCGTGATTGTGTATCCGTCGAATTCGCAGTACACGATCGGGGAGCCGGGCATCGGGACATTAACCCCCGCTGCGGTGTGGTAATTGAGCCTTAACTCAAAATCCTGCCCTTCGAAGTTCTTGGCGTTGAATATGAAATCCGTGCCTAGGCTGGCCTGCAGACTCACCGCTCCTTTCCACGCTCCGGCAGATATGTAGGGCGATGCGGTGACCGCCCTGTATAGGTAAAGAGGGAAGTCCCTCCTATACATGATAACCTGCTGGAGCCTGTCCTGGCTGTCCGTAAAGGCCGTCGGGAGCAGCACCTGCAACCCGCCGGTAACCGCGAGGTCGTTAGACTCGTATGCTACCGATTTGACTCCGACAGCAAGGTTCCCAAGCTCGTACCCGTCTCTTACTTTCACGTCCCCGTCGTAGACGTTGTTAACGCCGCCGTACGGGATATCTATATACACGCCCCACCGCTGGCTCTCCGAAGGGAACTCCAGCCCGAGGTTGTACATAATTAGCTCCCCGCCGATGCCGTTTTTGAGATTGACGACTTCGAGGCCGAAGCCTACCCTGCCGAGAGGAAGCGGCGGCTTGAAGAAGAGCGGATAGCCAAGCTCAAGCGCCTTCTCCTTGCTCGTGGAAATCGTAAAAGGTCCCTGGAACTCGAAGGTGCCCGACACAGGATTGAGCAAGCCGATGCTTCTGTTTTTTACGAAAAGTCTCATAGGGTTAGTAATGTAGGCGGCCACATGGGCAACCTCGCTGTCTTGCTCTATAAGCCAGTTCGAGAGCTGCTCCATGCTCCACCCGAGTGGAACACCGAGCAGGGGGTGAAAGACGAGATCCTTACCCGATGGCTTTATCACGGTTCCCTCTATTGCGTATTCCCATAGGACGCTCTGTATGACGGAGCCCGCGGCAGACGCCCAGAAGCTGTGTCCCCTAGCGCGGTAGAACTGATAGGACAGCATCCCGAAGAACGGATGGAGAATCCAGTTTACCGCAAAATCATCCTGATCGTCCCAGACGGGTTTCGACGTGATGTTGTCCCACCACCTGGAGAACGAGGCATCGAATATCTTCTGGTTCTTGTCTCTTACGTAAAATAGTCTTCCGGCCCATTGCACGCCGTACCAGATAATGGTGTCGTACATGAAAGACTTAAATCCCGTCGGTCTGAGGTCGGGGGTCTCAGATGACTCTGCCCCGCCGCCAACCGGAATAACGACATCTTCCTCATTGTGTGGTGTGGTGTCTGCCTCTTCCTCCGCCGAGAAGAGGTACACGGGCTGCTCCGCCGCTCTCGCAATCTCGGCGTACTCAGGGTTGAGCAGCATCAAAAGAACAGGGATCAGAATCCTAATCCTCAAACATCATCCTCCTTTTAACAACCGCAAAGCAAATCTACTGAATAAAGTGAAACAACCAGAAGAATAAAAAGACGATACGGGCCTCCCCCCTCCGTCTTGCACATTGTAACAAGAATTGCCCTAAAAACAAAGAAAAATTTGTAGAAATAACAATGCTGTCAATAATAAGATACGACCGCCCGATGTTATTGATCAAAACCTGACCTGAAAATCGAACATGTAGCTGAACCTGTCTACATCCTTATCGACACCGTAAACGGGAAACTGGACGAGGAAGCCCGGGCTGTACTTCCTCCCGAACCGGATGCCCGAAGACATAAACATATCGTTCTTCTCGAACGTATCCGCAGTGAGGAGCGAGTAGCCGTTGAACTCCGCGAACAGTGCCGGTGAGCCGACTACGGGGAAATTAGCTCCCGCCGACGCCGAGTAATCCACCCTGAACTCGAAATCATTTCCCTCGAGCCCGCTCGCGTTCAGCACCCAGTCAGTGGCCACCATTCCCTGCACGTTGAATATTCCCTTCCATACAGCGCCTGTTATATACGGAGTTATGGTCCATGCCTTCTGAAGATTGATGGGAAAATTCCGCTTGAATAAAAGGAGCGTATCCAGCCTGTTGATGTTGTCTTTGTACGAGGTAGGCAGTATCAGCTCCGTGCCCGCAGACAGAGCGGAATTAGATGTTTTGTAGAGAATGAACTTGCTGCCGGCGAGAAGATTCGCGAACTCATAGCCGTCCTTTACATTCTCACCGTTCACGGCTACTTCGTTCACGCCCGACTGCGAAATTTTGACATAAATTCCCCACAGCTGGCTGGACGAGGGAACGTCAATTCTGATAGAGTAGAAGACAAACTGGCCGCCGAGATTCCTTTTGAGATTGACTATCTCAAGATCGGCCCTGAACCTCCCTAACGGCAGCGGCTGCTCCATGAAAAACGGATATGCCAGATCGACGGCTTCGGCCTTGTTGGGAGTAAATTCAAGCGGCCCGCTTACGGACATAAAGGTTTTCGAGAACGGGTTGTAGACGCTGAGCTGTCTGTCGTGTATGAAATTCCGCATCGGGTTCAGTACGTGGCCCAGGATTTTAGCGGGAACGAAATCCGTCGATATGAGCCAGTCCGATGATTCCTCAAGCGCCACGCCGAGGGGGACGCCGACGGCGGTAGTCGATACAAGGTCCACTAGAGACGGTGTCTCCACCAGACCTTCGACCGTATACTCGAACAGTACGTTTTGAACGAGAGCGCCGAGTGCCGAGCCCAGGAAGCTGTGTCCCATCGACCTGTAGTAAAGGTATTGGACGGAGCCGACGACCGGATGCGTAACCCAGTTGGTGAAGAACGAATCACCGTCGTCCCACTCGGGCCACTGTGTGATGTTGTCCCACCACTTCGACAGAGAGGTATTGAAAATTCTGCTGTTTTTATTCCTTACGTAGAAGAATCTGGCTCCCCACACGAATGCGTAGGATATTGCCGTATCGCGCAGGAACTCTTTCGCGCCCAGACGGTACTGGCCGGGGTCGCCGAAGTCATATTCCTCCCCCCCTTCGTCCTTGCCGGCTTCAGGTGAAGCGGACGTGTCCGTTACAGCACCGGCCAACAGGTCGTATCCCCTCACCTCCTCACGGGCCTGAGCCTGTACAGTCATCAAAAACAATAAAAGAATACAGAAAACCCTTTGTGTAAACCTCACCTTTTGTCCCTGTACCCGCGATTTTAAAACGACAAAGATAGAAATTGAGCAGAAAAGATACCCAAAAATTTATATAATCAAAATTGTCACTCGATGCCGAGAAGTTTTTTCGCCCTGGCTTCCCAGGTGTAGTTTTTTGCCTGCTCGGAGGCCGCCTTCCCCAGTTTTTCGGCGAAGGCCGCATCACCGAGGACTTTCTCGATGCCAAAATGAAGGGATTCGACGCTGTCGGGATCGACCACTACCGCGTTCTCCCCGTCTTTCAGTATCTCGGAGACTGAAGGGAGCGAAGTGGCTACAATCGGACGGCCCGAAGCCATGTATTCAAACAATTTTATCGGCGAAGTGAATTCCCCCGCCGCGGTGCCGTCCTTAATTGTCATTCCCGAAGTATAAGGCATGACAAGCACATCGGCGGCGGTGAGGTAGAGCGGGACGAGGTGGTGCGGCACGAATCCGCGTAGAGTAAAATTCCCGGCGTTTTTTTCGCGTGCAATATCGCGGTAACGCTGTGCGTCTTCTTCCAGACCACCTACGATGAGAAAAAGCACGTCACCGAGACGGAGTGATACGTCAATCAGGAGATCGATCCCCCTGCCCTCGTATATGTTTCCCGAGTAACAGACTATTTTTTTATCCGGCGGAAGACCGAGGTCCGCCCTGGCTTTCGCCTTGGACGGAAGGAGCATGAAAGGCTCGAGATCAACACCGTTGTGCGCTACCACTAGCTTATCCGAAGGAAGTCCTTCATTTAAATATATCTTTCCGAGCCCGAAAGAGTTAGTCGAGAACCTGATCAGATTTTTGGAATCCTTAAACGAATTGAAAAGAAAACGTCCTCCGCGAACGAGGGGGTGATGGGCATCATATACGGTCGGTATTCCAAAGAACTTGGTCGCGAGATAGGCGTAGACGATGTTTCGAGTCACCGCTACGTCAAACTCGCTTTTCTTCATGCCGGTGTAAATTGCGCTCAGTATGCCGTGTACGATATTTCTGAGAGTTGAGTTAGAAAAATACGGAAAGGCTGAAAGTTTGAAGTTGGACTGAACGCCGTAGTAAACAAACATCTCACCGCGCTTCCTGTCAGTCGGTATGACCAGTTCCGTACGTATGCCCAGCTTACCCATAGCCTGACACATTTTCATTATGTGGATGGCGCTTGCTCCCTTCGAGAAAATAGGAGGGCTTCCGACATAGACTACGCTTGAAGGAAATATTTCGCTCATCAGACTGATTCGATCCGCTAAACAGGCATAACTTTTTGATAGTATAGTGTAAAGTCGAAGTCTCTAACAGACATTACGTCTCAATTTTAATGCCGAATTAGAAATAAGGGATAGGGTAAGATATAATTAGCGTGAATTTAGCGGTACTTAGAATGTTCATACCGTCCGGCAAGACACCGACAAATTTAATCATTACCCGCAAGGAATTTTCATGAAAGTACGATCGATCAGGGGATTCCACGACATTCTCCCCGAAGACATAAAGAGATGGCACTACATAGAAGAAAAGGCTAGAACCGTCTTCGAGCTCTACGGATACTCCGAGATACGGATACCGGTCATGGAATTCACGGAAGTCTTCGCAAGAAGCATCGGCGCTACCACCGATATAGTAGAGAAGGAAATGTACACTTTTACGGACAGGGACGGATCTTCGTTAACGCTGCGCCCTGAAGGGACCGCCGGAGTTGTAAGGGCGTATATAGAGAACTCGATGCATGCGAAGTCTCCCGTAACGAAGCTATACTACGGCGGGATGATGTTCAGGCATGAGCGTCCGCAGAAGGGTCGCTACAGGGGCTTTTACCAGATAGGCGCAGAGCTTTTCGGCCCCGAGGACCCGTCGTCGGACGCGGAGCTTATAACGATGCTCTGGAAATTCTTTGAAGATACAGGGCTTTCAGAACACCTCAAGCTGGAGCTCAGCTCCCTCGGAGACGAGAAATGCAGGCCGCATTACAAGGAAGAGCTGGTAGATTTCTTCACGCCTTACAGAGACGATCTGTGTGATGATTGCCGAAGAAGACTAGAAGCCAATCCGCTCAGAATACTCGACTGCAAGGAGAAAGGCTGCAGGGAGATAGCTCAAAACGCACCTGTAATGATCGAAAACCTCTGCTCCGAATGCAGCGCGCACTTTGAAGAGGTAAAGGAACGCCTGGACAGCGTCGGCGTTTCTTTCGTCGTAAACCCGAGGATAGTGAGAGGCCTCGACTACTATACCAGGACGGTTTTCGAGGTAACCACCGAGCAGCTCGGCGCCCAGAACACCGTCGCGGCGGGAGGCAGGTACGACGGGCTGGTCGAGGAGCTTGGAGGCCCGGCCACGCCGGCAGTGGGCTTCGCAATAGGCATGGAGAGGCTGATTCTGCTGCAGCAGCAGGCCGTTTCTGAAGGCTTCGGAAAGGAGGTGGAGGTTTTCATCGCTCACCTGGGAGACGAAGCGCACAAAAAGGCTTTTGAAATCGCCTTTGAGCTTAGAAGCAGGGGAATCGCGACCGAGATAGACTACGGCGCAAGGAGCCTTAAGAGCCAGTTAAAGCGTGCCGACAAGTCGGGAGCCCTTTACACGTTCATACTGGGGGAAGACGAGCTCGGACGGGGCGTGATTAAGCTCAGGAATATGGCGGAGAGTACGGAAGAAGAAATAAGCATACAAGACGCGCTCAGCATGCCTATCGACAAATAACCGCCAACAAACTAATAAGAAGCTCCGGGCTCGGAAACAAGCGATATTACACCACTCCGCCCTGTCACTGAGGCACCGTGTTCACACTCTTGTAGTCCGCAATAAACATATCCGTAAGCTCGGACAAGCTGCCTTCCATACATTTGTCGATTGTTTTTGCGGGACAAGAGAGTAGCTTGCCGACCGACCAGGTAGCGGCGGCTGTTGTGATATTCCGGCCCAGTTTCTTTCCGAATAAAACCACGGTCTGATAAAGCTCGACATCTAGATAGACGGCGTAATAACCACCCGCCTCCGATTTGCTCGCTGTCACCTTGATCAGCAGATACGCGCCTCCGAACACTGTGACCCACTTTCTCTCTTCGAGAACCTCTATATCGGCCTGCTGGAGTTTTGCTTCGACCAGTGATTTGAGATCGGCCTCTTTCAGACCGTCTTCGCGGGCCGTATCCGATATCTCGTCCACTATGACTGCGATTCCCGTTACGTCCGAAAGCGTGTCTTTACCCGTGCCGTAAGCGTATGTAAACGGTATGAATACAGCTATCAGTACGAGGAACGGAAATCTGTTATACAAAACGGTATTAAATATATTCCCTATCATGCAGAAAGTAAAAAAAACCAGACACAGGGCCCGAAATTAAATTTTTACTTAAGAGGCAGTGTACCGCAGGAAAAGAATCCCTGACCGTGTATTCACGATAGGTTTTCTATTCTTTAGGCTTTTCCAGAGCTTTTACGCTTCCCAGAGCCTTATTGGCTTCCTCATGGACTAATCTTAACTTCTCCTCCCACTCCTCTATCTGTTTCTCAATCTCTTCTATAGCGGAGCATTTCGATTCGATATTGTCTCCGTTCACCGCTCCTTTGTGTTTGTAAGATCTATAGATGGAATTACCCATGTCGAATATTGCATTAGCCCGCTTCTTGTTTAACTGCCTGATAGAGTTTTTGATTTTCAAGGCGTCATAGGCTTCTTTTGACCTTATATTCATTATTCTAAGCCCTTTATTGAGCCCGTCTTTAAATTTGCCCAACATATCTCGCGAATCGATGGTTTCTGACATTCTATGCTCCTTTTGCAGAAAATTTGAAGTAAATCTCCTCTTATAATTAAGATACTCGAATATCCAGCAGGGTTAAACGGTGAGTTCCGAATCAATTATTTTGTATACAGCCAGCACATGCAAGAAAATTCTATGATGTATGTAAAATAAATTGACTGGTAATAGAGATAGGATATGCTTTTATGAAATTTGCATAAAGCGTAAAGGAGCAATAGCAACAATTCTTATCACTATATCTGATAACCCCCGTCGAAGGGACTTATTCTAATCACACACCGAGCACAATCCGGTTTCGGGGAGGAGACCCATGAGCTATTCAGCAAGGAATTACAGTAAAATTATATCCGACGAGAACAGCACCAAACGTATATCTTTGTCGGTCTTTCTTGTCCTCACATTAATACTTTCGGTCGCAGCAATTTCTTCTCTCGCATCAGCTTCAAGCGCCGCGCAGAAATCAAAATTCTTCGGCAGCGAAGAAGCCGTTCAGTACGAGAAATGGGAAGTGGACGCACTCAACGCGGCGCTTAACGATCCGGACCCCAAAACCAGGGCAGCCGCGATAAGTCTTCTCGCAGAATCGAAAGATCCGGACAACATTACTAATTTAGATCAGCTCCTTACAGATGACAACTCCGTCGTAATAAAAGCCGCGCTCAATGCCGTCGGCGAGTTCGGGGCTTCTTCAAAAAATCTCACTCCGCTGGTACTGGAAAAACTCGATTCAGATGATGAAAATGTAAGATATGCGTCAATACAGGCGCTCAGTAAAATCGGAGGCATGAATGCGAAGCAGATGAAGGCGGTCATTCCGCTTCTTGGCGACAAAGACAGCCTGGTCAGGTTTGCCGCAATACAAACAATCCGGCTCAATCCCGAGGCTTCCGCTCAGTCCATACCAGATATTCTGGAGCTCATGAATGACGAGAACCCTGCTACTCGTGCCTCAGCCGTCATAGCGCTAAGCAACACCGGCAAGCCGGCGGTAAAACATATACCGGAAATCTCGAAACTGCTAAAAGATAAAAATACCAATGTAAAAAGCAGCGCGCTGCTGGCCCTGGGGAACATTGGCAAGCCGGCAAATAGCCAGATAGAAGAAGTTACGGAACTACTTAAGATAAATAACCAGCATATAAGGGTAAACGGCCTTCAGGCACTGGGTCAGATTGGCGATATTCCCGAGAAACAGCGTAATATAGTCCTTAGTTTCATGAAGGATAAAAATAGAAGAGTTAGCAGAAGCGCGGCCCGCGCGGCGGCCATGATTGGAAAAGAGCAAATTGAGATAAAGGATTCGCTCGCTCGGATGCTCAAGAATTCTAATCCCCTAATCGTCAGAAACGCGCTATACGCACTTGGTCAAATGGGAGATAAGGCTTCAGACAAAGCTCCGGATGTTGCCGAACTCTTGAACAACCCTGATTCTTCAGTGCGCATTGCCGCTCTGAAAACTCTCCAGAGTATCGATAACGGGGGAGTCACCTACGCTGACAAGATCAGACCGCTTATCAAGGATAAGGACCTCGGTGTAAGCTATGTCGCGACTCAGACACTTATAGATATGGGCAAATCCGGAAATGAAACTGCTGAAGTTCTCTACGAGCTCATGGTTAACGGTCATGACAGGAACATGCGCAGAAACGCCGCTTTAGCCTTCGCCACTTTAGGCGACTCGGCAAAGACCCAGCTTCCCAAGATGGTCGAAATGCTTACGAACAACAATCCCAGTTACAGGGCCACGGCAATCGTGTTATTCGGAGAGATGGGAGAGAATGCGAAAGATCAGACTCCCGCAATAGCCAAGCTGCTTAAACAACCGAATCCTGTAATCCGGGTTACCGCCCTCAAAACACTTGCCGCAATCGGGACAGCGGCGAGCGGCCAGGTTGATGAGGTATCGGCGCTTCTAAACGATCCGGATGAAAACGTACGCGCACAGGCAGTGAGAACCCTGGGACACCTCGGACCCGCCGCCGAACCCCAAATTCCCGCTATCACCGATTTACTGAACGACAAGTCCAGAAAGGTTCGAATCGCCGCTATGGATGCAATAGTCAATATGGGAGAAGCTACGTCGGACAAAGCACCTCAAATCGCCGCCATCTTGAATGATGAAGATCCGGGAATCAGGCGTTTCGCCGCCGCCGCTCTGGGACTCATGGGAAGCAGAGCAACCGGGCAGATACCGGAGCTGGCGGAGTATCTGAGAGAACAGAACAAAAATCCGAAGGCAAACCAGCGGAATATTCTTGAGGCAATCGATGCAATAGAGTCGATGGGCGGGACCGCTGGCAATGAAGCCGATGCGGTAATCGAAGTCCTGTATATAGACGAGCCCGTGCTTCGCAACCACGCCGAAAAAGCTCTATGGAAAATCGGCCCCATGAAAAAGGATTTCGTGATCGAAATACTCGCCGCTACGTACTACAACCCGCCTAACGCATCGGATTTAAGACTGCTGGCGCATTACGCAGGCGGCGGAGACAGGGACGCCGAGACTATAATCAAATGGACCGGCAAAGATGCAAAGAATATTCCTTCCGAAATGAGCAGGGAGGAAGGCTCAGAAGCTTTGCGAGTATATCTTTCCGGATGGGAGTACTCCGACAGGCATCCGCGGATGCGCAAGGATTTTGCCGCGCGCATCACTGAAGTCGTAAATGCGGGCAATTGGAACAAAGAGGACCTCCCTCTTCTGAAAAAGGCTCAGGAAACATTAAAGTCGGGGGAATTCGTTGATGGGGCTAATTCAATCGGCGGCAAGATCGAGAAAGTCGAAGGCTGAAACCGCACTCAAACGTGCGGACTTATAACGCAACGACACGAATTGTCTAATAAAGTTTTCTTTTTTTTCAGGTATGATAATCCTTCTTAACGAAAACCGGGTTGAATAAATTCAACTGCGGCTTTAACCAAAGAAACTTATTCTAAGCTTCCGGTTATCAGGAACCACTGCATGTTCGGCAAAAAGATATTCTACGGCTGGTATATAGTAGCTGCCTCACTTGTCATAATCATACTGGACGGACTTCTATTATATTCCTTCGGAGTATTTCTGCCGTATCTGAACGAGGATTTCGGTCTCAGTCGCGCGGCCGGCTCCTCGCTCTTTTCTTTCAGGTCTCTTGTGCAGGCGCCGGCATTTATACTCGCAGGGAGAATGATTGACAAGTTCGACCCCAGGGCGGTCATATTCGGCGGGGGCGTGATTGCGGCAATCGGAATGTTTCTTTCCGGAATCGCTACGACAAGCTGGGAGCTATACATATCCTACGGGTTTTTAGTCGGACTGGGAGACGCGGTACTTTATATCACGTGCGTAGCACTCGTAAGTAGGTGGTTCGTCAAAAGGAGGGCGCTTGCCATCGGAATAATAACCACGGGCGTGCCTCTCAGCGGACTAATAACAAATCCCCTCACTGCATGGCTGATTAACAGCTTCGGCGTGAGAAACGCTCTATTCGCACTGGGCGTTATCATGATGACGGCTATACTGGCTGCCTTAGTCTTAAGAGCGAGGCCCGAGGACAAGAATCTGAGACCTTACGGAGAGGAGGTCGATCACGAATATGATAAAGAGACGAAGGAGAAAAATATCAAGCAAAACAGCTTCGACTGGTCGGCTATGGAGGCAATTTCGACTTCGAACTACTGGCTTATGTACGGTATGTACTTCCTGGGATTCACGACCTTTCTCATAATAGTTACACAGTTATACAATTTTGAGATAGACCTGATGATACCGGCAGTAGCCGCAGCGGGGCCTCCCGCAGCCATAGGGCTCGGCAGCATAGTGGGAAGAACCATTCTTTCTTCCATACTGGCCGAGGCGCTTGAGTACAAGAAAGTCATATTATTCTGCTTCTTCGCCCAGGGGAGCTCGATCATACTTCTACTGATTTTCGATCATATATGGGCATTTTACATCTTCGGCTTCCTTTTCGGATTTTTCTACAGCGCATGGGTGCCGATATTCCCTACGCTCCTCGGGAAATTTTACGGGCTCGGGGCGCTCGGCACGATTTACGGAATTTTCGGAACTTCTTATTCGATAGCGGCTATCGGCGGCCCTCTCGTAGCAGGATACGTCCACGACGTAACGGGGAGTTATTTCTACCCGTTCCTGTTTACCATATTCTGCTGCTACATAGCCGCGTTCGGCGCTTTCCTCATTAAGGCACCTATCCGTACACAGCCCGGGAACGCAAGCGCCTGAAAAATCCTCAGGCGCCCCTTACATGAGAAAGCTCTCTCCAATATACTATTTCGAATGAGCAAACATCCACTTATAAGCCATAGGAAGCTGACCGCTTGAGCCCCGAGACAATAAGACGCATAAGAAAAGAAGGAAACCTCCTTCACGGTTCCGTACAGCGTGAGCTCTATCTCAACTCAGCCGGTCTCAAACACCGTACTGAATTTGAAAAGATTTTCCGTTCATATGACGAATTCGGAGACCCCGGTCTGTTCCTGTCCGCAAAAAACGGTTCGGAAACGGAATCGGAAGACGTCTACGTCACACTTATCCGGAGGTTTCTAGCGGAATATTTCCTCGCATCTCTTACCGCCGGATTTTCGGACAAAATACTCACTTTCGAAGCGGAGACGAAGTTTACGGCGAATGGACAGGAAACGGCGCTCAGGAGCGGAGAGTCAAAGCTGATATCCGAGCGGAGCAAGCGCAAGAGAGATGAGATAGCGAACGGAATGAGCCTGGCGTTTGAAAAGATTACCCCCGTGATCCGCCGCAGGCTCGGCGTTATAACGGAGGGGGCGGAGAGACTGGGTTTCGGCAACTACGTGGAGCTCACGGATGATACGGATCATATGGACACCCGGAAACTGGTACATGAAGCCGGAATTCTATTGGCCGACACCGATTATGTATCAAGAGACATGCTCGGCTGGTTTTTCAACAAAAAAATGGAATTAGAACTTGAAGATGCATCTGTTCACGACATGGAGTATCTGCTGAATTCGGCCGAGCTTAAGGGCTTATTCCCCAAAACGGACTTCGCTGCTTTCTCAACCCGTACGCTGGAGGAAAGCGGCCTCAATCCGGGAAACAACATAATGCTCGATCTCGGCAGGAGAAGAGGAAAGGCTGCGGGAGCTTTTTGCTTTATACCGAATCCTCCCGGTGAGATAGTAATCACTATGTACCCCGCAGGAGGGGTGAGGGATTACGAGCTCTTTTTCAGCAGCCTCGGTAATGCTCTTTCCTTCGCATTCACAGACGCCGATGACAATTTTGAGATAAGAGCGGTCAGAAGCAAGACTCAAGTCGGAGCTTACTCCGCGTTATTCAGAAGCCTGATATATGAGCCCAAATGGCTTAAGAAGTATTTAAGGATCGACGCGGACGCAGACTTCATGAAACTCCTCCACTTAAGACGTCTCATGTCTACAAGGCTCGCCGCTGCGAGAGTGTTATACGTAGCCGAGCTTTACAAGAATCCCGATTCAGCTGAGCTGCCCGCGATCTTCACAGAAATAATGGAAAAGGCCTCACACTGCAGGGTAGATGAACGCGAGTACCTGAGGAAGAACAACTCAAGGCCCGCATCCTTTACGGCATTTAATGGCATGCTTCTCGAACCATCGATAAATCGGTTCATGAAAGAGAAATTCGATGAGGAATGGTGGCGAATCCAGGCGGCGGGGGACTTCCTGAAGGACCTCTGGCGCGAGGGAGGCAAGCTGACTGATAAAGCGCTCTCTCAAAGAGCCGGAATTAAAGAAGCCGCGGCCGGCGTAGTAATACGCTCATTCGAGCAGGGACTCGGATAGCGGGCGCGGAATCTTATCTATTACCTTATGCGGCAATAGTAAACAGCTCCACATTTCGATAGTCACCTCGGACCTAAGAATGCATCACGCTTATTGTCTTTCGGAACCTGAGGAGGGCACCTGTGAAGAAAAGCGCACCGATAGCGAAGACAGCTAGCAGCTGATGCCAGACTATATGAATGTCCGCGCCTCTGAAAAGAACCGCCTGTGCGAAGCTGACGAAATGGGTGGATGGAGAAAACTGCATGATATATCTGAGCACAGTCGGCATGCTGTCCATCGGCGTGTAGACGCCCGAGAGCATTCCCATGATGAGAAATACGAGTATCGCCAAAAGCCCGAACTGCGGCATGGTGCGTGCGACGGTGGCGAGGAATATGCCAAGAGAGGTAACGGAAAAGAGATACGCTATTGCGCCTAGAACGAAGAGGGGAATGGAGCCCGATATGGGGACACTGAGAAGGCCCTGAACCACTGCGTATAAAGATATAACGGCGGCTACGAGGATGACGAGCCCGTTTGCCCACACCTTTGCCAGCATGATCTCAAAGGGTCTCAAAGGCATGACAAGCAAGTGCTCTATCGTCCCGTGCTCTCTTTCCCTGATCAGCGCAGCGCCTGTGAGAATGAGCGCAAGCATCGTTATGTTGTTTATCAGCTCCATAACGCCCTGAAACCATGAAGATTCAAGGTTTGGATTGAACTTGACCCTTGCCAGTACAGTTGCCGGATACTGAATACCGTCCTGATGGAGAAATTCCGCTACCTCCTCGCGTATGATGCTATTTACGTACGAAGCCCCTCTTCCGGCTATGCTCATGGCCGTCGCGTCCACATTCACCTGAATGTCAGGAGAATGTCCCTTCAGAAGCTCTTCCTGAAAACGGGGCGGAATATCTACGACAAAGGCGTAATCGCCTGAATCCATCGCCGCATCTATTTCATTCACATCGATCTCCACAGGATCACTGAAATAAGGCGCCATGAATGCGTCCCTAATACGCATCGAAAGAATCGACCTGTCTTCGTCAACGACGGCGATAGACGCGTTTTCTATCTCAGTGCTCGACCCGGTGGATGCTTCATAGACGGCGAACGTAAGTGAATAGACGATGAGGAAAACCAGAAAAAGATCGTATCGGAGACTGTATAGCTCCTTTATGCCTAGTCTGAAGATATTTTTCAGGTTTCTTAACATTTATTTCTCCTGAGGTTTTAGCAGAAAATATGCGACTGTCGTGTAGGCGACAATCAAAACAATCAATGCAACATAATTTCCGACGAGCTGTCCGAATGTGAACGCCTTCGTAAATATCCCGACTATAATCTGCTGGAAGTAGCCGTAGGGGAAGAATGTGCCGAATATCTTCGCTCCTCCCGATAGTGACGATACCGGGGTGAAGAGTCCCGAGAAATTGATCGCGGGGACCGTTGTAATAATGGCGGCCGCGAAGATCGCGGCTATCTGAGATTTCACAAAAGTAGAGACCACCATTCCGAAGCCCGTGGTAGTTATGACGTAAAGAAATGTACCCACTACCAGAGCGATAAAGCTCCCTTTCACAGGGACTTTAAAAAGCACATAAGACAACACGACAAGAGTAAAAAAATTTATCATCGCCACAAGCACGTAAGGCGACTGTTTCCCGAGGAGGAATTCGAGCCTGGTCACGGGAGTTGCATAAAAATTGCTGATCGAGCCCAGCTCTTTCTCTCGGGCTACTCCCACGGCGGTCATTATGGCGGGAATAAAAACCAGCAGCAGCATTATGATTCCCGGCACCATGGCGAACACACTCTTGAAATCCTGATTGTAGATGTACCTCGTTACAATATCAGCCGCATCATCCGGGAGAGAATAGCCCGCCTCGCTCTCGGACAGGTATTCGAGATACCTGGAGTGAACGCCCTGCACATATCCGCGGCTCGTCTCAGCCCTGAAAGGCATAGCCCCGTCCAGCCAGACGCCTACCACAGGAGAGTTGCCGCTTTTAAGGTCCTTACCGAAACCCGGGGGGATTTCGATTGCCAGCCTCAACTCGCCGCTTCTAAGCCTGTGTTCCAGCTCATCGTGATTCGTAATGGGGCTATGTTCGCTGAAGTACCGCGAGCCCACGAAATTATCCAGGTATTCCCTGCTTTCGAGTGTACGGTCAAGGTCAAGGACGGCATATGAAAGATCCTCCACGTCAAATGAGATGCCGTATCCGAAGACGACCAGCAACAGGAGAGGGCCCAGCACCGCGAAAGCAAGACGTATGGGATCGCGCCTGAGGTCAAGCGCCTCGAGCAGCGCATACGCCCACGAACGTCGAAAGCTGAAGCCCGAGTCGTTTGTCCGGCCGTTCCCGCCGTTGTTATTTCTTTTTAGAGCGTATTCACTTAATCCCTCCGACTCCGGAATCTCCAGGGAATCACCGGTTTCCTCTTCGAGAAACGAGATGAACGTTTCCTCCAGATCGGCCTTACCTCCTTCCCGTACAAGTTCGGCCGGGGGGCCCTGAGCAAGCACCTTACCCGCGTGCATCAGGGAAACACGGTCACACCGCTCACCTTCATTCATAAAATGGGTCGATATGAAGATCGTTACCCCCTCCTCCCTCGAAAGGCGGATCAGGTGTCCCCAAAAAATATCCCTGGCTACAGGGTCAACACCCGATGTCGGCTCGTCCAGAATCAATACTTCAGGCTCATGTATCAACGCTACAGCGAGAGAGAGACGCTGCTTTATCCCAATAGGGAGCTTTTCGGCAAGCTCGTGCTCCACCTTTCTCAAGTCGAACCGCTCAAGCATATCCCGCGTCCGCTCATCCACGCGGTTACCCTTTATGTTGAAAAGTCTGGCGTGAAGCTCGAGGTTCTGCCTCACCGTAAGCTCGTTATATAGCGAGAACGACTGTGACATATAGCCCACTCGCTGCCTTATCTTTATATCCCCGGCGTCGACAGATTTGCCGAACAGGTACGCCTCCCCTTCCGTGACCGGCAAAAGCCCGGTCAACATCTTCATTGTAGTAGTTTTTCCGCAGCCGTTTGACCCGAGGAAACCGAAAATCTCGCCTTCCTCAATTCTGAAGCTCACATGATCTACCGCGGTGAATCCGTCAAAGCGCTTGGTAAGACCGTTAGCTTCTATAGCTGTTTCCGTCTCTGTCTCCCTGCGCGGCGGTATGACGAGAGCCGCGTGATGTTTTCTCTGATCTTTAGGCAGGAAGCTGATGAAAGCCTCTTCAAGGCTGGACGTTCCGCTTTCCTGCAGAAGCTCCTCTGGGCTGCCCGTTGAAATCACGACTCCGTCATTCATCGCGACGAGCCAATCAAACTTCTCCGCTTCCTCCATATAAGCAGTCGCGATTATGATGCTCATACCGGCCCTTCTCGCCTCTATACGATCCATAAGCTCCCAGAACTGTCTTCTTGAAAGAGGATCGACACCTGTCGTCGGCTCATCCAGAATTATCAAATCAGGGTCGTGAATGAGGGAGCAGCAAAGACCGAGCTTCTGCTTCATCCCGCCGGACAGCTTTCCCGCCGGGCGGTCGGCAAAGGGGGTGAGACCGGTGCTATCGAGCAGCTCCTCGATCCTCCATGCCCTCTCTTTTCTAGACAGTCCGAACAGACGTCCGAAGAACTCGATATTTTCCAGAACCGATAGCGGCGGGTAGAGATTCTTGCCCAACCCCTGCGGCATGTAAGCGATTCTGCGGCAGACAGAGCTCCTGACAGACGGATCTTTTATATCACTTCCGAGAACATGTACGCTGCCCTTCTGAACCCTGCGTACACCTGCAGTCAAGCCCAGCAAGGTAGATTTGCCCACTCCATCAGGACCGATAAGTCCCGCTTTGATACCTGCGGGAATATCGAGCGTGACGTCTTCAAGCGCAACGGTCTTTCCGTAGTGGTGGGAGACGCCTTGGAGACGCGCTGCGAAATCAGGGTTTTGCTTCTTCAGACTCATATATCGGGTTGGAAATATGTCTCAGGCTTTCCGGCCATGGAGCGTCGGGATCGAGCCGAATATACGCCACGCCGGGCACCCCGATCTTGACCCACGGCTCGTTTCTTTGCAGGAGTTCCGGGTCTACTCTTACCTTAACCCTAAACGAGAGTTTCTGCCGCTCCGACGCCGTCTCCACTTCTTTCGGGGTGAACTGAGCCTTGGCGGCTACAAAATAAACCCTGGCGGGGATCGAGTATTCGGG
>Ga0055477_10000055_pt1 | contig 22231 bp, 21 predicted proteins | sample Muzzi_PWA_D2_FD_57683 | JGI IMG/M metagenome (GOLD analysis project Ga0055477, IMG submission 57683) | Wetland microbial communities from San Francisco Bay, California, USA, that impact long-term carbon sequestration - Muzzi_PWA_D2 | ecosystem: Environmental > Aquatic > Marine > Wetlands ... | reverse complement strand
GGTGCGGGCCGCCATAAGGGCCTGGCGTTCGGTCGGGAGACCGGTGATGGCCATCGGCCTGGGCGATAGTCTGAACGACGAGCCTCTCCTGGCCAATGTCGAGATCCCGGTCCAGATCCCCGGTCCCGACGGATACTTCGCCAAGCTGGCCGTGCAGCCCTTGATCCGGGCCAAGGCCCCGGGCAGCCGGGGTTGGGGGGCGGCGGTGATGACCCTGCTCGACGACTGGGAAAATGAGCGCGGCTTCTTTGGGCGCTGCAAAAATCATTCGGAGGTGGCGCATGGCTGACTTTCACCAGGAAGGGATGATCACCAATCTGCATTCCCTTTACGAGGCCTTCGACCGGGAGGAATACCTGCGCGGCCTGGAAGCCAGGCTGGAGGAGTATTCCGCCCATCGCAAGATCAGCCTGCTGCTGCCCTGTCTCTATGCGGAGCTGGAGCAGCGCCGGGTGCTGGATAATATTGTCGGCGAGATCAACAAGGTGCGCTATATCCGCTCCATTGTCGTGGCTCTCGGCGGCGTCACCGATGAGGAGCAGGTCAGGGGGGCCGCCAAGTACTTCAGGCAGCTGGCCCGCAAGGAATGCGAGGTCAAGGTGATCTGGATCGACGGACCCCGGGTGCAGCAGGTGCTGCAGCGCTTGCGGGAGCGGGAGATCTCGGTGGGGGTGCAGGGCAAGGGGCAGTCGGTCTGGATCGCCATGGGCTATATCCTGGGCCGCGAAGTGGCCGACGTGGTGGCCCTGCACGACTGCGATATAGTGACCTACGACCGCACCCTGCTGGGGCGGTTGATCGAACCGGTAGCCAACCCCAACAGTGATTTCGAATTCTGCAAAGGATACTACGCCCGGATCTCGCCGACCGAAAGAACCATGAAGGGCCGGGTAACCCGGCTCTTTGTGGTGCCCTTCGTCGACGCCATGCTCAGGATCATGCGTCAGCGCCACCTCTATGACAACGAAAAGTTCTTCACCTACCACCGCTCCTTCAATTATCCGCTGGCCGGCGAGTTCAGCTTTTCCACCCAACTGGCCCGGGGCATCAATATCGCCTACGACTGGGGCCTGGAGGTCAGCACCCTGTCCGAGGTCTACCATAGGTTGATGCCCAGCAAGATCGCCCAGATCGACCTGGCCCCCAACTATGAACACAAGCACCAGGCGCTGTCGGCCGAAGACCCCAGCCGCGGCCTGCACCGGATGGTGGTGGATATCGCCAAGTTCTATCTCAATTACATGCGCTCGCACGGTTTTGCCTTAAGTGACGAGACCGTGGATATGCTGCTGCACACCTACTATCAGAACGGCCTGTCTTTTATCAAGAGCTACAGCGACGACGCCGAGGTCAACGGCCTGAGTTACGACCGCTACGCCGAGGAGCAGGCCCTGCATCACTTCCGGGGTTTCGTCTGGCAGGCCTGGGAGCAGAGCAAGGGACCGCATGTGAGCACCGTGATCCCCTCCTGGAACCGGGTTCTTTACTCGGTGCCGGATATCTATGAGCATCTGATCAAGGCTATCGAGGATGACAATCGCCAATTCTGAGAATGGGCGGGACGAATCCTCCGCCACGCGAGCCCTGGCCCGGGAGATTTTCGCGGCCGGGGTGGCGGCGGTGCTGCCGGAACGGCTGTTGCCGGCGGCAATAAGTTTTTCCGGTGAGCGTCTGCGGATTGGCGCGGACGAGTATCAACTCAATAACGGTCGGAAAGTGCATCTGTTCGGCTCCGGCAAGGCTGTCGGGGCCATGGCCCGGGCGCTGATCAAGATTATCGGCGACCGTCTGGCCGGGGGCTGCATTGTCACCAATACCGAGGAGAAGGTACCCGGGCTGGAGGTCATTCGCGGCGGCCATCCTTTTCCGGACCAGGGGAGTTTGCGGGGCGGCGCCAGGCTCCTGGAGCTGATGAGTGGTCTGGAGCCCGAGGATCTGTTCATCTATCTGCTCTCGGGCGGCTCCTCGGCCCTGATTGAGGCGCCGGTGGAGCCTTTATCCCTGGCCGATCTGCAGGAGACCTCCCGGCTCCTGCTGCAGCACGATGTGCCGATTCGCAAGGTAAACGTGGTGCGCAAGCATCTCTCCGCCCTCAAGGGGGGGAGGCTGGGACAGGTAACCCGGGCCCAGGGCGTGGTGCTGGTCATTTCCGACGTGGTAGGCGACGACTTGGAGACTATCGGCTCGGGTCCGCTCTACGGTGATTCCAGCACCTATGGGCAAACCCTGGAGATTCTTGCGTGGGCCGGCCTCAGTGGCCTGGTTCCGGCGGCGGTGCTGAAGGTGTTGCAAGAAGGGGCGGCCGGTGACCGGCCCGAGACCCCGATAGCGCCGGGTGGGAATATCAGCCATTATTTGCTTGGCACCAACCGAGTGGCTTTGGAAGGTGCCGCCCGCAAGGCCGGAGAACTGGGCTTTGAAGTCCGGCTGATGACCAGCCGGCTGGAAGGAGAGGCGGAAGCTACTGCCGGTTTCATCTGTGGGCTGGGTCTGGAACTTGCCCGCCATCAAAGGCCTAAGCCGCCGGGCCTGGTTCTGCTCTTCGGTGGTGAAACCACGGTTAGGGTTACCGGCAAGGGACGGGGAGGCCGCAATCAGCAACTGGCCCTGGCCGCCCTGATCCGGTTCGCCGGTGAACCGGGTCTGACCCTGCTCAGCGGCGGCACCGACGGTATCGACGGCAATTCCCGGGCGGCTGGGGCGGTGGCCGATTGCGCCGGTTTCCGGGCCGCCGTGGCGGCGGGGCTGGACATCGACCGTTATCTGACGGCCAACGACGCCACCTCGTTTTTCGAGCAGATCGACGGGCTGGTGGTTACCGGCCCAACCGGCACCAACGTCATGGACCTGGTCTTGTTAATCGTCACAACCGAGGAGGAATCATGAGTAGAACCGGACGTTTCTCCAGCGCTCTCCGGGAGTTTACCCGCAAACAGATCGAGCAGTTGGGCCAGGCCGACCTGGTGGTCGGTATTCCGGCCTATTATAGCGACGAGTCCATCGTCCATGTCATTACCCAGGTGGCGGCGGGACTGGAACGTCACTACCCGGAGATGCGGGCCCTGATCATGGTGGCCGACGGCGGCTCCACCGACGACACCCGGGAGGTGGCCCAAGGCGTCGAGCAGCACAACTACAATCTGGAGGTCATCACCACCATCTACCGCGGCATGCCCGGCAAGGGTACGGCTTTCCGGGCCATCTTCGAGGCGGCCAAATTCCTCAAGGCCAGCGCGGTGGCGGTCTTCGATTCCGACCTCAAGTCGATCAACCCGGGCTGGGTCAAGAATATCCTGGATCCGGTCCTGGAGGGTTTCGATTTCGTCGCTCCGGACTATTCCCGCTACAAATTCGACGGCACCATCACCAACACCATCGCCTACAACCTGACCCGGGCCCTTTACGGCTGGAACATCCGCCAGCCCATCGGCGGGGATTTCGGCCTCTCCCTGCCCCTGGTCAAGCATTATCTGGAGCAGGAGGTCTGGGAGAGCGACATCGCCAAGTTCGGGGTCGACATCTGGATGACCACCACCGCCATCACCGGCGGCTTCAAACTCTGCCAGACCAGGTTGGGCGCCAAGATCCACGGCGAGAAGGATCCGGCCGCCGACCTCGGTCCCATGTTCAGGGAGGTGGTGGGCACCATCTTCCGCCTGATGGAGGAGAACCAGGGATTCTGGCAACAGGTCAAGGGCAGTCAAACCCCGCCCATTTTCGGCAAGGCGGTGGGGATGGAGCCGGAAGCCTTTGCCATCGACACCGGGCAGCTGGTGGAGTACTTTCGGCTGGGTTTCCAGAATTTCGGCGGAGTCTGGAAGAAGATTATCGATCCCGATGATTTCGCCACAGTGGAAAAACTGGCCACAGCAGGGAAAAACGACGGTTTCGAGTTGCCGGTGGAGGCCTGGGTGCGGATCGTCTATCGTTACGCCTGCCACTGCACCAGCGTCGAGCGCCAGCGGATGAAGATTATCGATACCCTGATCCCGCTTTACAACGCCCGGGTAGCCTCACTGGTCACCGTGCTGGCCGACAAAAGCCAGGCGGAGGCAGAGGAGTACTACGATTCCCAGGCCCGGGTCTTCGAGGAGATGAAGCCCTACCTGCTGTCCCAGTGGCCGGGAAATGGGGTGGGGGAGAAATCCAAGGCGAATTGAACCGTTGCTGGTGAGTGGGAATTTGAATTGGAGTCAGGAGTCAAATTGGTGAGGTGTTCTTTTTCTTTGCTTGCCCAAAGAAAAAGAACCAAAAAGAAAGGGCAGCCAATCACTTGGTCCCGCTACGCGGGACTTCCCTCCGTTCCTTGTCGCGGCCGGACGAGAAAGAACTCGGGCCTGACGGCCCTCAGACAGCTTTCTCGCTTTTTCCTGCCGCTCCAGCGTCACTCCGGCTGCGTGAGATGGCACCCAACTGAATTACTCTTAGATGGTGCCCAAAAAAGGGGCCAGAGTGATTGTAGGATGTGGTGAGTCTTGCGAAGCACATCAGACATGGCATGCGCCTTGATCGCTGCGGTTCATTTTTCACGCATCCTATGGCTAACCCAAGCAGGACGTTATCAGTCAATCTTGAATAATTCTCCAGGCAGCCCCTCTTTGTTGGCATCAGTGATGATGCTCCCCACCCCCGCAGCAGTTGCAGGCGGCCGGGACGAAGTTGTTGTGGAAATAGGGTTCGAGGATGGTCGGCAGCTTGATGCTGCCGTCTTCCTGCTGGTAGTTTTCGAAGATGGCTGCCAGGGTTCTTCCTACGGCCAGGCCGCTGCCGTTCAGGGTATGGACCAGGCGGCTCTTGTTGTCGTCGCGGGGCCGGTAGCGGATGGAGCCGCGCCGGGCCTGAAAGTCCAGAAAATTGCTGCAGGAGGAGATCTCCCGGTACTTGTCCTGGGCCGGCATCCAGACCTCGATATCGTAAGTCTTGGATGAGGAGAAGCCCAGGTCGCCGCTGCAGAGCTGAACCACCCGGTAGGGCAGGTCGAGAAGCTGCAGCACTTCTTCGGCGTCGGCCAGTAGGATCTCCAGTTCCAGATCGCTGGTCTCAGGGGTGGTGAACTTGACCAGTTCCACTTTATCGAACTGGTGCTGGCGGATCAGCCCCCGGGTGTCCTTGCCGTAAGAGCCCGCTTCGGAACGGAAGCAGGGGGTATAGGCACAGTACTTGATGGGCAGATCCTTTTCGGCCAGGGTCTCGTCCCGGTGGATGTTGGTCACCGGCACTTCGGCGGTGGGGATCAGCCAGAGGTCGCGGTCGGAAACCCCGGTCTTGAAGAGATCGGCGGCGAACTTGGGCAACTGCCCGGTGGCGGTCATGGTCTCGGTATTGACCAGAAAGGGCGGCAGGACCTCCTGGTAGCCGTGCTTCTGGGTATGGAGATCGAGCATGAAGTTGATCAGGGCCCGCTCCATCCGGGAGGCGAAGCCCTTGAGCAGGGCGAAGCGGGCCCCGGAGAGCTTGGCGGCCCGGTCGAAATCGATGATGCCCAGGGCCTCGCCCAGTTCGAAGTGGGCTTTAGGGGTAAAGGAGAATTCCGTTACCGCGCCCCATTTCCTGACCTCGACGTTGTCGCTGTCATCCTTGCCGAAGGGGGTGGTGTCGTGGCAGAGGTTGGGAATCTCCATGACGATGTCCTGAAGCCGGCTTTCGACTTCGGTCAGCCGGTTTTCCAGCTCCTTGATCCGGTCGCCGACCCGGCGCATTTCAGCCATCTGCAGCTCGGCATCCCGGCCGGCCTTTTTCAGGGCGCCGATTTCCTGGGAGGCGGTTTTGCGCCGGTTGCGCAAGGCTTCCGACTCTGTCAACAGGGTGCGGCGCTCCTGGTCAAGGGCGGCGAAGTTGTCCAGGCTGGCGGTGGCCATGCCCCGAAAGCGCATCTTTTCCTTGACCAGTTCCAGGTTTTCCCGGATGAAACGGAGTTCTAGCATGAGAGAATCCCTAATGAATAATTAATTTGACCCGACAGTTACCGCCGATATGTCCGAAACGAAAAGACTTTTAGCACGGGGCCCGGCAGAAATCAAGGGGCCGTACCACCCGCCGGCCGGTCCTTATCTTTGACAATCAGGATTGATAATTGCTAGAATCGCTGAAACTGGCGGGGCGGTTGTTGTTGGCATATTCTTTTGATTATGTGAGGCCTTAGATGATTCAGCGAGTCGTTGTTCTGGTTCTGGCCTGTGTCCTCGGCGGTTTTTTCTGGGGCGGCAGGGCCATGGCCCAGGAATGTTTGAGCGGCTCCTGCCATCAGGCACTGACCAAGGCCAAATATATTCATGGCCCGGTGGCGGCCGAGATGGCCGGGTCCAAGGCCTGTGTGATCTGTCATGAGCCGGCCGGCGCCAAGTGCACCCCAACCAAGGGGGGAGTCTTCAAGCTGAAGAGCAAGGCGCTCTGCCTGACCTGCCACGACAAGGGTACCGGTTCCCAGCACAGTCAAGGGCTGGTCGAATCCAAATGCCTGTCGTGCCATGATCCCCACGGTTCCGAGACCAGCCCCCAGCTGCTCCGGGCCGTCCCCAAGAAGTAGTCCCAACCGGCTGCCGCCACCGGCAACAGTTCCACCTTCTTCCGAAATCCCGGTGGTAGCAGCAAAATCGCCATCAAGCAATTACATTGGCCTAATCGTCATTGTCCACTATTTCCCCTAACGATAAATCGCGTTAGCGATCACAGGCGGCAGAGATTTGCGTGATCGCAACTGTCCGCTATAGTTGGTCTATGCGGGCAGCTGCGAGCGCGTGAAGATGTGGCGTCTGTGAGCGCTAACGTCAGCGGGCCGGGTGGATGGTCACCATGGCCCCGGCCGGAAGCTGCCTGGTCCGGGCCGGCAGGACGATGACGCAGTTGCTCGCTTCGTTGCGGCCGGCCGGCCGCACCGTCACGTCTTCTCCCTTCTGCAGGTAGATGCCGCCCTTCAGGTTGGTAATCGCTCGACCCTTGCAGGTCAACGCTTCACCGAGTCGAACCCGCAACGGTAGCGGGATTCTCCGGCCGGTCAGCTTGAACAGCAGCGGCCGCACCAGTACATTGAAGATCAGCCTGACTGCCGGGGGCGGACCGGGAAGAGCGACGATCAAGGTGTTTCCCCGCCGCCCCAGCCGGGTATGTTGCCCTGGTTTGACCGCCAGACCGGCAAAGACGGTTTCCAGCTCAAGTTCGGCAAAGACCCGCTCCAGCAGATCATAGCGGCCCGGACCGGTGCCGCCGGTGGTGATCAGCAGGGGCGGGTGGTCGGCCAGCATTTCTGCTACCCGGCCGACAATGTCTGCCGGTCGGTCCGGAGCTATTTCCAGAATTCCCGTTTCGCCGCCATTTTCCCGGATCAGACCCTGGAGCAGCAGGAGATTGGTGCTGAAGATCTGCCCCGGACCCAGAGTGGTGCCGGGAACTGCCAGTTCGCTGCCGGTGCAGAGCACCGCCACCTTCGGCATTCGGTACACCGCCACCCGGCTGACCCCGGCCGAGGCGGCCAGAGCCAGGTATTCCGGGAACAGAAGTTCGCCGCTGGCGGCGATGCGGCGGCCCGGGGCCAGATCGCAGCCGGTCCGACGGATATGGTCGGCGGCGGCTGGGCCGGTGATGCGTACCACCCCCTTTTCTTCCCGGGCTTCCTCCAGGGGCACGACCAGATCGCATCCGGCCGGCACCGGTGCACCGGTCATGATGTGCAGGGCCTGACCGGGCCCGCAGTTCGGCAAATTACGACAACCGGCCGCCACCTCCCCGGCAATTGCCAGCGCCTGGCGCCGGTCGCGGCGCCGCAGGGCGTAGCCGTCCCGGGCGGCCTGGGCGAAAGGCGGCACCGGTAGCAGGGCCGTCAATCGCCCGGCCGCCACCCGGCCCAGGGCGAGGTTCAAGGGTATCCCCTCAGGCGGTTCGGGCCGGCAGAGGGAGGTCGCTTCCCGGACCGCCTGACTCAGGGAGAGCTGCTTAGCTTTCTTCACGGGGCAGATCGGCAATGGTGTTGATGTTGCTGAATGAATTGCCGGGGTCGGCGCTGATCCCGGCCATGGTTCCGGGGCCGATTTCCAGGATCCGCAGGGAGGCCAGACCATCCTGGGTTTTTCTGACGCCAGCGGCGAGAGCCGCGGCAATACGGGGCAAGGCGGTGCGGGAGTAAACGGCATGCAGGGGCTCGGGGCCGGCTTCGGTCACCGGCAGGACGACGTCATAGCCGGCGGTCCGCTCGCACAGGTAGGTAATCAGCTTGGGCTCCAGGGTCGGCATGTCGCAGCCGGCTACAAAGATGAAGGGCGTGGCGGCATGTTGCAGGGCGGCCTGGATGCCGGCCAGCGGTCCGGCTCCGGGCAATAAGTCGGGCACCATCGGCCACTCCAGGAAGCCGTATATTTCGGGATTGTTGGTCACCAGCAGCAGGCGGCTGAAAATGGCGGCCAGGACGCGGGCCGGGTGCTCGATCAGATAGCACCCTTCGACCCGGGCCAGGGCCTTGTTGCTGCCGAAGCGGCGGCTTTTGCCGCCGGCCAGCAGAACCCCGGTGAAATCAGTGCGAAGCATCGGGATCGGGATGGATGGTCAGGGTGATTTCCCGGCCTCCTTCACAGCCCTTGAGAGCGGAAGTCATGCCGGTTAAGGTCCGGGCCAGGAGCTGCTCGACAAAATCGTTCAGGGCTATCGGTTGCCCGTCTACCAGCAGGGTGGCTCGGACCGGCTCGGGCCGGACCAGGAAGCGGTCGACGATGAAATCGGCCAGGCCGGCCGTATCGTTCAGGTCGAACCAGGGCAACTCATCGTTGGTCGGCCGGTCGCCGACCAGGGCCTGCCAGGTTCGGTCCCTGCCGGGCAGGGGCGTGGAGTGGGCGCTGGTGCGGTAGATCTCTATTTTGGGCAGCGCCGAATGTTTGTAGCCCTCGGCCAGGACCAGATCTACGTCGTAAAAGTAGCGGTCGACCAGTTCGGCCACTGCCGGATCGTGGTCGTTGTCGCGGAGCAGACCAAGACCGGTCGGCGAGGAAAGCACTACGACCCGGGCTCCGGCCTCTTTGTGCCGCCAGGTGTCCTTGCCCTCCCGATCGAAGGTGAATTCATGGACATGATGCTTGATGGTGCCGACCTCAAGCCCCCGGCGGTTCAGTTCGGGGATCAGTTTTTCCAGCAGGGTGGTCTTGCCGCAGTCGGGCCTGCCGATAAAGGCGATGACGGGTGGCATGAGGTGAGGGTGTGTCTCAGCCCGGCGGCCAGCCCATGGGTCGGCCGCCCAGGACATGCAGGTGGAGGTGGAAGACGGTCTGGCCGGCATCGGCGCCGTTGTTGATCACCAGCCGAAAACCGTCGCCGATGCCTTGCTGGCGCGCCAGTTCACCGGCCTTGGCGATCAGCTTGCCGGTCAGTTCGGCCTCGGTGGCGGTCAAGGCCCCGGGGCCGCTGATATGCTTTTTGGGGATGACCAGAAAGTGATGGGGGGCCTGAGGGTTGATATCCCGGAAGGCCAGCAGTTCATCGTCCTCGTAAAGCTTGGCGGCGGGTATCGCGCCGCTGCCGATTTTGCAGAAAAGGCAGTCGCTGCTCATCTCGATCTCCTTGTGGAATGTGGAAACTATCTGAAGTTACTGGAGGGGCTGGGGGATGTCAAATTGAAATCCGATTGCCGTAAATCGTCAGCCGTATTTCGAGACAGCTACGATATCCTGCGGAATAACGCTGGTATTTTGATTTAAACGTCGGGTCTGCGAAAAGCTTAAGATCAGGATGACCGGTGACGTCATAATTGAATATTAACGGCAACTGAATATTGATATGGTATTTCCGTTCAGCCTGTATACTGAGTCAGTCAAACCATCTAATATTTATCAGGTTGAAATGTGATCGTCGAGAACCGGAAAAGCCGATCTGTCAAAAGGTCATTGGGGCATCATTGAAACTTGCCTGAAGTTTTCCGGTGATCAAATTGAAATGCCAACAAGCAGACGCTCCCGCCTGCGAACTTCGCGCCGTCGCCCGGGATAAATGCTTGGCCAAGAGCTTGGGGATTTGGTATATTCCCGTGTCTGGTTTGTTATGACAAATCAATGACTTCCCGGCGGTCGCCGACGGCCGGTTTACTTCGCGAGGTCGGCAATGAACGAAATGATATATCCGGGTGAGCACCAGCTGCTCGGTGAAATACTGGTCGGCAACAACAAGCTGGAAGCTAAGCAGCTGGAGCGCGCCTTATCGCACCAGGCCTCTGTTTCCAGCCGGATTGGCGAAATCCTGCTCACCCTGGGCTATATCGGCGAAGACGATCTGGTCGTGGCCCTGGCCCAGCAGCTGGAATTACCGGTATACCGTGCCGAACCGGGCGACGAATTCCTGGCAGCGGAGGTCTCCGCCGCCTTTCACCGCGAACATCCCTTTGCCCTGGTCAAGCGGGGTGTCGAAGGCGGTAAGCCTTTGCTGCTGGTCGGCAATCCTCTGGACGGCGACCTGTTGGCCGCCCTGGCCGTGGTTTTCCCGCATGACTGCGATATGCAGCTGACCACCGAGGCGGCCCTGCGCGGGATCCTGGTTGCCCATTACGGCCTGGAGGCCCAGGGGGTCGGACCCGCAGGGGTCCTGGTCGACGAATCGGATGTCGACCGGCTCAAGGATATGGCCTCGGAAGCGCCGGTGATCAAGTTTGTCAACGGCCTGATTGATATGGCGGTGAGCCGGAGGGCCAGCGATATTCATCTGGAGCCCCAGGAGGACGGCCTGCTGGTCCGTTTCCGGGTGGACGGCATTCTCCTCGATTATGAACATCCGCCGGTCGCCATGAAGGCGGCGATTATCTCCCGGATCAAGTTGATGGCCGCTTTGGATATCGCCGAGCGGAGGTTGCCCCAGGACGGCAAGATCTCCATGCGCATCTCCGGCAAGGAGATAGATCTGCGGGTCTCCACCCTGCCCACGGTTTACGGCGAGGGGGTGGTCATCCGGATCCTGGAAAAAGGGTCGATCATCCTTGACTTGAGCCGGCTCGGCATGCAGCCCGAGACCGAGGCCAGCTTCCGCCAACTGCTGAAGGTCCAGGATGGGATCATCCTGGTTACCGGCCCCACCGGCAGCGGCAAGACCACCACCCTCTACTGCGCCCTGAACCAGGTCAGCAACGAAACCAACAAGATCATCACCATCGAGGATCCGGTCGAATACCAGTTGAAAGGCATCAACCAGATCCAGGTGCGCCCGGAGATCAACCTGACCTTCGCCAAAGGGTTGCGGGCCATCGTCCGGCAGGATCCGGACGTGATCATGATCGGCGAGATCCGCGATCTGGAGACCGCCGAGATCGCCGTGCAGTCCTCGCTGACCGGCCATCTGGTCTTTTCGACCCTGCATACCAACGACGCGGTTTCGGCCGTGGTCCGGATGATCGATCTGGGTATCGAACGTTTTCTCCTGGTCTCCTCGCTGCGGGCGGTCATGGCCCAGCGCCTGGTGCGCCGTGTCTGCGAGCACTGCCGGGAAAAGAAGGGGCTGGCCTCGGAGGCGCTGGGGCAGATTCCTTCCGGCGGCGATTTTCACCATTTCGAAGGGCGTGGCTGTTCCCGGTGCGGCAACAGCGGCTACTCCGGCCGGATCGGGCTCTACGAGTTTCTGGTCATCGACGAACCCCTGACCCGGGGCATCTCCAGGGGCGGAGATCTGCCCGATCTGCGCCGGATCGCCCGGGATTCGGGCTTTGCCACCATGTACGAAGACGGGCTGGCCAAGGCCCGAGCCGGGGTAACCACCCTGGCCGAGGTGGTCCGGGTCTCCGGACGGTGAAACATGACCCTGTTCAGCTACATAGCCCAGGCCGCCGACCGGGATATCAAGCGCGGCACCCTGGAGGGGGAGAGCCGGGAAGAGGTGGCGGCACGCCTGATGCAGTCGGGATTGCGCCCCCTGGAGATCCGGCGGGCCCTGGAAGGTCGAGCCTCCTTCAGTTTCAAAGGACTGCATCGCGACCGGGTGAACCGGCGCGACATCGATTTCTTCACCAAGCAGGTCTCTCTGCTGCTGGGCGCCGGGTTGTCGCTGGATGGAGCCCTGCGCACCATCAAACAGCATTCCCACAAGAACTCGTTCCGGGAATTCGTCGGCGACCTCGAACGTAAGGTCAAGGAAGGCAAATCCTTCTCCGAGGCCCTGGCCGACTACCCGAGGCACTTCCCACCGATGTACGTCAACATTGTCAAGGCCGGCGAGGAAGGCGGCGTGCTTTCGGCCATGCTGATCAAGATCGCCGAGTATCAGGCCTCTTTCCAGGAATTGAAGCAGTTCGTGATTTCAGCCTCGATCTATCCGGCTTTCCTTCTGGTGGTCGGTTTCGTCGCGATGACCATCCTGGTCGTCGCCATCCTGCCGCGCTTTGAATTGCTCTTCGAAGGAGTCGGCCAGAGCCTGCCGTTGAATGTCAAGCTGATGATGGACGGAGCCCGCCTGATCAGCAATCATCTGCTGCTGGTGCTGCTCTTTCTGGTCGGGGTGCCGGCGGCGCTGATTCGTTATCTGCGGAGTCCGGCCGGACGGGAGACCTTGGACCGGCTGGCCCTCAGGTTGCCGGTTGTCGCCGGCTTCGTCCGGGATCTGGAGACCACCAGGATTTTCCGGACCCTGGAGGTGCTGGTCAACAACGGCGTACACCTGGCCACAGCCCTGCGGATCAGCAGTGGGGTGGCCGGCAACCGTGAATTTCAAAGGCTTCTACAGCAGGCGACCGCGGCCCTCAAGGAAGGTCAACGGGTTGGAGGTAAACTCAAGGGGTCCGGCCTGTTGCCGGATTTGGCCGGCGACCTGCTCTCCATCGGCGAGGAATCGGGCCGGGTGGGCCAGGTCTGCGGCCAGATCGCCGATCATTACGAGGAGGGATTGCGGCTCAAGACCAAACGGATCATCGCCTTGATCGAACCGCTGTTCATTCTGACCATCGCCCTGGTCGCCGGTTACGTGGTTATTTCCATGCTCTCCGTGATCCTGAGCATCAACGAAATCGCCGTATGAGCAGGCCCTGGTCAACCTATCGACTGCGCTCGGACACCGCTGCCGGGCCGACCGCCGAAAGAAACCGGAATCCCGTTACCGGCACCAGGGGGCGGCGCGGTTTTTCCCTCTTAGAGATGCTGATGGTCCTGGTTATCCTGGGGATTATGGCGGGGATGGCCGGGCCGGCCCTGGGCCGTCTGCTGGATGGGCTGAAGTTCCGCCAGCAGACCGGGCACTTCAGCGCCATCCTGCGCTATGCCCGTCTCCTGGCGATTTCCCGTGGCGAAACGGTGCGGCTGCACCTGGACAGTGAAGTCGACGTCTGCGTGTTCGAACTGTCCGGCCCGGTCCAGGAGCGCAAGGATTGCGGACTGCAGGACCAGGACATCCTGGTCATGGATCCCGGCGATATTTATTTTTTCCCGGAGGGATACGCCACCCCGGGTACCTTGACTTTCGCCAAGGGGAAAAGGGTCTCCCGACTGCGACTGGACCTTTTGACCGGGCGGCCGGAACTGGAAGGCAAATAATGATGGCGACGCCATACCGAAACTAATTGGGAACTCGCCAAAATGATGAGTTTTGCAAAAAGACAAAACCTGAAATTCGTCATTGCCGGTTCAGCGAAGCAGGTAAGCGAAGATCCCGATCTTTGTCTTGCCGGTATTATGAAAGACTGCCGCGTTGTCAGGCTCCCCGCAGTTATACGATCTTCGGCTTTTCGCGAGCCGATCAACAACGGCCGGATCCTCTCCGGCCGTTCACCTTGGATGGGAATGGCCCCCGGCGGGCTTGTCGGGCCGAGGCCTGATATGAGATGATCGGGGAAAAGGCCGGGCCGAGAGGCGTTACTCTGTTGGAACTGCTGGTCGCCATGATCCTGCTGGTGTTGATTTCCACCATGCTCTATTCGGTGCTCAATGCCGGCATCGGCTTCTCCCGCAAGGGCGAGGATAAACTGCACCGGGTCGAGCGCGATCGCTCCCTTCTGGATTTATTACACCGCCAGGTTCATGGCGCCTGGTACGACATGTCCCTGAAAAAAGTGCGGCTCGTCGCCGAGGGCGACTACCTGCAACTTGTGACCACGGCCCCCCTGCTCAACCGCGATGCCGGCCTGGTTCTGGCCCTTTATTTCTATGAGCCGGCGGAGGATACCCTTTATTACATGGAAAAGAGGGATTTCTACAATCCCGACTATGAGAAAGATTACCGGCCCGACCGCTCGGAAATGGAGGTTTTGATGAAAGACGTCGGCGGAATTTCCTGGGTATTCGATAATGACCGGGGACTGCTGCAGGTTGTTTACGGCGGTGAAGATTACAGCCTCACGGCCAGGTGTTGGCGACCGGAGAAACAGTGATGAGCGAGACCGCGTCCGACCGGAGGGGAAAACGGTCACCATCAGGCTTCACCCTCTTGGAAATCCTGGTGGCGGTGGCCATCCTGGGCATGGCCTACCTGGTGGTGCTCCAGAATTTTTCCCTTTCCCTGCGGAATATCGAGCGGGTCGAGCAAAGCGGTTTGCGTAATTATGCGGCGGTGCTGGCCAGGGACCGCGACTTGATGGTGATTCCGGGGCAGCTGGAGGCCGAACCGCTGGCCGGAGAAATTTTTGCCCAGGGCCGGAAATACCAGCTGGTGCTGGTTGAGAGCGCCGAATCCCCGGGGCTGACCACCCTGTTGCTGGAGCGGCGGCCGTGAGCATGACGCCGGTATCCGCCAACCGGCCCGGTTTCGCCTTGATGGTGGTAATCGTTATTCTGCTGCTGGTCAGTTTTTTGGCTTCGCAGTTGATCATGCAGGTCAGGACCGAGTTGCGGGCGGCGGCCAATACCGGTTCCCGCACCACGGGACGGTTGCTGGCCGAAAGCGGGGTGAATCTTGCACTGTTCAGGATTCTGGACCCGCCGCAACCGGGGACAATTCAGGAGCCGTTCGGAGAGGGCGATTTTTTGCTGGGCCGGCCCTATGAAACTGCTTTGCCGACTGGTAAAGTTAAGTATTATGCCGTGAATGAAGCAGGCAAGATCAATCTCAATTCCAGTTCGAACGGTTTGCTGCGGTCCTTCCTGAACTACCAGGGCCTCGAGCCGGACGAGGTGGCGGTGGTGGTGGATTCCCTGGCGGATTGGCGGGACAGTGACAGCCTGTACCGGATAAACGGGGCCGAGGAGGATTACTACCGAAGCCTGGAGCCGCCCTACAGCCCCCGCAACGGCGACCTTGAGGATGCCGCCGAATTTTTCCTGGTCAAGGGCACCGAGGTGCTGCGCGGCCGTTTCGATCCCTACGAGATTTTCTGCGTGAGTTCCAAGGGCGGGGCGGTTAATTTCAACAGCCTCACCCCGGCGATGATCGATTTTCTGGTTGCAGGCGACAAGGATAAATTGGCTCGATACTGGGAGTTGAAGAATTCCGGGGTTAAGTTTGACCCGGCCTGGGCCCAGGAAATTCTGGGACCGGAAAGGTTCGCCGAACTGCGAAACTATTTGCGTTATGATCTCATGAACAATCAATATTCCATTGTCTCGAGCGGTTTCGCCGACAAGGGCAAACTGCCGGCGAACGCGAACGGGACGGATGAACCGGTGGAGTACCAGCCGGGGGTAATGCTTCGGGTACTGGTGGAGATCGGCAACGACGGCTTCACCAACCTGACCTGGCGGGAGAGATATTTATGAAAGGCGGTCTGGAAGTTGTCATCTACGACGACGGCTTCGTCTTCCGCTTCGACCGGGGACTTTTCCGGGAAGAGCTGCGTGACGGATCGACCGATCTCGTCCGGGGGCTGACCGCGTTCATTCAAAAACATGGGCTGACCAGCCGAACCGTGCAAATTTTTCTGGACGAAGACCTGATTTTCGGCCTGGAACTCGATTTGCCGCTGCGGACCCCGGACCTCAAGGAAGCGGTGGAGCTGCAACTTGGCCTGGCTCTGCCCTTCCCTCAGGAGGAGGCGCTCAGCGCCTATTCGGTGACCCGGCAGGCGGAGGGCTATCGAGTCCCGGTCTTCGCCGCCCGGGCTCGGACCGTGGCTACCGCGCTGGAAGAATTGATCGAGGAAGGTTTCACCGTCAAGGGTATCTATCCTGAACACCAGCGCTATCTGACCAAGCAGACCGGCGGGCGGGAGTGGGCCCTGGTCATGCCGGGCCGGCCGGCCAGAGTATACGTTTTCGCCGAGGGGGGGCAGCTGAAAAACCGGCTGCTCTACCTGGGGACCCCGCCTTCCTTCGAGGAACTGAGCGGGCGCTGCCAAACCGGGCTGATCTACCATCTCGAGCCTCCACCGGACAGCGGTTTCCGTAGCGCCGCCGAGCTGCTCGCCGATGCGCCGCTGCTGCAGGAGTATAATCTTCTGCCTCCTTCCTATCGACGGCCGGATTATCTGAAGATGACCATTGTCGCCCTGGTGGCCTTGAATCTCCTGGCCCTGGTAGTCGGAATCGGTTTCCGGTTCCAGCGTCTGGCGGGATTGGCGGAAAAGACCGAAACGGAAATCGCCGAGTTGTCGCCCCTGGTCAAGGAAGTCAACCAGACTCGAGCGCAGGTCGACCGGGAAGAAGAGTTCCTGGCCGCCCTGACCGCTCTCGGCGGTAATCCCGACCTGCCGGCTTTTTTTCAGAAATTGACGGCTGAGCTGCCGCTGGATTCCTATCTCGATCAGTTTCGTTTCGAGAGCCAGGAGCAGACGGTGACCATCAACGGTTACAGCGATGATCTGGCGGCGATGACCAAGAGCCTCCAAGGGCTCGGGGAGGTCAGGTTGAAATCCACCAGCCGCCGGAAAAATCGTAATTACTTCCAGGTGGAGGTCGGTCTGCCATGAACAGCCTGACCCGAATCTTCAACCGTTATCAGCGGCGGACCTGGTTGCTGGGGTTGGCCGCCCTGCTACTGCTGGCGAAATTGGGGAGTATGACGCTGGATAATTACCAGGAAAGGGTGGCGGTTCTGGAAGCCCGCCAGGCCACCATGCAGCAGTATCGAAACCTGACCGACAATGCCGAGGAACTTCGCTTCAGGCTGAAGCGTTTGCAGGCTAGCCGGCAAAGGCTGATGACCCATCTCTTCCGCGGCACCAGCGAAGAAGAAATCATTTCGGCCATGCAGCTCAACCTGCAGGCCCTGGTTGCCACGGCCGGCCTTCAGAGCGAGTCGATCCGGCCCGTGCAGCAGCGAAACAGCCGGGGCGCGGAAGGAGAGAAAGCCGGGAATCACCCCGGCGAAGTGGCGATCAAGGCCAGGTTGGCCGGTACTTTGTCCGAATTCCTGGAATTGCTGGTCGCGCTGGAGCGGTCGGAAAAGTTTTTTAAGATCGAAAGTTTCTCCCTGTCCCCCTATAAAAAGGCCGGACTGAAAATTTCCCTTGATCTGCGCGGATATTTCATCACAATTCCCGCCGGCGGCGGGATCGGCGAGGCGCAAGTCGCCGCCCCGGCTGGTTGAGGATTAGAACCGGAAATGTTAAGAATCGCTTTGCTCATATCCTTACTGGTGTCTTTGGTTTTTATGATCCGCCAGTTCACTCTCGGGCCGCTGCCCGGGGTGCAAGGTGTGCAGAGCCGGACCAGACCCGGATCGGCGCCTCCGCCCGGCAACGACGTAGTTTTCGGGCAGAAACCGGCAGTGCGGGCGGCGCCCGAGGTCAATGACGGCTACCTGTTTGTCGAGGAACGGCAGCTGGATGAAACGGACTTCGGCGAATTCGGCGGAGGTGGCCAGGAAACTTCGGAAGCCGCTGCCTCCCTGGAAGGGGTATTCTACTCCGGCTCCTTGATTGTCGGGGAAATAAGACAGGCCCTGATCACCTATCAGGAAAATATCCGGGGCGGCGGTCGGCCGAACCGGCTGAATCCCAACTTCAGTCGCGGGCGCGCCGGGGCGGGCCAAGCGCAGTCCGATTTAAAGAGCAAAGTACTGACGCCGGGCGACCGCTTCATGGGTTACCTGGTCGCCGCCGTCGAGCCTGAGAAGATCGTCTTCGAGAAGGGCGGTGAAAAGGTCGAAAAATTCCTCTTCGACCAGGACAAAAAACGCCCGGCCGTCACCGTACCCATCAGGACGGCGCCGACTCCCGGCCCGGGCGGAGTCAGCGCCGCGGTGGGGATTTCGCCGGCTAATCTGCCGCCGGGTCTCCGGACCGCCCCGGCCGGCGGGATTCCCATGGCCTCTTCGCCGACCCGCCGGCCCGTACGTTCGGAGCGGCTGCCCAGGGTGTATGTACCACCTGGGGGGGCGACCAGGCCGACGGCGCCAAGGCGTCCCGTTCCCTCGCACAATTAACCGGAGTCAGAAAGGTGATACATGCGTCGTGACCATATGCTGAAAAGATTCGCGGTAGTTTTGCTGCTCTTTACCTGGGGCTGTGCCGACATGGGGCCGACGACCGGCAACGGTTTCGATCTGGCCGCGATCAATAAGTCCATTGAGAAACCGGCCGGGAAAGAAGCAGCGGTGGACACCAGTCAGGAGGAGGTCCCGGTCGAGGAAGCGGTCAAGGCTGCGCCGGTCAAGGATCTCGAGACCAAGGGCGAGTCCGGCAATCCATATTTGCACAAACTCCGGGAGATGGGCCAGTCGGCGCCTCCTGCGTCCCTGTCCGACGAGGGGGTCCTGTTGAACTTCGACAATGCCGACATCTATGAGGTGATCCAGGTCATCGCCCAGCTGCTCGACTTGAGCTACATTATCGATCCCCAGGTCAAAGGTCTGGTGAATATCCGTTCCGGTCGGAAAATCCCCATGAACCAGCTCTACGCCATCTTCAAAAAGCTGCTCAATATCAACGGACTGGATATCCGCAGCGAGGGGAATTACAACTACATTTACATGCCCCAGGGCAAGTCCACCCCGCAAAAGGTTTTTGGTGCCGGCCAGGTCGGCGAGCTGAAGGAGTCGCCGGATCTGGTCATCCAGGTCATTCCGGTCATGCACCTGCCGGCCGAAGAGGCCAGGAAGCTGCTGGAGCCTTATAAATCCGCCCAGGGTTCCATCGATACCCTGGACAACCCCAACACCCTGTTCATCAGCGATTATGAAAGCAAGGTCATGGATATGATGACTATCCTGGCCAAGCTCGATATCTCGCCGCTGGCCACCTTGAAGCTCCGGATGGTCCGGATCGACAAGGCGCCGCTCTTCGACCTGCGCGACGAATTGACCGAGATTCTCAGCGCCTTGAAAGTCAACAAGCAGGGATACGAAGGGGTCACCATCATGTCTCTGGAACGGGTCAACTCCCTGCTGCTGGTCAGCGGCAACCAGGAGCTGCTGGACAGCGCCACCCGCTGGATCAGCGAACTGGACAAGGTTCCCAGCGAAGGGCGGGACAATATTTACATCTATAACGTCAGAAACTCGGTGGCCTCGGAGCTGGCCGGGCTGGTCAATGATCTGATCAGCAACCAGCCGACCGTGGCCTCCAAGAGCCGGACGAGCAAACCGGTTTCCACCGCCGGATCCAGGGCGGGTATGGACGAGGGAGGGGTGGCGCAACGTTCCACCCTGCCGCCGCCCACTCCGGCGCCGAGCCCGGCGGTGGTGAAAACCGGCAAGGGGTTTGGTCTCAAGGTCGGCGAGGTCGGCACCGGCCTGCGCTTTGCCGGAGAGCCGACGCTGATTCCCGATGACAGCCGCAACATCATCCTGCTGCGAGCCCTGCCCCCCGATTACAGCCGGCTGGTCAAGCTTCTGGAACGGCTGGACAATATGCCCCGGCAGGTCTTGATCGAGGTAATGGTCGCCGAGGTTACCCTCTCCGATTCCTGGTCGCTGGGCATCGAATGGGCTCTGCATCAGAACGGTTCGATAAATGGACAGCCCTATACCAATTACTTTACCAACAATATCAGCAAGGATATCCTGCCCTCTGGCAGCGTCAATCCGGGCAACATCGGCACCAACGCCGTGGGTCTGACCTATACGGTGCTGAACTCGGCCGGCGAGGTGGCCGGCATGCTCAACGCCATCGCCGACAACAATGATCTCTCCATCCTTTCCTCGCCCCAGGTCATGGTGCTCAACAACGAGACGGCCACGGTCAACGTCGGCCAGCAGGTACCGATCGTCACCAGCCAGATCGGCGATCTCAGCGCCACGACGACCACCACCACCACGGTGAACCAGACCGTTCAGTACAAGGACACCGGCGTTATCCTCAAGGTCACCCCCAAGATCAACTACGACGGGATCATCATCCTCGACATCAACCAGCAGGTCAGTTCGGCGGCCGAGAACAACCTGGGCGGCACCTCCTCGCCGGTGATTTCCAACCGGGAACTGTCCACCAAGCTGGCGGTGCGCGACGGGCAGACCATCTTCATGGGCGGGCTGATCTCCAACAACGTCAATAATGTCCAGAGCGGCGTACCGCTGCTCAAGGACATCCCACTGCTGGGCTGGCTCTTCAAGTATCAGACCGAGAAGAAGGACAAGACCGAACTATTGGTGATGATCACCCCTTATGTCATCGAATCGGAAGATGTACTCGGCCAGTACACCAAGAGCTTCAACGAGAAGATGAACGAGTTCCGCAATCGCCTGAACGGCAAGGAGAAATGAGAGAGAATGCGCCAACTGGTGATCGACGATCTTTCGCCCCAGGAACGGGACAACCTGGAACACTACCTGAAACGCACCCTGGGAGCCGGACAGATCGAGGGCATGTTCTGGCTGCGAGTGCCGGATGACCTGCTGGGCGGTGAGCAGCAGGGCCATGCCGGTTGCGGCCCCTTCCATTTCGGCATCGAACTGGGCCGGGCCCACCTCTCCTTTGAACTGCTGATCCGCAATGCGGCCAACCTGCACTGCACCTGCATCGCTTACGCCACCAAGGCCCAGCGCGACTTTCTCTTCCGCTTTATCGACGAGATGCTGGCCGAGGAGCAGATCCGGGCCTGAATCCGGTTCAGCCTCGTAAACCCAAAAGCCCGGGCTTGGCAAGAGGCGTCGGGCTTTTCTGTTGTCAAGGTCGGGTTCTGACGGTTGATCACTTATCCAGAAAGCGGTCGGCAGGACTCCGGACGTTTACCCCGGGTCGGTTCATCACGTGAGTATAGATCATGGTGGTGGCCACGTTCTCATGTCCCAGAAGTTCCTGGACGGTGCGGATGTCGGTGCCGTTCTCCAGCAGATGGGTGGCGAAGGAATGGCGCAGGGTATGGCAGCCGACCTGTTTTGTAAGGCCGATTTTTCGGGCCGAAGCCGCCACGGCTTTCTGCAGTGAGGTCTCATGGATATGGTGGCGCCGGATGATGCCGGTGCGCGGGTCAACCGAAAGGCTGGTTGAGGGAAAAACATACTGCCACAGCCATTGCCCGGGCGCTTTGGGATACTTGCGGGCCAAGGCCGGCTCCATATAGACTTGGCCATTGCCAGCGGCCAGGTCTTGCTCGTGGAGGGCTTTGACGGTTTTCATGTGTTTGCGCAGAGTCTCTTCGTATAGACGCGGCAAGACCGTGCCCCGGTGTTTCTTTCCTTTTCCCCAGACCTTGATATGCCGATATTCGAAATCGATGTCTTTGACTCGCAAACCTATGCATTCCCGCAAGCGCAAACCGCTGCCGTAAAGCAGTCCGGCCATCAGTCCCGTGGTACCACTCATGACATCCAGCAGTCTTTTGACCTCGGATTCACTTAAGACCTCCGGCAATTTCCTGGGACGTCTGCTTCTGGTAAAGGTGCCTATTTCTCCAAGAGGTTGTTTAATCGCGTTCTTAAAAAAGAAGACCAAGGCGTTCAGGGCCTGAGATTGGGTGCTGGCCGAGACCTGACGACTTTCCACCAGGTAATCCAGAAAGGATTTGACCTCCGTTTCATGAGGCTCGCCCGCCGAAATGGCGCGGCAGAAAGAAAGGAAACGAAGCGTCCAAGCCTCATATGCCTGTTCGGTGCGTAATGAATAGTGGCGTTTACGGATTTCGGTTCGGAGCTTGCCGAGCAGATCGGCGGATTCGTTCTTCAGTGTCGGATCGTTCACCCGGTCGAGAAATATATTTTCAGGCAGTGTTTCAAGAGGTGGCTGTTGTTCTTGGATGGTTTCCTGTGATTTTTGGACGCTAACTACTTTCGGTTCCGACAGGACCTGTCGTCTATTAATAAGTGCCAGGGCATGGGCCTCGGCCTTGTCCCATTGCCATTTCAGGGACCAGTCTGGTTCGAGTAGTTCCTGATAAAGGTATTGCAGTGCCTGAACGGCCTGTTTGATCTGCCAATCCTTGATGCTCGGTCTTTTGGCGATCTTCTCAAAATATCGAAGTAAGTCGGCAGGCGAACGTTC
>Ga0055477_10000054_pt1 | contig 22504 bp, 17 predicted proteins | sample Muzzi_PWA_D2_FD_57683 | JGI IMG/M metagenome (GOLD analysis project Ga0055477, IMG submission 57683) | Wetland microbial communities from San Francisco Bay, California, USA, that impact long-term carbon sequestration - Muzzi_PWA_D2 | ecosystem: Environmental > Aquatic > Marine > Wetlands ... | reverse complement strand
ACTTCCATCCCCACTAAAAGCACGAACCGTGCCATTCTCATCGGTATTTATTGGTCGCCCGGAAGAGTAACGGCGCTGGGCGGGTGTCCGATAAAATCAACCGTTACAGCCTGATCCGCTCAAGAATATTCTTTACCGGATTGCTGAATATTCTCCAGCACAAAAGCCGGCATTCGAACAATAAACCGGCTAGACCGGGCCGGGATGGCATCCTGCCTCGAATACCGGCTTTGGCATCCCGGCCTGGATGCCAAAACCAAACTGTTTACCATTTTGCTTCTTACGGCAAGAGAGTGAATCCGACACCATGCTCTTAAAGCAGGTTATAGCAGCCTAAAAACAGCGGCGGATATAGGAAAAACTACCATCCGTGAGATCAATCAGTTATTATTATCCTGTTCCCGAATCCATATATATAAATTGCCGGGGTTCATCGCTTCGTCGGACGGAACCGATTCCGCCTTGCGAATTGCCGGACTGGAATTTCCATAATTTACTAAGGCTGCTGATGGGAAAATGGAATCATAGCAGAAATTTCCTGATCAATCTGTCACTCAACTGGAAATTTTCCCTGATTGTCTTCTTGCCGCTTTTGCTGATGGGAACCGTCACAACCCTGACTATCGAAAAGAGCCTGTACCGTTATTTTCACCAGGAGTTGTTGGAAGATGCTTACGCTATCGGCAATACACTGGCTGCCGGCACCACTTACCATCTCCTGGAAAACGACCGGAAGGGGGTTCGCAACCTGCTTGACGGCGTCGTAAACATGGAAAAAGAGCTGGCTTACCTTTACGTAACCGGCCCTGACCACAAACTGATCGCCCAGGCCTTCCCCGAGGCAAATCCCGCGGAAATCCTGAAAAACGCCAGGATTCCTCAAATTCCCGAAACCGACCAGGATACCATCCGACTGCCGGAAGGCGATATCCAGGAAATCACCGTGCCCTTGCGCGGCGGCAAACTTGGAGAAATTCACGTCGGATTGTCCGAAGCCGCTTACCTGGAAGAGATTGCCCAGGCCAGGAACCATGTGATCTTTATCTCCCTGTTCATCTCCATTCCGGGACTGGCCGTCCTGCTTTTCCTGATCCGCCTGATTACCAGGCCGCTCGCCAAGCTCAGCCAGGCAGCCGACCAGATCAGCCAGGGACACCTTGAAGTGAAACTTTCCACCAGCGACGATGAATTCGGCCAACTAGCCATGGCCTTCAACCGTATGGCCGAAAAACTGGGCGACCAAATGCGCCGTCGGGAAGAAGCGGAAAAAAGCCTGCGGGAAAACCAAAATCTCTACCGCGCCCTGATCGATAATATCGACCTCGGCATCACCATGATCAATAAAGACTTCGAGGTGGTACTGGCCAACGCCGGACAGGGGCGGCTTCTCAACCGTCCTCCCGAAGATTTCATCGGCAAAAAATGCTACGAGATCTTTGAAAAAAGCGACAGGATTTGCAGCCACTGCCCGGGATACAGGGCCATGCAAAGCGGCCGGGCCGAAGAGGTCGAAACCGGCGTCGACCTCGACGACGGCTCTCACCTGCAAATCCACATCAGGGCCTTCCCGGTCCGGGATGAACACGGGGAGGTCAGCGGTTTTATCGAAATCGTCACTGACATCTCCACCCGGAAGCATATGGAAGACGAGATGCAGCGGATCAAGAACCTCGAGACCATCGGCCAGTTGGCCGGGGGATTGGCCCACGACTTCAACAACCTCTTGACCACCCTGATCGGCAACATCGAACTGGCCAAGAATGCGATCCCCCAGGACAACAATGCCCGCCTCCGGCTTGACTCAGCGGGAAGCGCCTGCGAACAGGCGCGCCAGCTGACCAACCAGCTCCTGACCTTCGCCAAAGGCGGCATGCCGGTGAAGAAAATGACCAGGCTGCCGGAGTTATTGAATGAGGCTTGTCATTTCACCTTGAGCGGCACCAACCTGCATTATGTGCTGAACGCCCCTGGTCACATCTGGCCGGTTGAGATCGACGCCAATCAGATGACCCAGGTCATTCACAACCTGCTGGTCAATGCCAAGGAAGCCATCCGAGACAATCCGGCCGGCAAGATCTTCGTAATCGCCGAGAATTTCATTCTGGGCGAAGATGCCACCCTGCCCCTGCCGCCCGGCCGCTACGTCAAGATTGCCGTTGCCGACGAGGGTCACGGGATCAGAACCGAAGACCTGGGCAAGATTTTTCATCCCTACTTCACCACCAAACGCATGGGCAACAGCCGAGGAACCGGTCTGGGTCTAACCATTTGCCATTCCATCATCCACAAACATGGCGGGCATATCACCGTAGAATCGGAAGTAAATCGGGGCACGACTCTAGCCATCTATCTGCCGGCCGCCGAATCGACCCGACTTGCCTCGGTGGATTACACGCAGACTCCTCCAGCCCCACCGCCGAACCAGCCGGCCAACCGGCACATCCTGCTGCTGGAAGACGAGGAAGAGGTGGCCCATATCGCCGCGGGCTACCTGGTTACCTTGCACCATCACTGCGAGATTGCCCGGACCGGTCAGGAGGCCTTGAAAATGGTCCGGAAATCCCAGGAAGGCGGGCATCCCTACGATCTGCTGATCCTCGATCTAACCATCAGGGGTGGCCCGGGCGGTGAAGAAGTGTTGAAGCAGATCCGTCAGATTCAGCCCGACGTTGCCGCCATAGTCTCCAGCGGTTACACTGGAGATCAGATCATGGTCGACTACCGGAAGCACGGCTTCCAAGGCGTCCTGCCCAAACCATTCAACCTCAATTCACTCAGAGCCGCCATCGACGAAGCCACGTCGAAAACCTGATCGACCCGGAACTCTCAAATCTTCACGGAAGATCGTTAATTACCGGACGCCACCGGCCTCCCTCTGTCCTGCCTTACCTCCAGTGTCCTCGATGGAATAAGATCCGCTCAGATCGGAATCAAGGGCAGGTATTCCGGGCGCCACCGCATACTCTCGATCAGTTCGGTGAGTTTTTCGACCCGATTTTCATGCCAGAATGAACTGAATACACAGGGTCTGCTGACGCCCTTTGCAATGGCCGTGCTGCCCACCGCCACCGCTACCCGGCGGCTGATCTCCCGCAGCTGGGAAACCGGAGGGTAGATGATCCCCCGGGCCAGGTCCGCCTCCGACACCGACTCGGCCACAGCGTGGGCTGCCGCCGTAAAGAATTCCGGCAGCACCTCCCGGGCGCCGGCAGCCAGAACCCCCAATCCCATTCCGGGAAAGACGAAGACGTTGTTGCCCTGGCCGATCCGGACCGGGCCGGTTCCGTAATCCACCGGCGGAAAAGGACTGCCGGTGGCGACCAGGGCCGCGCCGCCGGTCCAGGCCAGGAGATCGGCCGGATTGGCTTCGGCCATGTCCGTCGGGTTGCTGAGCGGCATGATCACCGGCCGCCGGCAGTTGGCGCCCATCGCCGCCACAATGTCGGGCGTGAAGGCCCCGGCCTGCCCGGAAGTGCCGATCAGCACAGTTACCCCGGCCTGCCGGACCACATTCAACAAATTGCCTTCCTCCTCGCTGTTCAGCCAGTCCAGTTCCCCCGGGTCCTTGGCGAAACGGGCCTTGTAAGGTTCCAGTTGCCGGCCGGTGGTTACAAGCCCCCGGCGATCCATGGCATAGATCCGCTGTCGGGCCTCGGCTTCCTGCATGCCGGAGTCCCGTAATCCCAGGAGCAGCTGTTCAGCCACTCCGACTCCGCCGGCTCCGGCCCCGTTGACCAGAAAGACCTGCTCGGTCAGTTTCTCGCCTTTCACCTTCATGGCCGCAATCACCCCGGCCAGGGTGATCGCCCCGGTTCCCTGGATATCATCATTGAAGGAAATCAGGTCGTGCAGATAGGTATCGCGGATAGCGAAGGCGTTCTGCTTGGAGAAGTCCTCCCACTGGCACAAGGCATTGGGAAAAATGGCCCGGAAGGCCCTGGCGAAGCGGCGGACAAACTCAAGGTATTCCTCACCGGTCAAACGCTGGTGGCGCCAACCCAGATAAAACTCGTCTTCCAACAGGACCCGATTGTCGGTCCCGACATCCAGCGAGATCGGCAGACAGTGCCAGGGGGCGATGCCGGCTCCCTGGGTATAGAGCATCAGCTTGCCCAGGCAGATGGCGATACCGCCGGCCCCCTGATCGCCGATGCCCAGAATGCCCTGGTTGTCGGTGACCACCGCCACCCGGATATCCCGATGCAGGTAATGGCGCAGGATGTCCTCGGCGGAGTCGATGTTGCCGGGATAGAAATGCAACCCGTTGGCGGTCCGGAACATGGACGAGTAGTTCTGGCAAGCCAACCCCACGGTGGGGGTGTAGATGATCCGCATGTACTTCTCTATATCGCTGGCGATTAAAGCATGGGACAGGGTGGCGTTGCGGTCGAAGAGAGCGCGGATGTATATGAACTTGTCAATGTCACTGGTCATGCAATCGACCTTGCGGGCCGAGTCCACCACCTGCTGGGCCAGGGGCCGGACGGCCGGCGGCAGGCTGCCGAGCAGTCCCAGTCTGTCCCGCTCCTCTTCGGTAAAGGCAGTGCCCTTGCTGATGAAGTTGTGATTCAGTACCCGGTTGCCCCGGCAATAAACCAGGATCTCCGCAGTGCGGCCGTAATCGTCGTAGCGCAACCCGTAAGAAGTATGAGACATGTTTATCTCCAGGACTTTGGGAATTTATCGGCAACAATATTCAGGATCGTCATTTAAATTCTTACCAAGTCATGCTCGAATTATGATCAAAGCTGTCAAGATGCCTCTCTTACCCCGTCACTCCACCTCGTCTCGTCCCTTTTCCAGCAGAGTGCAAAAGGCGGCGCCTTCGGTGGACGAGCAGCTGCGGACCACTGCCCACTTGAGCAGAATCGGAGTCATGACGGTGGTAACGAAGGCCATCAGGACCAAGGCAGAGAACTGATTGCTGGTCAGCAGCGGCTCGGCGATGGAGCCGGAGACCAGGAGTTTGTCACTTAGTTGCAGGGCCACCGAGGCGATGACCAGCTCGACGGCGCCACGGCCGTTCATGCCGATCCCCACCACCGCGGCCTCGGTCAGATCCTGGCCGGTGAGCCGGGCACCCAGTCCGCAGCCCAGAACTTTGCCGATGACGGCGGCCAGGGTCAGAGCCCCGGCCAGGGCCAGGAATTCACCGGACCAGGTGAATTCCAGGTGAAATCCCAGGGTGGCGAAGAAGATCGGCGTTAAGAAGCCATAGCTGATGCTGAAAAACCGGTCATTGAGCAGTTCGTATATCCGCTTGTCCATGATCTCCCGGCGGACGAATTGCCCGGCCAGGAAGGCACCGATGACCAGGTGCAAGCCGGCCTTTTCGGCCAGGAAGGCCATGACAAGGGCGACGATCATGGCGAAGGTGAAGGCCTTGCCTCCGGAGTCGGTCAGCCGCCTGGTCAGGTGCGGCATGATGAATTCCCCGACGATTATGGTGAAACCGAAGAACAGCCCCACCTTGGCCAGGAGCAGAAGCACGGCTCCCGGCGCCACCGTGCCGCTCTGGGCCAGTCCCAGGAGGACGCCCAGGGTCACCAGGGAGAAGATGTCGTCGGCGATGGCCGCCCCCATAATAATATGACCGACATTGGAGTGGTGGATTCGCATGTTCTGAAGAATCACGGCTTGGACGGCGATGGCGGTAACCGACAACCCCATGCCGACGAAAAGGGCCTGGAACACCGTGGCATCGAACATTCTGCTGGTGAAATAGCCCAAGACAAAGGGCAGCACGAATCCGCCCAGGGCGGTGGCCAGGGCGGGACGGATGTGGTTGAACAGCAGCCGCGGATCCATCTCCATGCCGGCGTAAAACATCACGAAAAAGATGCCGAGATCGGCCAGCAGTTCAATCTGGTCCGAGGTATGCACCACATCAAGCAGAGCCGGGCCCAGGATCAGGCCGGCCATTAGTTCTCCCAGCATCACCGGCAGGCCGAACCTGGAGAAGATATAGCCCAGGAACCAGGCGGCGCTGAGGATGATCAGCAGATTGACGATCAGTGACTCCGAAATCATAACGTTCTCCCCTCCCGGGCACGGCATGCGAATAATTATCGCCGTCCCGGGTCGATTATGTTTACCTGATATCCAGCCGGGATCGGTCTGGCAAATTATATTCCAACATCATGTCTAAACGTTAAGGCTAACTGCTTAATCCACAAATAATTCGATCTCCATGAACCATTGGCAAAAGATCCTGGCGGCAAGCCTCACCGACCCCTCCGAACTGCCCGCCCGTTTTGGGCTTGAGCGGGAAGCCCTGAGCCGGGTCGCCGCCCGCTACCCGATGCGGATCAATCCGTACTATCTGGGATTGATCGGACGGGGAGACGATCCGCTGGGGCGTCAGGCCATACCCGATCCGGCCGAGCTGCGCGACCGGGTCTGCCCGGCCGATCCCCTGGCCGAAGAAAGCTTGAGCCCGGTGCCTAACCTGGTCCACAAGTACCCGGACCGCGCCCTCCTCCTGGTCAACTCCGCCTGCTCCATGTATTGCCGCTTTTGCACCAGGAAACGGAAGGTCGGCACCGGCCGCTTCCGGATCACCGGGCGGACCCTGGAGGACGGCCTGGCCTACCTGGAGAAGACGCCGGCCGTCCGGGACGTCCTGGTCTCCGGCGGCGACCCGCTACTGCTGGAGGATGACCGCCTGGAATGGCTGCTGGCCAGGTTGCGCCGTATCCCCTCGTTGGAGATCATCCGGATTGGCACCCGGGTTCCCTGCACTCTGCCGATGCGGGTGACGGTCCGGCTCGCCCGGCTGCTGAAGAAATTTCATCCGCTCTACATCAACACCCATTTCAACCATCCGGCCGAAATCACCGCCGAGGCCGCCCTCGCCTGTGCCCGCCTGGCCGACGCCGGCATCCCCCTCGGCTGCCAGACCGTTCTGCTGAAGGGGGTGAACAATGACCTGGAGGTAATTAAAAAATTACTGCGCGGACTATTAATGATCCGGGTAAAACCCTATTATCTATTCCAGGGTGATCTGAGCCGCGGCACCGACCACTTCCGCACCCCGATTCGGGAAGGATTGCAGATTATGCGCGGGCTGCTCGGCCATACCTCCGGCTTGGCGGTGCCCAAATTCGCCCTCGACCTGCCGGGCGGGGGCGGCAAGGTACAGCTCCTGCCCGACTACGCGCAACCGGCGGGACTGGTTCATACCTTCAGAAATTACCGGGGCGAGTGCTGCGACTACCCCGACCCGGAATAAGCGCCAACTCTTAAACAAGGAAGGGCCGATGGAAAGAAAAATCCTGGTGGCGGTGGACGGCTCCAGTTACAGCAACAATACCCTGCAATATCTGGGAAGCTTGTTTGCCCCGATCGCGGAGATGAAACTGCACCTCTTCACGGCGATCAGGTGTTCAACTCTGCCGCCCGGCAAGGAGTGGCTGGGCGAGTTGGAACTGCTGAACAGCCTGCCTCCCGCCGCCCAAAAAAACCTGCGCACGGCCAGGGCCTACATGAAGACCGCGATCGGCAAATTGGAAAGGCTGGGCATCAGCGCCGAACGGGTCACCACCGAGGTCAGGCTGGCCCGCAGCACGGTGGCCGACGATATCCTGCACGAAGGCCGCCAGGGCTTGTACGACGCCATTGTCATCGGCCGCCGGGGGCTAACCAAGCTTGAAGAGATAGTCATGGGCAGCATCTCGGCCTCGCTTTTTGAGAGATCCCATGACGTGCCGCTGTGGATCATCGACGGCAAGGTCGATTCCCACAAGTTCCTGGTGCCCATCGACGGCTCTTTCAGCTCGATGATGGCGGTGGACCATCTCTCCCACATCCTGGCCGGCTGCAGCCATTGCCGGATCACCCTCTTCCATTCCACCGCCATGCTCTCCACCGTCCGCAGCCTGGATCCTCAGGAACTTTACGAACGCTTTGGCCGTGAATGGTGCGAGGAACACCTGAGCCGGCCCGACTCGCTCTTCCACGCCCCCAAGCAAATCCTGCTGGAAAGCGGCATCCCGGAGGAAAACATCCAGTGGCTCCACACCTCCAAGGGCATCGAGGCGGGCCGCCAGATCCTGCGCCAGGCCCTGATCGACGATTACGGCACCATCGTCATCGGCCGGCGGGGCGAGGAGGTGAAAAAGGGGCTTTTCCGGGGCGTTTCCGATCGAGTGGTCCTGATGGGCGAGCAGGTGGCGATCTGGGTCGTCGGATGAGACTAATCTGGGCAGAATGCGCATAGGCGGAAGACAAAAAGTGACACCTGGTTCACTTCGTACCGGTTGTTTTGCTTTGTGCCTTTGTGCCTTTGTGCCTTAATGTAAAAATCCCAATGGCAATTATTCAAAAGAAAAACCTCTTCCGCCTGGCCCTGCTGATTCTCTGGGCCGTCCTTTTCACCCTGCTCCTGCAGCGCGACTACTTCATCCGCACCCTGGAGACCCGCGAGGCCCAAGTCATCCGGAAAGGACGGGAAGAGAGCTTTTCCGGGGTCTACTTCCGGGACGAGCGGATCGGCTATGTCAAGAACCGGCTGGTGCCCATCGACTCCGGGGGCTACCATCTCAGCCAGGAGGCCTATCTGCGCCTGAACATCCTTGAACAGGTCCACCCCGTAAATCTCCAGGTAGAAGCCAACCTGGCGGACGATTTGAAGCTGCGCGATTTCGACTTCAACTTAACCTCTCCCTTCTACACCATGCGGGCCCGGGGATTGGTGGAGGGCACTCGGGTCGATTTCACCTTGAACACCGGCAAGGAAGAGCTTAAGGATTCGATTCAGCTGAGCCAGCCACCCTACCTCTCCACCAACCAGCGCGGCTACCTGCTGACCAATAACCTGAAAAAAGGCGACAAGGTCAGACTGCCCTACTTCGATCCACTGTCGCTGACCGGCAAGGACACCGTGGTCGAATACCTGGGCTATGACAAGCTGGTGATCAACGGCCGAATCCAGCGGCTGCATCACTTCAGCGAGACATTTTCCGGAGTCAGGATCAGTTTCTGGCTCGACGAGGACGGTAAGGTGATCAAGGAGGAATCGCCGGCCGGTTTCGTCTTCCTGGCCGAACCCGAGTTCCGGGCCACCGATCTGCCAAAGACCGGCAAGGAGATCCTGAGCAGCGTTTCGGTGGTGGTGACCGGCACCATGCCCGGCAACTATGCCGACCGCCGGGAATTACGCTACCGGTTGATTCTGCCGGAGGACGCCGAGTTCGACCTGAACCGGGACCGGCAGGAGCTGCGCGGCGCCGAACTGACCGTCCGCCGCGAAGAACTTCCGGGGGCCCTGGCCGAAGCCTGCGCCGGACCACCGGAGACCCTGGCCTCCACACCTTACGTTCAGTCCGGCAACAAAATAATCGGCGAACAAGTCGCGGCTATCCTCGGCGAGACCGATAACGACCTGGAAAAAGTCCGGAAACTGGCGACCTGGGTCTATGAAAACCTGGAAAAACGCCCGGTGCTGGGCATCCCCGACGCCCTGACCACCTTGGACACCCGCCAGGGCGACTGCAACGAACACGCCGCCCTGTTCGCCGCTCTGGCCCGCCGGGCCGGCATCCCTACCCGGATCGCCGCCGGGGTCACCTACCACGCCGGGGCCTTTTACTACCACGCCTGGAACGAGGTCTGCCTGGACAACCGCTGGCTCTCCCTGGATACCACCAAGAACCAGTTCCCGGCCGACGTCACCCATCTCAAGTTCGTCAACGGCGAAACCGACGAGCAGATCAAGATCGGGGCCTTGCTGGGAAGATTGGGGATCGAGGTGCTGAGTGATTGAAATCGCGCCAACGTCATTTCCGGGCAACAAGAACCGAGAGTAATGCAATAGAGGTTCGCAAGATCTCCCCAACTCACGCTAACCTGCTGACCTGAAGAGCTTGCCTGGGAATCGCTTCCTGATTCGGCCCACCCGTTGTATATTCCAGAAGTCCCGAAACGGAAAAACAGACCTGGCCAATCCCGAAAACCTTCACGGACCTCTTTAGCCCATGTCCGAGCAAACAGTCCCGACTACACATCCAGCAGCCATTGTCATCGAACACCTGACCAAGCGCTTCGGGGAATACCAGGCGGTCGACGATATCTCGCTCACCGTCAGGCCGGGAGAGATCTTCGGCTTCCTGGGACCCAACGGGGCCGGTAAGACCACCACCATCAAGATGCTGGCCGGGCTGCTGAAACCGGACCGGGGAAAGATCATGATTATGGGCCGGGATCTGGCCCTGGAGCCGGAAACTTGCAAGCAGCAGACCGGCTATATCCCCGACCGGCCATATCTCTATGAAAAGCTGACCGGTGAGGAATTTCTCGAGTTCATCGCCAGCCTCTACCGCCTGCCCGAGGGTGATTTCAACCGCCGGGTGGAGGAATACCTGCACCTCTTCGACCTCTCCGAATGGCGCCACCACCTGATCGAAAGTTACTCCCACGGCATGCGGCAGAAGCTGATCATTACCTCGGTCTTCATGCTGGCCCCGCCCTTGATCGTGGTCGACGAGCCCATGATCGGCCTCGACCCCAAGAGCGCCCGCATCGTCAAGGAGCTGTTCAAAAAGCACGCCCGGAAGGGCGGCGCGGTCTTTCTCTCCACCCACTCCCTGGAGATCGCCGAGGAACTCTGCGACCGCATCGGCATCATCCTGCACGGTCGTCTGCAAAGCCTGGGCACCATGGCCGATCTCCGCCGGGAATCCCAGTTGGAGGAGTCCGGTCTGGAAGACGTCTTCCTGCAGCTTACCGGGGCCTATGAACTGCAGGATGTGATCAACGCCCTGCGCCACGAAGCCGACTGACCACAACCCTTGTTGCCAAGGGCTGGGAATGATGTTTATACTGTTTCATCCCAGCCTGTGGCGCCAGGCCCGGAGGAAGTTTTGGATCGTTACCACCTGACCGGGTAACCTGCACTATGTGATCTTTCTCCCATGCTTCGATTGGGGCAATAAAACAGGGGCCGGATGTATAACTCCTACTTCAATCTGAACGAGAATCCTTTTTCCATCGCCCCCGATCCGCGCTTTCTCTACATGAGCGAGCAGCACCGCGAGGCCCTGGCCCACCTGATGTTCGCCCTGACATCCGAGGGTGGTTTCGTGCTCCTGACCGGCGAGGTCGGCACCGGCAAGACCACGGTTTGCCGCTGCCTGCTGGAACAGCTGCCCGGCGACCTCAACGTGGCCTTTGTCTTGAACCCCAAGCTCACCGCCGTCGAACTCCTGGCCACGGTCTGCGACGAACTGCACATCGATTACCCGGCCGGGACCACCACCGGCAAAATCCTGGTGGACAAGATCAACCGTTATTTGTTGGCGACCCATGCCGCCGGCCGCAAGACCGTACTGATCATCGACGAGGCTCAAAACCTTTCGGCCGAGGTCCTGGAACAGATCCGTTTGTTGACCAACCTGGAAACCACCCAGCGCAAACTGCTGCAGGTGGTGATGCTGGGCCAGCCGGAACTGCGCGAACTTCTGGCCCGTCCCGAACTGCGGCAACTGTCCCAGCGGATCACCGCCCGCTATCACCTGGGTCCTTTGGCCCGCAGCGAGGTCGAGGCCTATATCAAACACCGGCTGGCAGTAGCCGGCCACCGCAAAAAACTTTTCAACGACAAGGTTATCGGTCTGGTCTATCGTTATACCGGCGGGATTCCCCGATTGATCAACCTTCTTTGCGACCGGGCCCTGCTCGGTACTTACGTTCAGGGATTGGACAAAGTCTCCACCGCCACCCTGAAAACCGCGGCCCGCGAAGTCCTGGGGCCCGAAATCGCTTCTTCCCAGGGCCGCCCCGGTCGAACCCTGCGCCTGTCCCTGGCCCTGCTATTTGCCGCCCTGGTTGGGGCCTGGCTGACGGTAGGCTGGCAATACCTGGGCAATCAACCATCCCCGACCAGCCCTCCCGAGACGTCGGAGATTCAGGAGCCCGCTACCATCGTAGCCAACCCTCCGCCGTTTACCTGGCCCGAGATCCTCGACCCGGACGCCAGCCGGGAAAGCGCTTTTGTCCGCCTCCTGGCCCTCTGGGACATCGACTATACTACCGGCGCCAAAGCCTGCACCCTGGCGGAGAGGGAAGAACTGGCCTGCCTCTACCGGAAAGGCAACTTGGGCAGCCTGCTACGCCTGAACCGGCCCGCGGTTCTAACCATGCTCAACCCCAAGGGAGAGGAATTCAGCGTGGCCCTGACCGCCGTAGACCACGGGGTGGCCAGCCTGACCATCGACGGTCGGGAAGTGCAATTATCCCCGGAGCAGTTGGAACAAAACTGGACCGGCGCTTACGTCATTTTATGGCGACCACCACCAGGGTTCTCGCAGGCAATTCGATCCGACCGGGCAGGGGCACCCCGGGACTGGCTCACGGCCCGCATTGCCGATCTCTTCGATAAGAACCTGACTGGGCCCGAGTTGGCCGACGCCTTAGAAAAATATCAACAAGCCGAAGGAATTCTTGCCGACGGTATAGCCGGGCCGGAGACCATCATTCATCTCAACACCAGCACCGGCCAACCGGTCGTGCTCCTCACCCGGAACTGACCATGTCCTATATCCTCGAGGCTCTAAAAAAATCGGACCGGGAACGCAAGCAGGGTAAAGTTCCGACTCTGGAAACCATGCCGGATCCGGCCGAGCCTCGACGCCGCAGGAACAGACCGCTCTGGCCTTTGGTTCTGCTCGGATTTCTGGCGCTCAGCGGAGTGTTCTTCGGTGCCTGGCTTTACCTGCGTGAACCACCCCCGGTACCGACCTCGCCTACGGAAGCGAGCCTGCCCCCTTCCCCCTCCCAGGAGACTTCGATCCCGACCGGTGACACTACTGCTCCAGGGGCTTTACCGACCGGAACCGGAAACCCCGAGCCCCCCCTCGATCAGCGACAGACCGCCTCGGGAATGAACCGGGGTGAGACAACTGCCGTGATTCAGGAACCTGCGCCCCCGGAAACTACGCCAACGGTTGACGAGGAAATCGCCGTCCCTCCCGGGGACGAAACCCTGGAGCCCGCAAGTTCAGTTGAAGCTAACCCTGAAGAGGAGGTGGAAGAATCGTCTCCGGAACCCACCGACCAAGGTGAGGCCGCTATCGTCAAGCTGGAGAATCTGCCGAGCGAATTGCAGGACGAGTTGCCGGAGATCAATATCGACGTCCATCTTTACAGCGAGAATCCCGCGGCGCGCCGGGCCAGCATCAATGGCCGTCTGCTGCGGGAAGGTCAGCTGGTCGGGCCGGGACTGCACTTGGAGGAAATCACCCGGCAGGGCGTGGTTCTCTCTTTCCGCAGCCGTAAATTCAGTGTCTCGGTATTTCCCCGCTGACCTTAACTTCTTTGACAGAGGAGCATGGTAATTCCTATAATTGATTTGAGTCCTGAATGCCGGACGGTCGAACCGGGCCCGGAAACGCAAAGAAAAATGAGCTGGAGGACTCCAGATGACCGGGAAAAAAAATGACCGGAAAGATAGACGCCAGCACCAGCGCCATCAGATAAAATCCGGCTCCATTACCATCAACAATAAATCCGGAGAGATCATCGATATCAGCATGGGCGGGCTGGCCTTCAGCTACTTGGATCGCCACGATTGGTCCTATGAAAGCTTCGACCGGGGTATGCTGCTTGGCGAAATGGAATTATGCCTCGAGGATATCCCCCTGAAAGTCATCTCCGACTGCGCCATCAACAGCGGCCTGTCGATCATCCGCCGTTGCGGAATAAAATTCGAAAAACTGACCCCGAAACAACTGGCCCAGCTTGAATACTTCATCTGGGCGAACTCCGCGGCCAGGGACGAAGAGGAAACCGGACTGGGCGAGGAGTAGGGAGCAGTCGCTTCGCCCCCCGTCTTAATCGCCGACAAGCCTGGTTGCCTTCTATGTTCAAGCACACCCTCCTCTACCCCTTCCGCTGCTCGGCCCGGAACCGCTTCTTCCCACCGGGCCGCTTCCCCGGCAAAACTATCTTCGCCGTCCTTTTCAGCCTCTCGCTCTGCCTGGTGCTCTACCTGGTTTCGGTGCGGGTCGTGGGATACTTCCACCGCCAGGATGAACTGGGCATCATTCTCAGCCTGAAGATCTTCCAGATGGCCTGGATCATCCTCTTCGCCATGCTTTTCTTTTCCTGTATGGTCAACGCGGTTTCGGCCATGTTCCTCTCCCAGGACAACGAAATCGTCTGGGCCGCCCCGGTTTCTCCGGCCGCACTCTACCGGATGCGCTTCACCACCACCTCCATCTATACCTCCTGGATGATGATCGTTTTCTCCTTGCCGATCTTCGCCGGCTACGGCCAGGTCTTCCGGGCCGGCCGGGCTTTCTGGCTGCTGCTCCCGCTGGCGGTGGTGGCTACCGCGGCGGTGGCAACCGGGGCCGGGATCATCGCCACGATGATCCTGGTCAACCTCTTCCCGGCCCGGCGGACCAAGGATATCGTCCTCTACCTTTCCCTCTGCTTCGGGATTTTCATCTATATCGTCTTCCGCTTGCTGCGGCCCGAGGAACTGGTCAATCCGGACCGGTACGGCCACTTCATCGATTATCTCGCCACCATCTCTACCCCGGCCGCGCCCTATATCCCGGCGGCCTGGGCCGCCAACCTGCTGTCGCTCAATCTCCTGGAACACCAGATCGACTGGCTGGTCCTGGCCCTGCTGCTGGTGACCCCCTTCACCCTCTTCTTCCTCGGTGAATGGGTCATGGAAGCCGCCTTCTTCAATGGCTATTCCAAGTCGCAGGAGTCTTTCGGGGGCTACCGGCGCTTCGCATCCCGCCGCCGCTATCGGCCCCGGGCCTGGCAATGGATCTTCGCCAAGGAGAGCAAGACCTTCCTGCGCGACTCGGCCGAGTGGTCCCAGCTCTTCATGATCGCCGCCCTGATTGTGGTCTATCTTTACAATTTCAAGCTCCTGCCGGTGCAGCGCTCCTTCCTGGCCGAAGATTACATCACCAATATCATCTCCTTCTTGAATATCGGTCTGGCCGGCTTCATCATCGCCTCGCTCTCGGCACGTTTCGTTTTTCCCGCCATTGGAGCCGAAGGTGGGGCCTTCCAGATCGTCCGGGCCTCTCCCCTTTCCCTGGGCCGCTTTCTGCTGCACAAGTACCTTTATTATGTTACGCCTTTCACGGCCCTGGCCCTTTTGCTGGTGGCCCTCTCCGACCATCTGCTGCACATTGCCGGGCCCATGTGGTGGATATCGGTTGGATCGATCCTGCTGATCACCTGGACCGTGGTGGCCCTGGCCATAGGTTTCGGGGCCATCAATGCCGACTTCAAGGCTGAGAGCCGGGCCGCAGCCCTGGGCGGTTTGGGCGCCATCCTCTTCCTTTTCACCGCCCTGGCTTATGAAACTCTGGTCCTCTTCAGCGGCTTCTTTCCCGCCTACCGCCTGGTCACCAAGTGGCTGAGCCATCTCCCCACCACGCCCCTGGATCTGGCCCTGCTGGCCGCCTGGGGTCTCGCCGTCTGCGCCCTCGGCCTATTTATTGCTGTCTTTTTCTGCCGGAAAGGGGTAAAAAAACTTCAAGACTCCATTTGACAACCAGGCAAAACCAACCCACCCAAACCGCGAATCATGCCAGACCAGCCCACCGCTCCCGGCGGCGAGAAAGGAGCCAATGCTCATGCTTGCCAGAGTCATCACCGGCACCATCCACGGCGTCAACGGCCTGCTGATTGAGGTCGAAACCGATATCGCCCCGGGGTTGCCGATTTTTTCTACCGTCGGCCTGGCCGAAGGTGCGGTAAGGGAAGCCAAGGACCGGGTTAAATCGGCCATCCGCAATTCCGGCTACAACTTTCCCAATCGGCGGATCACCGTCAACCTGGCCCCGGCCGACCTGAAAAAGGTCGGCTCCGGTTACGACCTGCCCATCGCCGTCAGCATCCTGGTGGCCTCGGAAATCGTCGCCGCCGACTCCCTGCCCCGCTATGGGATCATCGGCGAACTCTCTCTGGACGGCTCGGTAAGGGAAGTTAACGGGGTGCTGCCCATGGTCATTTCCGCCCGGGACGGCGGTCTGGAAGGAGTGATCGTCCCAGCCAAGAACCGTGCTGAAGCAGCGGTGGTCTCGGGCATTCGGGTAATCGGGGTCGAAACCCTCTACGAGGCTGCCGAGTATCTGGCCGGACGGCGGGAAATACCCCCGGTGGCGGCCGGGCCGGTGGAAACGAGAGACTCGGACGAGGAGCAGGACGGTCAGGATTTTTCCGAGGTTAGGGGGCAGGAACATGTCAAGCGCGCCCTGGAAATCGCCGCCGCCGGCAACCATAACCTCCTGATGCAGGGTCCGCCGGGTTCCGGCAAGACCATGCTGGCCAGACGTCTGCCTACCATCCTGCCGAAGCTGACTTTCGAAGAAGCGCTGGAAACCACCAAGATATATAGCGTCATGGGGTTGCTGCCGCCCGGCCGCTCCCTGCTTTCCCGGCGGCCCTTCCGCGCCCCGCATCATACCATCTCCGATGCGGGACTGATCGGCGGCGGCCAGATCCCCCGGCCCGGCGAGGTGACCATGGCCCATAACGGCGTGCTTTTTCTGGATGAGCTACCGGAGTTCCGCAAGAATGTTCTGGAGGTGCTGCGCCAGCCTATGGAGGACTCGACCGTGACCATCGCCCGGGCCGCCCTGTCGCTGCAGTTCCCGGCCGCCTTCCTGCTGGTGGCGGCGATGAATCCCTGTCCCTGCGGCTATCTGGGCGACCGACGGCATGAATGCACCTGCACCCCGAGCAGGATTCAGAGCTACCAGAACCAGCTTTCCGGCCCGCTGCTGGACCGGATCGACATACATCTGGAGGTGCCGGCCGTACCATTCAAGGACATCAGCGCCACCAGGCGCCCCGAGGCCTCAGCCACGATCCGGGAACGGGTGGCAGGAGCCCGGGCCATCCAGGAACAGAGATTCACGCGGAGAAAAGGTGCCCGGGTCAACAGCTCCATGCAGCCGCGCGATCTGGAAAAATATTGCCGCCTCGGCGAAGAGGCCCACTCGCTCCTGGAGAAGGCGGCCGGCCGGTTGGCCCTGTCGGCCCGCTCCTGCCATCGGGTTCTGAAAATCAGCCGGACCATCGCCGACTTGGACAACCAGTCGGAGATTCTGGCCCGGCACGTGGCCGAGGCCATCCAGTATCGGCGCGCGGCGCCGAGGCTGGCTTGAATCAGAAGCTGACGTAGAAAGAAATCCCGGCCCCGAAATCTGGACTCCCGTCGCTCACCCCCTTCAACAGGTACACCTCGGTGGTGTTGTTGTCGCTTATCTTCCAGACCGTTTTAAGCCGGACATCCAGGGGAGCATCAAGCCCGTCGAAGGCAGCGGTACCCAAGCGGGAGAAGAGCGCCGTATAGAGTTTGTCGCTCCAACCGTAACCGACGCCGGCATCGGCCAGGAAGTAATCCTTGGCGCCGATCTCGTCGGCGGAGCTGCCCTGTATGACATAGCGCCCTTCGACGAAGGGCTGCCAGTCGCCCAGCCACTTGGAGAGTTGCAGACCGGGCCCCCAATCGAAGGCTCCGGTGCCCAAGCCCTTGTCCTCGTCGGCGGTGGGAAACTTGAGATAACAGGTCAGCCCCAGGTCCGGCGTCCCCTTGCCGTCCAGGATGACCTTGTAGGCACCGGTCAGCGTGATGTCGCCCAGCCCGGACTGTTTCTCGTCTCCGCTGAAGGCCGCACTCCCCGATGTCCGGTTCATACCCCGACCGCCGCTAATGGCCATCATCATTCCACCGCCGGTGGCGGCATAGCCGGTATTGCTAGTATCCTGGTAGACAAAGGGCACGGTCAGCTCCAGATTGAGCCGCCTATCGGGAAACCAGTCAAAGGTCAGGGGAATGGCCGTGTAGGTGCTGCTGGAATCGGTGCCGAAATCCCCCCGGTAGTATTCGACCCCCAGTCCCAGTGCAAATTGCGGGGTGGCGGCAACGATTGACGCCGGAAAGTGCGTGGTGGACGCAGCCGCGGCAACGCCGACCTGCAACAGGAATAAAACCGGAATTAAATATAGAGTCTCTTTGCGCATAGATCCTGCCTCCTCATTGTGCTTGGAACAGATAACTCCAAAAAGATCATGATCACCTCCATGAGGGCCACTTGAACAGGGTCGGGAGGGTTTCGAGTTAACTCAATGATGCTTCCGCTTACCCGCGATATTCAAACAGAATTGTGAGACACATCACCATACCGGTCATATCCGGTTGTATCCCGGCAAAAAGGGATATCCAGTACTATCTGATGGTGAGCTTTCCAAGCCATTGCAGGGTTATCGCATCACCTTCGCTAGCAATCAAAATGACATTGCTTCAAGGAAAAAGGATGGCTTGGCCGGCGAAAACTGCTCTTTGCTGCCCTGCCCGGCAAATAATGCCGTCCTTAACGGCCCATCCGGCCACCCCCCATGTGGCTAGGGGCGTGCTGGCGCAACTGTCCCCCGGCACCGCCGCCGAATCCGCCCCGGCCGGCGCCGCTCCAGGCCGGCCGCCCGGAGTCGCTCCTGAGGGCAACTTCGCGACCATTTTCGATACTGATTTTCTGGGCCAGTAGATAGACCACGCCGTTTCCGCCCTGGGCCTTGGAACCACGAACCGTCACCCGGTCGCCGACCTGCAGCTGGATACCATGCGCCTCCCAGAAGTCCCGGGGCCCGAGGATCGCGACGAAACGCCCCTTGGCGGTTTCCAAGTCCAGCCGGACCTGCTGCTCCTTGGCGCTGCTGATGGCCGTAATCCGCCCGCTCATTGTGACGACGGTATTGGCGTCGTAGCCTTCCAAGTCAAGTTCTTGACGGTCGTTGTCGCCACCCCAGCCCCACCAGGAGGCATGAACCGGAGGTGGCGCCGACAGGGCGAGCGTCAGAACAAGGATGATGGAAAAAATTGCCCCCTTCATTTTATCCTCCCCCGGCCGGGGGCTCCTTGCCCCCGGCCATTTTCAGCACTTACCAGCCGCTTACCTGGCGATGGCGCCGGTTTCACCGGCCGGCTCGCCGCCGGCATCAGGATTATCAATCCGTTGCTGGTCGTGGGTACGCAATTGGTCCCGGGTCTCGTCAGAATCATGGTCCTGGAGCCGATCCCGCGTCTTATCCTGATCCCGGGTGCCGGACCGATCGCCGCTCGCCGCCGAACCCTGGGCTCCCATCTGGCCCTGGGCTCCCATCTGCCCTTGGCTCATGGTCTGCTCCTGATTCCGGTTCATGTTTTGCTCCTGATCCCGGTTCTGGGTGCCAATCTGGTTCATGTTCTGCATCGAGGCTCCGCCCTGGTTGCCGAAGGCGCCGCCCTGCATCTGGGAGCCAAAGCCGCCGCCACCTCCCATGCCGCCACCGCGGGCCATGGCCTCCGTTCCCAGGGTTAAGGCGAAAAGTGCCGCGATGGCCGCGGTCGTGATCTTCATGGTCTTCATGGTTTTCATGGTCTTGCTCCTAAGTCTGTAGTTTAAGTTTGTTGACCGGTCCTTCCACCTGTTTGTGATCCACGAAACGTGCCAGACTTCCAGGAAAACCATAACTACTGGTAATCAAAGAATAAATTTTTATCACCCATGGTCACTAGGGACATGAAACCGGTGCAGATTATGCACCACCGGAAATTTCCTGCACCACCATGACACGAAGGTGGGGCGGGTTATGCACACCGGCACGCCGATGTGCCTCTTTCAATGGCGTTGCTCCCGGCATTCAAAAAATTTTCACAGCAATTTCGGATAGTTTGCCATCGCCAGCACTGTCGTGCTATGAATTTCCAAAGCTTAATTTCCCTTCTTGTCCTGCAACAAGCCATAATCGCGCAAACGATATTGGAGGGTGCGCCGGGAGATGCCCAAACGCTCGGCCGCCAGGCGGCGGTTGCCGTCGCTAGCCTGGAGGGCGGCAACGATGGCCTCTCGCTCCGCCGACTGCAGGGAACCATCCCTTTCACCCCCGCTCCCTTTCGAGTCCGGCTGCAGTAAATCGGGTAACTCGGCTACGGTTATTTCCTTGCGGGCCAGGATCACCGCCCGCTCCAGGGCATTGCGCAACTCGCGGACATTGCCCGGCCAATCATAGTTGCGCAGAACCTTGAGGGCCGCCGCGGTCAGGCGCGGAACCTGGCGACTCATACCGATGGCATGTTGCCGGACGAAATAATGTGCCAGTTCGTCCAGGGCGTCGCGCCGGTCCCGCAGGGGCGGCAGGGTGACGGGGAAAACGTTCAAGCGGTAGAAGAGATCTTCCCGGAAGCGCCCGGCCGTCACATCTTTGGCCAGATCCCTATTGGTGGCGGCCACTACCCGCGCATCGGCATGAAGTTCGCGATTACCTCCCACCCTTTGAAAGGTCCGCTCCTGAATCACCCGGAGCAGCTTGGCCTGCATCGGCGCCACCATCTCGCCGATCTCGTCGAGCATGATGGTGCCGCCCGCCGCCGCCTCGAATTTTCCCGGGCGGGTGGCGATGGCGCCGGTGAAGGCGCCCCGCTCGTGCCCGAACAACTCGCTTTCCAGCAGGGTTTCGGGAATGGCGGCGCAGTTCACCGTCACAAAGGGCCCGTTTCGGCGGCCGCTGGCCAGATGGATGTAACGGGCCAAGAGTTCCTTGCCGGTGCCGCTCTCGCCTCCGATCAGCACCGTCGCCTCGGTCGGCGCCACCTCACGCACCAGCCGGGCCACCTCCTGCATTGCCGCACCGGCGAAGAGCATCTCCAAAGGCGGCAATCCCGCCAATTCCTCTTGATCGAGGACCGCCAGCCGCCGCTCCCGCCGGCTTTCATCCAGGAGGCGAGCCACCAGGATTCGCAAGGTCCCGGGATCGGGCAGAGGTTTGGTAAGAAAGTCGCTGACCCCTTCCTTGAGGGCGGCCACCGCCTCTTCAACGGTGCCGAAGGCGGTGAGCAGGACGAAGGGGGTGCCAGCCAGCTCGGCCCGCCCCTGCCGATATAATTCCAGTCCTCGCAACTTCGGCATCTTCAGGTCGGATAAGACCAGATCGAAAGCCTGGGCCCGCAGCCGGGCCAACCCCGCCTCCCCATCCGCTGCCAAGGTCACCTCGTAGCCGTCCTCTTCCAAGATGGCGACCAGCAGGCCGGCAAAGGTGGCATCGTCCTCGACGATCAGAATTCTTCCATTCGGCACAGCCATCCTCCTTTCTATCCTGCTCTGGGCAGACGCACCCGGAAAAGGGCGCCGCCGCCCGCCGCCTCTTCAGCTTCGATGTCGCCGCCGCAGCCCCCGACAATCTTCTTGCAGATCGCCAGGCCCAACCCGGTGCCGCGGGCCTTGCCCGTCCGAAAGGGCAGAAACAGCTCCGGCCTGAGTTCCGGGGGGATCCCCTCGCCCTGGTCGGCCACGGTGAGTTCGGCAAAGTTTCCGTCCACCCGTGCCTTCACCTCTATCAGGCCGCCGGCGGGAGAGGCCTGCATGGCGTTGGTCAGAAGATTGAGGAGGACCCGTCGCAGACCGTCCTCCGAACAGACCACCCGCAACTCCGGTGGGATGTGACAAACTGCCCGGACTTCGGCGGCGGCCAATTGCGATTCCAGCAAGGTCAGGACACCGCTGCAGGCCTCGCCAAGTGGGGTCGAGCCGGCGAAAGGGGTTAGTGTCCGGGTATAGAGAAGAAGGTCATTCACCAAGCCCTCCAGGCGCTTGGTCTCGCCGACGATCAGGTTGGCGAAATCGTGCTCCCGGCCGACCGGCAGACGCTCTTCCAGGAGCTGGCCGAAGCCCTTGATGCCGGCCAGGGGGGTCCTGATTTCATGGGCCAGCACCGCCCCCACCTCTCCCAGCCGGGCCAGTTCCCGATGGCGCTCCACTTCTTTCCGTTGCAAGGCCTGACGTTTGAGGAGCAGAAAGGTTGCAAGACCCAGCCCCCAACCCAGGACCAACAGGGAGAAGATCACCGTCAGCCCCCAGCGGGCCCGGCGCATCACCGCATCGGCCCGCCAGGTATGCAGGGCCAACCGCAGCACGCAGGTCCGGTTCTTGAAATGGAACGGGGACTGAAACTCGTAGACGATCTCGCCGGTGCCGAGGCGGACGCGCTCCTCCTGAAAACGCCCCGTCTCCAGCACCTGCCTGTAGCGGCGGTCGCCGACCGGGAGACCGACCAGGTCGGGGTTGGTATGAAATATGGTTATGCCGTCAGCTGAAATCAGCTCGGCGTATGCCACCTCGGGCGACAGCAGCGAGGCTAGCGAATCGGTCGAGTCATCGCGTCCTGCCAACCCTTCCATGGCCCCAGCCAGGGTCAGGGCCAGACCGCGGAGATTTTCCTCGGCCAGCGGGGCAGCGGAACGGTAGTTGCTGATGGCGAACCAGGAAAGACCGACGGTCAGAGCCAGGGTCGCGAAAAAGCTCAACAGGGAGACAAGGTGACGGCGCATGATCAATCTGGAACCCACCAGGAAGGATTGCCGGTAAAGTCGGTCCGACCGCAGACGCTGTAATGATACTCCTTAGGCGTACTTCCAGCGGCGGTTCATTTCTCTACGCCGGCCTGATCCGTACCGACCAGGCGCAGGGCCAGGGCCAGCACCAGGATGATCACCACG
>Ga0055477_10000042_pt1 | contig 23829 bp, 20 predicted proteins | sample Muzzi_PWA_D2_FD_57683 | JGI IMG/M metagenome (GOLD analysis project Ga0055477, IMG submission 57683) | Wetland microbial communities from San Francisco Bay, California, USA, that impact long-term carbon sequestration - Muzzi_PWA_D2 | ecosystem: Environmental > Aquatic > Marine > Wetlands ... | reverse complement strand
CAGGGTGATGAGGAAATCACTGCCGATGACCTGGCCTCCTGGCAGGAGACCATTAATTACGAAGTCCTCTGCCTCATTGGCGGCCGCAATCAACATTGTTATCTATCTGACCGGGACGAAAACCCCTGAGGGGCCCGGTCCGAGAAAATTATAACGCAAGTCGAGGAATATGATCAAAAGACGTCTCAGTGAAAAACTGGCGGAGTGTTTCTCCCGGGGGATGGCGACCGGATTGTGGTCGGAAGCCGCTGTCGGCGCTTTCACCCTGGAGGAGCCGAAACAATCGTCGCACGGGGATTTTGCCACCAACCTGGCGCTGGTCATTGGTGGCCGCGAGAAAAGGAAACCCCGCGAGGTCGCGGCGCAACTGGTCGAATTGCTGGGAGACGGCGGCGGCATCGTCGAGCGTTGCGAGATCGCCGGTCCCGGTTTCGTCAATTTTTTTCTCAAGCCCCGGGTCTGGCAGGAAGTGCTGCCCGAGGTCTGCCGTCAGGATGAGAAATTCGGCTTGAGCACCGTAGGCGGGGGGCGCAAGGTTCTGGTCGAATTCGTCAGCGCCAATCCCACCGGCCCCTTAAGCGTCGGGCACGGACGCCAGGCGGTGCTGGGCGATGCTATCGCCCGGCTGCTTTCCGCCACCGGCCATGCGGTAACCCGCGAATATTATTACAACGATGCCGGCCGCCAGATGCGGGTGCTGGGCGAGTCGACTCGCGCCCGTTACCTGGAGGAGCTGGGACTGCCTTTCGAGTTTCCGGAGGATGGTTACCAGGGCCAGTATATTCGTGATATTGCCAGGGCCATGGTCGAAGAGTTCGGCGATGCCCACAAGGATACCGTTGAGGTCACCATCTTCAAGGAGCGGGCCGAACGGGCCATCTTTGCCGATATCAACGGGACCCTGGAGCGGCTGGACATCCACTTCGACAACTACTACAACGAGCATTCCCTCTACGACAACGGCATGATCGATGATGTGGTGGCCACTCTGCGGGCCAAAGGCCTGGTCTATGATCTCGACGGGGCGGTCTGGTTCAAGGCCACCGAGTTCGGCCATGACCAGGACCGGGTGATCATCAAGAGCACCGGCGAGCCGACCTACCGGTTGCCTGATATTGCCTATCACCGTGAAAAGTTTCGCCGCGGCTTCGACTGGATGATCGACATCTTCGGCTCCGATCATATCGCCACCGTGCCCGATGTGCTGGCCGGAGTCCAGGCCCTTGGGTACGACCCGGCCAAGGTCACCGTGGTGCTGCACCAGTTCGTCACCTTGATGCGCGAGGGCAAACAGGTCAAGATGTCTACCCGCAAGGCCAACTTTGTCACGGTGGATGAACTGGTCGACGAGGTGGGTACCGACGTGGTGCGCTTCTTCTTCCTGATGCGCAAGGCCGACAGCCAGCTCGAGTTCGACCTTGACTTGGCTACCAAGCAAAGCCAGGAGAACCCGGTTTACTACATGCAGTATGGGCATGCCCGTCTCTCCAGCATCAATCGCAAGGCGGGAGAAAAGGGGGTGGCGCGCGGGGAACTGGCCGCGACCGATCTTTCCCTGCTTGGCGAGCCGGAAGAGCTGGCGCTCCTGAAGATGCTGGCCGGTTGGCCAGGTCTGGTGGAGAGCGCCGCCCTGGGGCTGGAGCCGCACCGGGTGATTTTCTTCATGCAGGAAGTGGCGGCCCAATTCCACAGTTATTACAACAAGCACCGGATCATCTCCGAGGACCTGGAACTGTCGCGAGCCCGGCTCTGGCTGGCCGAAGGGTTGCGGATCATCCTCCGCAACGGCTTGAACCTGATTGGGGTCAAAGCCCCGGAAACCATGTAGAAGCCATGGCCGCCGGCAACCGGAATAAAAAATTCCTAATCAAGTTTGAACTCACCCCGGCCGGCCTGTTGGGTGTCGGCGTTGTCTGTTTCTGCATCTTCCTCTGGATGTTTCTTCTGGGAGTCTGGGCCGGCCAGACGATCCTGACCACCGGCAGCTACCGGATAGCCGGCCTGGGTAAAGGAAAGTCCGAAGGTCGCCCGATGATCGTTCAGAAGAAAAGGGAGGGCGAGCCACCGGCTCCGACCGCCAAGCCGAAGCAACCCGTACCGGAAGCTGTCACGCCTTCACTCCCCGCCAAACCGGAAAAAACTGCGCCGCCTACAGCTGCCCTGGCCGGGGAGGACGATTCCTCCTTCTTCGCCGTCCAGGTCGGGGCTTTTCGGGAGGCCGGCTATGCCGAAAAGTCCCTGAAAGAGTGGCGGGACAAGGGCTATAAACCATTTTCACGGCCGCCCGAGGGCCCGGATGACCAGTACACCCGGGTCTATGTGGGCCGGTTCGAGGAGGTTGCCGAGGCCAGGAAACAGGCGGAAGCCCTTGAACTGAAAGAGAAAATCAAGCCTTTTATCGCCACGATTCCGGCCGGTTTAGGCAACAAACCTTGACCGGCAACCCCACCTGCAGTATTGTCTGTTGTTATTTTTCGGCTGGCCTGTCGGCTTGGGCCGGCAATTTTTTCAGGCATAGAGTGGGTGTTGGTCATGATTCGCAACGCCGGCATTAAAGACGTCAAGGCGATCTACGATCTGTTGCAGCATTTCTCGGGCAAGGGGCTGCTGCTGGGTCGCTCGCTCAGCTCCCTTTACGATCAGTTGCGCGATTTCAAGATCTATGAGGATGAATCGGCGCCCCGGAGCGGAGTCGCCGGTGTCTGCGCCCTCCATGTTTGCTGGGAGAACCTGGCCGAAATCCGTTCTCTGGCCGTGATCGAGGAGATGCACGGCTGCGGGGTCGGTAGAAAACTGGTCCAGGCCTGTCTGGAAGAGGCCGGTAGGTTCGGAATCAGCAGGGTTTTTACTTTGACCTATCAGCCGGATTTTTTCCAGCGGTTGGGTTTTCGAAATATCGATAAGAGTGAATTACCGCATAAAGTCTGGAGCGATTGCATCCATTGTCCCAAATTCCCCGATTGCAACGAAGAAGCGTTGCTCTGGGAAAAGGAACCGGGGGTATAATTTAAATGATCGACAATTTATTGACCAAGGTCTTCGGCAGCAAGAACGACCGGGTGTTGAAGGCTATAAGACCCTTGGTTCAGACCATCAACGGTCTGGAACGGGACATTAAACCCCTGGACGACGCGGCCCTGGTCGCCAAGACCGTGGCTTTCCGCGAGCGTTTGGCCAAGGGTGAGCCCCTGGAGCAGCTGTTGCCCGAGGCCTTCGCCGTAGCCAGGGAAGCGGCCTGGCGCACCGTGGGCATGCGCCATTTCGACGTCCAGCTGGTCGGCGGCGTGGTTCTGCAGCAGGGCAAGATCGCCGAGATGAAGACCGGCGAGGGTAAGACCCTGGTCGCCACTCTGCCGCTCTATCTCAACGGTCTGACCGGCCGGGGCGCCCACCTGGTCACGGTCAACGATTATCTGGCCAAGCGCGACTCGGAGTGGATGGGTCAGGTCTATCGCTTCCTGGGGCTCTCCACCGGGGTGATCGTTCATGACATGAGCGACCAGGACCGGCGCGACGCCTACAATTGCGATATCACCTACGGCACCAACAACGAATTCGGCTTCGACTACCTGCGCGACAACATGAAGTTCGCTAAAGAGGACTTCTGTCAGCGCGAATACCATTACGCCATCGTCGACGAAGTCGATTCGATTCTGATCGACGAGGCTCGGACCCCGCTGATCATCTCCGGTCCGGCCGACATGTCCACCGAACTCTACCAGCAGGTCAACCGCTCCGCACCCGCCTTCAAGCTGGATGTCCACTACACCCTGGACGAAAAGGCCCGGACGCTCTCGATGACCGACGAGGGCGTGGTTCTGGGCGAGGAACTGCTCAAGGTCGACAACCTGTACGATCCCAAGAACATCGAATGGCTCCACCACCTGACCCAGGCCCTGCGGGCCCATTACCTTTTCAAGCGCGATGTCGATTATCTGGTCCGGAACGGCGAAGTGCTGATCGTCGACGAGTTCACCGGCCGTGCCCTGCCGGGACGCCGTTACAGCGACGGTTTGCACCAGGCCCTGGAGGCCAAGGAACACGTCCGGGTGGAAAAGGAGAACCAGACCCTGGCCTCGATCACCTTCCAGAACTACTTCCGGATGTACGAGAACCTGGCCGGCATGACCGGCACCGCCGATACCGAGGCGGTGGAGTTCAAGAAGATCTACGATCTTGACGTGGTGATGATCCCGACCAACAACACCATGATCCGCAAAGATTACGCCGACATGATCTACAAGAACCAGAAGGCCAAGTACCGGGCCATCGTTCAGGAGATTGTCGATCTGCACCAGAAGGGGCAGCCGTCGTTGGTGGGCACCATCAGCATCGACGTTTCCGAGAAGATCTCCAACATGCTCAAAAAGGCCGGGATCAAGCACTCGGTCCTGAACGCCAAACAGCACGAGAAAGAGGCTGAGATCATCGCCGAGGCCGGCCAGGCCGGTCGGGTGACCATCGCCACCAACATGGCCGGACGCGGCACCGACATCAAGCTGGGCGAAGGGGTGGCGGAGCTCGGTGGCCTGCACATCCTCGGCACCAGCCGCCACGAGTCGCGCCGGATCGACAACCAGCTGCGCGGCCGGGCCGGTCGCCAGGGCGATCCCGGCTCTTCGCGCTTCTACCTTTCCCTGGAGGACGATTTGCTGAGGATCTTCGGCTCCGATCGGATCTCAGGGGTCATGGAAAAGCTGGGCATGGAGGAGGACGAGCCCATCGAACACCAGATGATCAGCAAGGCCATCGAGGGAGCCCAGCGCAAGGTGGAAGGTCACAACTTCGAGATCCGCAAGCACCTGCTGGAATACGACGATGTAATGAACAAACAGCGCGAGGTCATCTATCGGCAGCGCCGCCTGGTCCTGACCAGCGAGGACGTCAGCGAGAACATACAGGACATGATCGGCGACATGGCCGAAATGTTTGTATCAGAGGCCATAGATCCCAAGCAGTCCTCAGAGGACTGGGATTTCGAGGGTCTGGCCGAGCGGCTCTACTCCACTTTGGGTCTGCGGCTGGAGATTCCCGAAGAGGAAAAGGCCAGGCTCAAACCGGAAGAGCTGACCGAAAAGGTCCTTACCCGGCTTACCGAGGCTTACAAGATTCGGGAGGAGGAGAACGGCGCCGTGAATATGCGGCATCTTGAGCGCTTGATCCTGCTGCAGATCATCGATCAGCACTGGAAGGAGCATCTCCTCAACATGGATCACCTGAAGGAAGGGATCGGCTTGCGCGGTTACGGGCAGCTTAACCCGCTCAACGAGTACAAAAGGGAAGGCTTCGAGATGTTCCAGGAGCTGATGGAAAACATCAAGCTGCAGACCGTGCGCCAGCTCTTCCTGCTGCGCCTGGTCCAGGAGGATGAGATCGAGCGGCTGGCCCGTAAGCAGCGCGAGAAGAAGCAGGAGATGGAACTGCGGCATGCCCAGCCGGGCTGGGACGAGGCCTCGGCGGACCGGTCGCCGGTCAAGCGCGAGGGCGAAAAAATTGGCCGCAACGATCCCTGTCCCTGCGGCAGCGGCGAGAAGTATAAACGCTGCCACGGCAAGGCCAGTTGAACCGCTGAGGAAAGTTACATAGGCAGAAAGCCACAGGGGCACAGGGCATGATGCTTTGTGCCTTTGTTGGTTTTGGGCATGAGAAAAGAATGGATTTCCACGATGAGATTGAAAATGGATAAAACCTTACAAATCAATGGTTTTAAGGCGGCGGCGGTCAAGGCCGGAATCCGGGGCAAGGATCGGCTTGATCTCTCCCTGCTGGTCTGCGACAGGACTGCGGCGGCAGCGGGAATCTTTACCACCAATCTGGTCAAGGCGGCCCCTGTCATGCTCGATCAGGAGCGTCTGAGCTCTGGAAAGGCCCGGGCCATCCTGATCAACGCCAGCATCGCTAACGCCTGCACCGGCGCGGAAGGGTTGAGCAAGGCCATCCGTTGCGCCGAGTTGGCGGCGGCCGAGCTGGGCTGCGCTCCCGAGGAGGTGCTGGTCGCCTCCACCGGGGTGATCGGTGAGCAGCTCGATCTTTCCTGCTTCGAAAAGCATATGGCCAGCCTGGTCAAGAACCTGCGATCGGATGGTTTTGCGGAGGTTTCCCGGGCGATCATGACCACCGACACGGTGCCCAAGACAGCGGTCCGGGAGGTGGTGTTGGACGGGACAGCGGTAAGGCTTATTGGCATGGCCAAGGGCGCCGGGATGATCAAGCCCAACATGGCCACTATGCTGGCTTTCGTCCTGACCGACGCGGCGCTACCGGACGACCTGTTGCGGGAGATGCTGGCCGAGGCCGGTTCGCGTTCCTTCAACCGGATCACCGTTGACGGAGATACCTCCACCAACGATTCGCTGATGCTCCTGGCCTCGGGCGCGGCCGGAAATCCACCGTTGCTGCAAGGCACTCCGGCGGTGGCAGCCTTCCGGGCGACTCTCAACGAGCTGGTTCTGGATCTCGCCCTGCAGATCGTCCGTGACGGTGAAGGGGCCACCAAGCTGATCACCATCCGGGTGGCCGGCGCGGCCAGTGAGAGTGAGGCCAGACTGGCGGCGGAGACGGTGGCCGAGTCCAAGCTGGTCAAGACCGCCTTCTTCGGCGAGGACGCCAACTGGGGACGGATCATTGCCGCTCTGGGCCGCTCTGGAGCCGCTTTCGATCAGCTCCGAGTGGATATCGCCTTTGACGAGGCGCAGATGGTCAGGGAGGGGCTGGGGCAGGGCAAGGCGGTGGAAGCCGAGGCCACCAAGGTTCTAAAGCAGCGGGAATTTTCAGTCAACATCGACCTGCATCAGGGTGAGGGCACCTGGGAGATCTATACCTGCGATCTCTCCATTGATTACGTCAAGATCAACGCCGATTACCGGTCGTAGGTCTTTCCTGCCTTACCCGGCCATGGCCTTTGGGCTCTGGGAATTATGGGAGTTATGGGATGAAATGGGGAAGTTGGCCCCGGTCCGGCTGGCCAGCTGTCCCATTGTTCCCATAAATCACATAATTCCCATTACTTCAGAATTACTCCCTGCCCAAAATCTTACAGCACTATTTCTTCTTGGGGCTTTTGGCCTTAACCGGTTCAGCCACTTCCGTCATTGTGACTTTATTCTTCGGCCTGGTGTTGCCATGGCTGCCGCGGAAGATCTTGCCTTTTGTGGTTTTCTTGTCGCCTCTACCCATGTGTGTTAATCCTCCTGAAAATTATGTTGCTGCCGGGTCATGTTTTTCCGGCCGCTTCTTGCCCAAAATAATTTATTGCTTAAGTTACATGATATTTAAAGAATATTCTATAGTGACTGAGATGAAACATTTCAAAAGTTTATCGCGGAACGCGATAATTATCACCGGCTGTTTATCGATGTTGCAGCTGGCCGGGTGCGCGGGGAGTATCGACCGCACGACCTTGGCGGCCCGTTTGGCCGGTCCGGAGGACCGCCCGGTGCTGGTCGATGTCCGCACCACCTCCGAATACCGGGCCGGGCATCTACCGGGAGCGGTCAACCTGCCGGTCCAGACGCTGCCTTTCAACCTGGCTAGCGTCCCGGTCGCGGACCGGGACGAACCGGTGGTGGTCTATTGCGCTCATGGTCCCCGGGCCGGGTTGGCAGGGTTTTTCCTGCGGCTGGGAGGTTTTTCACAGGTCCGGCATCTGCAGGGCGATTTCAACGGCTGGCGCCAGGCCGGACTGCCAGTGCTCACCGGCAACAACACCGGAATTCGGGCGGAATAAACGGAACATCAATGCGGAAACTCCTCTTCATCCTGCTGCTGGCCAGTGTTATCATCATTGGTCTGCTGCATTTCTTTACGCCCGGCGAGATGGGGGTTTACCACGCCGTCTATCGCCGGCTCAGTTATTTTCCCATCGTCCTGGGGGCGTTCTGGTTCGGATTGCGAGGCGGGATCTTTTTCGCGGCCTTGTCCTCAGTGGCCTTTATCCCCCATCTTTTGCTCTATCTCGGTGAAGACCCGCGCATTTATCTGAACGAACTGCTGGAGGTGGTGCTTTATATGGCGGCAGGTACCGTCACGGGGTTCATCGCCAGCCGCGAGGCCCGCTTGCGTGATCGCTATCGGCAACTATCGGAGGAACTGGAGGAAGCTTACGAGCGGTTGCACCGGGAGAGTGTCGTGCTCCTGGAGATCGAGTCCCAGATCGGCGCCAGCCAGAAGATGAGTGCCTTGGGCGAACTCTCGGCTTCCCTGGCCCATGAGATCAAGAATCCCTTGAGTTCAATCCGGGGCACAGCCGAGATCCTGCTGGACGAATTTCCGGTCGGCCATGCCAAGCGCGAATTCGGTGAGATTTTACTCAAGGAGGTTGATCGCCTGAATGTCACGGTCAACGAGATCCTCCAATATTCCAAGGGCCAGGTCGTGGCCGGCAATGAAGAGCCGGATGAGCCCTTAGGAGGAGTGATTCGCCGGGTGGCGCGGCTGGTCGAATCCCACCTGCGCAAGAAAGAACTGGCCCTGGAATTGGCTTTGAACCCAGAGGTGGGGAATTGTCTGGTGAACGGCGGCAAGTTGTCCCAGGTTTTTTTAAATATCATCCTCAACGCCATCGATGCCCTGCCTAGGCTGGGAAGGATCAAGATCAGCGCCGAAGGCGGCGAGGGCGGCGTGCGGGTATGCATAGACGATAACGGTCCCGGAATCGCCGAGCCGTTGCGGAGCGAGATTTTCAAGCCCTTCGTCTCGGGCAAGGATCATGGCACCGGTTTGGGGTTGTCGATCAGCGCCAAGATCGTTGAGAGCTACGGCGGCACCATTACCTTGGATGACAGCGCCCTGGGCGGCGCCTGTTTCCGGATTAAATTGCCCTGCCCGAAAGGGGCCGGGCCGCGGAGAATGACGAGATAAGAAGATCACAGGAGTGGCCAATGTCCGGTAAAATTTTATTGATCGATGATGATGACAGCCTGCGACGGGTTACCGAGTACAACCTGACTTCGGCCGGTTTCGAGGTGGTGACAGCCGCCTCCGGGCGGGACGGGTTGACTGCCTTCGGGGCGGAAGAGCCTGATCTGGTGGTCACTGATGTGGAACTCGGCGATCTCAATGGGCTGGAGGTGCTGAACGAGATCAAAAAGATGTCGCCGGATACCCCGGTAATCGTCATCACCGCCTATGGCACCATCGACATGGCGGTAAAGGCCATGGGCGAGGGGGCCTTTAATTTTATCACCAAGCCCTTCGATCGCGATACCCTGCGGCTCTCTTGCCAGAAGGCCCTGGAAATGACCGAGCTCAAGAGCCGCAACCGGGTTCTGGCCGAGGAGGTCAACCGGCTCTCCGGGTTGGAGGGCATGGAAACCTCCAACTCGGCCATGGCGGCGCTCCTGGAAATGGCGGTGCGGGTGGCCGAGAGCGAGGCCACGGTACTGATCACCGGCGAGTCTGGGACTGGCAAGGAACTGCTGGCCCGGATCATCCATCGGCGCAGCAACCGGCATGAGGCGCCGCTGGTGGCGGTGAACTGCGCCGCCATTCCCGACAATCTGATCGAAAGCGAGCTATTCGGCCATGTCAAGGGGGCCTTCACCGGAGCAGTGGCCAACCGTAAGGGCCGTTTCCAGACGGCCCGGGGCGGCACCCTCTTTCTGGACGAGATCGGCGAACTGAAGCTCGACATGCAGGCCAAGCTCCTGCGGACGATCCAGGAGCGCGAGGTGGAGCCGGTCGGCTCCGACCGCACCGAAAAGGTCGATGTGCGGATCATCGCCGCCACCAACAAGGACCTGAAGGCGATGACCGCCGAGGGCAAATTCCGGGAAGACCTCTACTATCGGCTCGGGGTGATCCCCATCCATATCCCGGCCCTGCGCGATCGGCCAGAGGATATCGAAACCCTGGCCTACCATTTTCTGCGCAAGCTTAACGCGCCGGCCGGGGTCCGGTTTAGCCCGGCGGCCCTGGCCCTGATGAAGAGCTACGGCTGGCCCGGCAATATCCGCGAACTGCAGAACGTGGTGGAGCGCTCTTGCATCCTGCGACATGGGGAGGAGATCGGTCCCGAGGCCTTGGGGCTGGCCCAGTCCGCCGCCGGTGCTGCCGGTTGCGAGGCGCTGACGCTGGAAATTCCACCGGAGGGTATCTCCCTGGAAGAAGTGGAAAAGGAACTGATCCGCAAGGCCCTGGCCCGGAGCAACGGCAACCGCTCCGAGGCCGCCCGGCTTTTAAAGATTCCCCGTCATGTCCTGATCTACCGGCTGGAAAAATTTGATATTTGAGCAGTCGATGATGCCATCATTATTGTTTGTTCCAGCTCGACTGGCTGTCTTCGGCTGTCGACAAGATGGGGTGAACTCACCTCTGTGGCCGGGCTTTCGCCATTGCGAGCACCCAAAAGGGGCATAAACTAAGTGAAGCTGACCGGTTCATGGAATCGCCGGTAAGGACTTAAAGCCACAAGTCCCGGCGAGTTCTCCGGTTGGGCATTCCGGTACCGCCCAACCTGCAGCCTTTCGCAGCCAATCTCCCGATTGACAAATATCCCTTTCCTGGTGATATCATCCAGGTGTGAGTTATCGATCAATTAAAAATTACAGGAAGGGCTTATGAACAGGAGAGCATGGATTTGTCGGGGGATGGCGGTTTTATTGTTGGGTGGTTTGTTCCAAATCCTGTCGGGTTCGGCCATGGCGGGTCAGAAGGCCGAGTGGGAGATTACCACCACCATGGAGATTCCCGGCATGCCCTTTGCCATGCCGCCCAGCGTCAATCGGCAGTGCCTGGAATCCCAGGACGTGCCCTACCATGAGAACAAGGACGAAAAATGCAAGGTTGTCACCAAAGACATTTCCGGCGACACCATGACCTGGAAGGTGGTTTGCGACGGTCCGGAAGGAAAAACTGAAATGACCGGAGTCAGCAAGTATACCGGCGACACCATGGACACCAAGGCTCAGATGAAGAGCGGCGATGGCGATTTCTCGATGCATATGATCGGCAAACGGCTGGGGCCCTGCAAGTAAGCAGTCAATCATCAGATGTTGTTTCCGAGGGGGGAAGGGCTGTCCGGCTGCTTCCCCCCATTATTTGGGGCGCCATCCCGATTATTTTCATTATCCGGAAAAGTCCCAAAAACATAGATAAGGGCAGCGAGGATTTGGTATGTTGGCATGAACGGCTACCGTTAGGGGTCTGGGCCGAGGGCTTTCCAACAAATTACTGTGGCCTGATCCCGGCATGGCTCTTCAGCCTCATCATGCAGGTGAACGCTGCCCAATTCAATTTGCTCTAATGGATTGATAACCCCATGAACCTGACCCGAAAGATTCTCAGCAACCACCTGGCCGATGGCGCGCTGGTGCCGGGCGAAGAGATCGCCATCCGCATCGATCACACCCTGTTACAGGACGCCACCGGCACCATGGCTATGCTGGAGTTCGAGGCCCTGGAGGTGGAGCGGGTCCAGGTCGAACTGGCGGCCCAGTACGTCGACCACAATCTGCTCCAAACCGATTTCCGCAACGCCGACGACCATCGTTACCTGCAGACCGCCTGCCGGCGTTACGGCATCCATTTCAGCAGACCGGGCAACGGGATTTCTCACCAGGTGCATATGGAACGCTTCGGGGTTCCGGGCAAGACCATGCTGGGAGCCGACAGCCACACCCCCAGCGCGGCCGGCGTCTCCATGCTGGCCATTGGTGCCGGCGGGCTTGACGTGGCCCTGGCCATGGCCGGACAGCCCTATCACTTTCCTTGTCCCAAGGTTTTCGGGGTCAAGCTCATCGGCGAGTTATCCGAGTGGGTCAGTGCCCGTGACGTCATCTTCGAGCTCTTGCGGAGGCACGGGGTCAAGGGCTGTCTCGGTAAGGTCATCGAATATTACGGGCCCGGGGTCAAAACCCTCAGCGCCGGAGACCGCAAAAACATCGGCAACATGGGCACCGAGTTGGGAGCAACTTCATCGATCTTTCCCTCGGATGAAAATACCCTGGCCTATCTCCGGGCTGAGGGTCGGGAGGAGGTCTGGCAGCCCCTGGCGGCAGAACCCGAGGCCACCTATGACGAATACGATGAAATCGATCTCTCCTCCCTGGAGCCCCTGATCGCCCAACCCTCCTCGCCGGACAACGTGGTGACGGTTCGGGAGATCTCCGGTACGGGGGTGGATCAGGTCATCGTCGGCAGTAGCGCCAACGGTTCTTTTCGTGATCTGATGGTGGTAGCCGAGATTCTCAAGGGGCGGAGCATCGCCACCCGGACCACCCTGCAGATCAACCCCTCCAGCCGTGAAGTCCTGGAAAACGTGGCCGCCGCCGGCGGAGTCATGGCACTGCTGACGGCCGGGGCCAATATCCACCAGTCCGGCTGCCTGGGTTGCATCGGCATGGGCCAGGCGCCGGGTACCGGCCAGGTGAGCCTGCGTACCTTTCCCCGCAATTTCCCTGGACGTTCCGGCACCGAAGGTGACCGGGTTTATCTCTGCTCCTCCGAGACCGCCGCCGCCGCCGCCCTGACCGGGATGATCACCGATCCCCGGACCCTGGGCCGAGAGATGAGCTATCCCCAGGTCCGGGAACCGGATCGTTATCTGGTCGATACCTCGTCCATGATCTTTCCCAGCCAAGAGGGAGCGGCGACCGAGGTGATCCGGGGGCCGAACATCCGACCCCTGCCGCATTTCGAAGCTCTACCTGAAAAGCTGGCGGCGGAGGTGATCCTGAAGGTGGGCGACAACATCACCACCGATCATATCATGCCGGCCGGCAACCAGGTTCTGCCCCTGCGTTCCAATATCGAAGCGATCAGCGCCTATGTCTTTTATCATTTGGCGCCCGGCTTCAGCGCCGAGGCGCGGCGGGTCGGCGCGGCGGTGGTGATCGGCGGTGACAACTACGGTCAGGGCTCAAGCCGTGAGCATGCGGCCCTGGCCCCCCGCTTCCTCGGAGTACGATTCAAGATCGCCAAGAGCTACGCCCGTATCCATCAGGCCAATCTCTGCAACTTCGGCATCCTGCCTCTGATCTTTCAAGATCCGGCTGACTATGAGAAGATGGATAAGGGCGTGCGGCTAACCCTGCCGGAGATCCGTCAGCGGCTCGAGCGGGGCGACACCGAAATCCCGGTGGTGGCGGCGGATCGGACGTTCATCACCAGGCTGACCGTTTCGCCGCGCCAGCGTGCCATGCTGCTGGCCGGAGGGGCGCTGAACCTGGCTCGGCAACAAGGGTAGAAGTCAGGTCCTTCGGGAGTCTCCCCTGCGTTCGCTTACCGGCGCACGATCAGGTTGGCTTGCGTAACACTACTATAGCTCGCCGGCTTGCTTGTAACCATTCCGGGCACTATCGAACATTTACCGGCCGGAGATTGCAAGGCCTGCAAATAAACGCAGTAAGTCATTGTGGATATTGCCTGTAAGCGACCGCCGGTCGAGAATCGTGTGAAGGTAATTCGGATATTTGAAGATAATGTTTAATTCCTGAAGACACTAAAGGTCAGAGATGCGAAGCGAACGTGACTCCATGGGCGAGATGACGGTGGCAGACGACGCCCTTTACGGGGCGCAGACGGCGCGGGCGTTGCAGAACTTTCGGGTCAGCGGTGAGGGGCTGGGGCGTGAGATGATCGGGGCCCTGGGCCGGATCAAGCTGGCGGCGGCCCGGGTCAACCGCGAACTGGGGCTGCTGGACCCCGCTATAGCCGAGCCCATAATCCTGGCCGCCGGAGAAGTGGCTTCCGGCGGCCTCGACCGCCACTTCCCCATCGATGTTTTCCAGACCGGCAGTGGCACCTCCAGCAACATGAACGCCAACGAGGTCATCGCCAACCGCGCCCTGCAGCTGATTGGCGGCGAACCCGGCTCCCGGGCCATCCATCCCAACGATCACGTCAACCTCGGCCAGTCCAGCAACGATGTGATCCCGGCCGCCATCCATCTGGCGGCCCTGGAACTGATCGAAAAGGAGCTGCTGCCGGTCCTGGAAAGGCTGCGGGCGGTATTGGCGGTCAAGGCGGTGGAACTCGATCACATCGTCAAGATCGGCCGCACCCACCTGCAGGACGCCACTCCCATTCGCTTGGGCCAGGAGTTCTCCGGCTTCGCTTCCCAAGTCGAGCATTGTATCGGTCATATCCGGGCCAGTTGCGACCACCTGCGCGAACTGGCCATCGGTGGCACCGCCGTCGGCACCGGTCTCAACACCCATCCCGAGTTCGGAATGAGGATGGCGGCGGAATTGAGCAACCTGACCGGGGTCGATTTCCGCGAGGCCGCAAACCATTTCGAGGCCCAGGCCGGCCAGGAGGCGACCGTGCAGATGAGCGGCAGCCTGAAGACCCTGGCCTGTGCCCTGATGAAGATCGCCAACGATATTCGCTGGCTGGGATCCGGCCCCCGGCTCGGCCTGGGCGAACTGGTCTTGCCCGCGGTCCAGCCCGGCTCCTCGATCATGCCCGGCAAGGTAAATCCAGTGATCGCCGAGGCCCTGATCCTGGCCTGCGCCCAGGTAATCGGAAATGACAGCGCCGTCACCATCGGCGGCCTCTACGCCAACTTCCAGCTGAACACCATGCTGCCGCTGATCGCCCGCAATCTCATCCAGCAGATCCGCTATCTAACCGGCGGATGCACCATCTTCATCGACAAATTGCTGCAGGGATTGGCCGTTGATACCAAGCGGATCCAAGCGGGAAACGAACGTTCTCTGGCCCTGGTCACCGGGCTGGTGCCGGTCATCGGCTATGACCGGGCCGCCGAGATCGCCAAAGAGGCGCACCGCACCGGCCAAACCATCCGGGAGGTCGCCCGGGCACAAAAAATTCTGCCCGACCAGGAACTGGATCGGCTGCTGGATCCCCGGCATCAGACCGGTGAGGAAGGTAAATGAAGGTCATCAATGTGGTTATCGCCGGTGCCGCCGGTCAGGGGGTGCAGGGGGCGGCGGCCATCCTCGGCAAGGTTTTGCTGCGCTCCGGTTATTACCTCTACGTCAACCAGGACGCCCAGTCGCGTATCCGGGACGGGCACAATTTCAGCAGCATACGTTTTGGCGACCAGCCCCTCGGGGCCGGGGTGAAACGCATAGATTTTCTGCTCGCCTTGAATCACGAAAGCCAGGTTAGCCATCTGGACGATCTGACCTCCGAGGGTATGGCCTTTTGTGTCGACGGGGCGAATGGTGACCTCAAAGATGCCCGGCATACAGCGATACGCTGGCGGCCCTGGATGGTGAGCCCCCGGTTGAAAGGGGGAGTAGAGTGGCGACCGGAACGGGTTAAGGATGCTTTCGCCCGTTTCAGGTAAGTTGCCGCCAGGGTTCGGAGAATTCCGCATCCTGGCAGTTCGCGGTCGCCGGGTTGCAAACCGGGGTTGGGGCTGACGGCCGGGTGACGATGAATAATGAGGTGAAGCATGCAAATCTCGGAACACCATGAGCACGATATCGTCATCATGGGGGCCGGTTTGGCCGGATTGTCGGCCGCCCTGACCATGGCGGAGAACCACCCCGAGGTCAAGGTGGCGGTAATCTCCAAGGTCTATCCGCTGCGTTCCCATTCGGGAGCGGCCCAAGGCGGGATTAACGCCGCAGTGGCCCTGGACGACCGCTGGCAGGACCATTACTACGATACGGTCAAGGGTGGCTGGTTCCTGGGCGACCAGGACGCGGTGGGGATCCTGACCCGCGAGGCCCCGGCGGCGGTCTATGCCCTGGACCGCTGGGGGGCCAAGTTCAGCCGCGATCCCGACGGCAGCTTCGCCCAGCGTCCCTTCGGGGGACAACGCCGCAACCGCACCTGCTACGTGGCCGACAAAACGGGCCATGCCCTGCTCAACACCCTCTATGAGCAATGCGTCAAGCAGGGGGTGCTGTTTTACAGTGAGTGGTACGTCTTTTCGCTGATCGTCGAAGGTGGCCGGCTGCTCGGTTTTCTCGCCTTCAACAACGGAAACGGGGCCATCGGCTACTTCGCCTGCCGGGCCGGGCTGGTGGCGACCGGCGGTGCGGCCCGGGTTTACGGGCAGTCCTCCAACGCCCTGATCAACACCGGCGACGGCATGTCCCTCTGTCTGCGGGGTGGCGCGTTGCTCAAGGATATTGAATTCTTCCAGATCCATCCCACCGGCTTGCCCAACGGCATTTTGATCACCGAAGGGGCCCGTGGCGAGGGCGCCACCCTGGTCAACGTCGAGGGCGAGCGCTTTATGAAACGGTATGCCCCGGAGTTCATGGAACTTGCCCCCCGCGACCTGGTGTCGCGTTCGATCCAGACCGAGATCAACGAGGGGCGGGGTTTTGGGGACGGCTGCGTGCGGCTAGATCTCACCCATCTGGGCGAGAAGAAGATCAACGAGCGCCTTTCACAGATCCGGGACATCGCCATCCACTTCGCCGGGGTCGACCCGGTGCACGAGCCCATCCCGGTCCGACCCACGGTGCATTACACCATGGGCGGCATCGATGTTAATACCGATTGCGCTACCGGGATCAAGGGCTTATATGCGGCCGGCGAGGCCTCCTGCGTCTCGGTCCACGGCGCTAATCGTCTCGGCGGCAACTCCCTGTTGGAGACCGTAGTTTTCGGCCGGCGGGCCGGGGAGGCGATGCCGGCCTATTTGGCTGACCATTCCTCTCCTGACCGCCAGCGGGAAAAAGCCTTGCTGGCCGAGGCGCTGAGACAGTTCGATGCCCTCTTCGCCGGGACCGGAGAGGAAGACTGCCCCTCCCTGCGGCGGGAGATGGAGAGGGCGATGGTCGAGGATTTCGGCCTCTTTCGCGAGGAAAGCAGGATGCGCCGGGGCGTGGGACGGATCGAGAAACTGGTGGATCGTTTCGCAGGGGTCCGGGTCCGGGACCGCAATCTGGTCTTCAATCTCGACCTGATCCGCACCCTGGAGCTCAGGTCCATGCTCGACATCGCCCACAGTTGCGCCCTGGCGTCCCTGCCCCGGACTGAGAGCCGGGGTAGCCATTTCCGTCTCGACCACCCGAAAATGGATAACGAAAATTTCCTTAAACACAGCCTGATCTCCAGGTCGGCGGCGGACGGTCTCAGCCTCTCGTACCGGCCGGTGACCATCGTCGATACCGAGCCATTGGCTGAGATCAAGTATTGATTGGATGGTGAGGAGTTTAACGCCCAAAGGCACTGAAGCCTCGATTTTGTCATTGCGAGCAAAGCGAAGCAATCTTTAACCTTGTTCCCTATCAAAAGATTGCTTCGTCGCTCTGCTCCTCGCATTGCCGGTTCTTCGAAATATGGCGAGTAAAAGAAACACTGAGGTTCTAGCGATGAAAATTAAACTGGATATACTCCGCAAAAAAGTCGGCGGCGACAGCTACCGGCAGGACTTCGAGATCGAGGCCCGGCCGGGCATGGTTCTGCTTGACGCCTTTCATGCCATCCAGGAAGGAATGGACCCCGCCTTCGCCTATCGTTACAGCTGCCGTGGCGCCATCTGCGGCTCCTGCGCGGTGAAGGTCAACAGCCAGGCGGCCCTGGCCTGCAAAACCCAGCTCGCGCCGCTGGCCGAAAAGGGGGTCATCATGGTCGATCCCCTGGCCAATATGGCGGTGGTCAAGGATCTGGTGTGCGAATTCACCCCCTTCTGGGAGGCCTATGACAAGGTTCGTCCCTATCTGGTTAGGGAGAAGGAGCGCCACGACGACAAGCTGACCTGGGAAGACAAGATGACCGGCGCCCAGCTTGATCAGCTCAAGCGCTGCATCGATTGCATCAAGTGCGCCGCCTGTTTTTCCGACTGCCCCAAGCGCACGGCGGATCCGAACTTCATCGGTCCGGCCGCCAGTGTCCAGCTCTATAAATTCTTTTTCGACCCCCGCGATAACGACCATGCCTGGCGGAGCGAATTCGCCGGAGCACCCGGCGGGGTGGTGGATTGCGAAAGCCACGCCAACTGCGTCAAGGTCTGCCCCAAGGATGTCAGGCCCCTGCGGGCGATCAATTTTATTCGCAAGGAGATCGGCGGGTAAGCGACTATTGAGAATGAGCAGTCTCAACCGTGGATGAATACTTCATTGGGTGCATCGCGAAGCAGATCGGTGAAGACTTCGACCTTTAAGTTGCCGTAAAAGTTGAAGTTAGTCTCGGCGCTTGGTTACTTGCAACGACGTACTTTTATTTTTTTTACCTTGCTTCGGCGTGGGGGCGATAGGCTTAAAGTTCAATAGAGAAAAGGTTCACATTGTTCGGAGCAGGAGGTAAGCCGATGAATAGCCGGGAAACGATGAATCAGATGGAGACTAAGAACATCGGGTTACGGGGCATCGTGGTGGCCGATTCCACTATCTCCAAAGTGGATGGAGAAAAGGGCATTCTGATTTACCGTGGGTACGATATCGCGCCCCTGGCCCGGGAAGGCAGCTTTGAGGAAGTGATCCATCTTTTGCTCGATGGTGAACTGCCCACACCGTCCGAACTGGAGAGTCTGCGCCGGGAAATGGCGGCATGCCGGGAATTGCCCGCCCCGGTGGTCGAGACCCTGCGGAGCCTGCCAAAAGAGGCGGTACCCATGGATGTCCTGCAGGGTATGGTGCCGGTCCTGGCCATGTACGAGTCCGAACCCGCTGCCGCGAACCCGGCGGCATGCCGCCGCCTGGCCCTGGGGCTGATCTGCCGTCTGCCCCTGCTGCTTTCAGCCTGGGAGCGGTTGCGCGGCGGTCGAGAGGTGGTGGCGCCCCGGGCGGACCTGGGCCATGCCGCTAATTTTCTTTATACACTGCACGGTGAGGTCCCCTCCGAAAAGCAGGCGGCGGTCATGGATACGGTCCTGATCCTCCACGCCGATCATGGCTTCAACGCCTCGACCTTTACGGCCCGCCAAGTCGCTTCCACCCGCGCCCATCTTTTCGCTGCCATTTCCGGAGCCCTGGGTTCCCTGTCCGGCGAGTTGCACGGCGGCGCCAACTACCGCGTCTATCGGATGCTTCGGGAGATCGGGGCGAAGGAGCGGGTCCGGGAGTATGTGAACAGGACCCTGGACCAGGGGGAACGGATCATGGGCATGGGCCACGCGGTCTACCGGGTTACCGATCCCAGGGCCCTGATCCTGGGCCCTATGGCGGCGGAACTCGCCGGCCAGGCCGGTCACCCTGAGCTTTACGAGATTGCCGAGGAGGTCCGCCGGATCACCACCACCGAGATGGAAAAGCGCAAAGGGCGGGCAATTTACGCCAACGTCGATTTTTTCTCCGCCATTGTCAACTCGATGAGCGGCATCCCGGTCGATCTCTTCACTCCGGTATTCGCCGTGGCCCGCGTCGCGGGCTGGTGCGCCCATTACCTGGAAGAGCGCTTCGGGGGAGCCCAGGCCAAGCCCGCGATCTACCGACCGAAGGCCGAATATACCGGCCGTTACTGCGGTCTGGAAGGATGCCGCTGGATCCCCCTGGAAGAACGGTAGGTCAAGGAGAAAAGGCTAATGTCCACCAAGTGGTTCTGTACCATTTGTTACCATGAATACGAAGCGACCGCGGAGCCGGAGGTCTGCCCGCAATGCCGGGCGGATCGAAAATCCCTTCTGCCATTGAGCCAGGAGAAGGGTGCGCCCGCTTCTGACCAAGCTGCCGCCAGGCCCCGGAACCTGGAGGAGGTTCGGGACCTGGAGGAGGTTCGGGACCTGGCCAGAAAAGGTTTGAAAGGCATCTGCGCGGTCTACCCCCACTGTGACGGGGGAGATGAGCGCATTTGCCAGCGTGAGGCCTATGGTCACCCCATCGGCTTCGGTGGGGTCGGCTCAGGCGCTTCATTCAAGGCTAATGTCACGGCGCTGGCGGCCCTGCGCCTGAAAACCAGTTTAATCGGTGAACATTTCGAACCTGACACCACTCTTTCCTTCTGCGGCATCAATTTGGCAATGCCGATAATGGGCGCCTCTACCTCGGGGATCGGGCATTATACCGAAGCGATTACCGAAATCGATTTCTGTCGGGCCACCATCCGCGGCTGCCGGGAGGCGGGCAGTATCACCTGGCGGGGCGATACCTGGTTTTATACCCCGGAGAGCCATCCCGCCCTCGACGCCCTGGAGCGGGAAAGGGGGTGGGGCATCCCGATCTTCAAACCCCGCGGCCAGGATGTTTTGAAGAAACTCATCGAGCGGGCCGAAAAGATGAAGTGCCCGGCTGTGGGGGTGGACCTGGACGGCTGTGGCTCGACCATCATGGCCCGGCATGGCCAGCAGGTCTTCCGCAAATCGGTCACTGAACTGCGGGAGCTGGTGGATTCCACTTCCCTGCCGTTTATCGCCAAGGGGGTCATGACCCCGGAGGATGGCGAGGCCTGTGCCGAGGCCGGGGTTCGGGTGGTGGCGGTTTCCAATCATGGCGGTCGGGTGCTGGACTCCACCCCAGGCGTGGCCGAGGTTTTGCCGGAAATCGTGGCTCGGCTCGGCGGCAAGGTCCTGATCACCGCCGACGGCGGCATCCGCACCGGTTACGATGCCTTGAAAATGCTGGCCTTGGGGGCCGACGGAGTGCTGGTCGGACGGGATATCGCCCGGGCCGCCGTTGGTGGCGGTTCGCTGGGAGTGAAGATGCAGATGGAACGGCTACAAAAGACCCTGAAGCGGGCCATGGTCATGACCGGTTGTCCGGAACATTCCCGAATCGCTCCGGACCTCCTTTTCGGGAATGTTGGCTGAGAACAGCCGGTGGCTAAGCAGGGTTATCATTATGAAAACAATCACGGCCCTGGCAGTTGCTGTTCTGTTCCTTTTGGTGTTGCCGGCAGTTTCGCTTGCCCGGGAATACTCCAAGGTATCTGGCTTGATTCATAAGGGTCTGGCCCGGCAGGAGATTGTGAAAATTCTTGGTGAACCGGTCGAAAGAGGGATAACTGCCAAAACCAACAGGTTTATCTGGGGGCCGGAAGAAGATTTCTGGGATCGGATCCCAATGGGAACCAGTCTGGAAGTGTGGAAATTCCAGTTCGCGGATGGGACCTTGCGCCTCTACTTCATTAATTCCGCTGAAGCCTTAGATTTTACAGCCTTTGCCCCGAAGGGGGTAATATATTGAAATGTTCCGCCGGGTTTTGGCTTAATGGTTGAATTTGTCCGCGCAGGATAGGAGTACATCCTTTTCGGCCTCGGCCAGAACCTGCTTGGCCTGTTTGATATCCTCCTCAATCTGGGCCGCCAGCTCCGCCGACCCTGAGAACTTCTTCTCGTCCCTCAGGAAACGCAGCAGATTGACCTTGATCGGGTGGCCGTAGATATCCTGGTTGAAGTCGAAGATATGGGTTTCGGCCCTGATCGGCTGCTCGCCGTCCTGCACGGCGAAAGTGGGGTTGCGGCCGATGTTCAGCACCCCGCCGTAGCATCTGCCGCCGTAGGTGACTTGGGTCACATACACCCCGTGTTTGGGGCAGAGGTCCTCGGGGGCGATATGCAGGTTGGCGGTGGGAAAGCCGATCTCGGTGCCGCCGCGTTTCTTGCCCATCTTGACTTCGCCGCGGATCTGGTAGTAGCGGCCCAGGAGTTTTTTGACGTCGCGCATGCGTCCCTGGGTGACCAGTTCGCGGATCTTGGTGGAGCTGACCAGCATATCGTCCACGTAGTAGGCCTCCACCACCGAGACCGCGAAGCCGCGCTTTTTCCCTTGTTCTTTTAGGAAAGGGATGTCGCCCTCGCGGCCCTTGCCGAAGGCGTAGTCGTAGCCGACCACCAACTCGCTGACCCCGATGTGTTCCAGCAGCTTGTCGATAAAGGTGGTGGCCGGGGTGGCTGCCAGTTCCCGGGTGAAGGGCAGGACGATGAGGATATCGAGGTCGGCAAGCTGGATCAGTTCGACCTTTTGCTCGAAGTTGGAGATCAGCTTGAGGCCGGCCTGGGGCCTGACCACTTGCAGGGGATGGGGCTCGAAAGTGATGGCGACGCTTACGCCCTGGTTGCGGAAGGCTTTGCCTACCACCTCGCTGAACAGCATCTGGTGGCCCAGGTGGACCCCGTCGAAGTTGCCGATGGTTAGAAAGGCGTTGGCCGGTTTTTCGGGGAGTTCCTCGAAACTGCGATAAAGCTGCATGCGCGGGTTTCCGTGGCTGAAGTTTTGGCGCCGAGTGACGTGAATCAATCACCATAAGAAAAAGCCGGCGGCCGGTAAATAAAAACTTGACAATGACCGAGCGAAATATTTAAAGTCGCCTCTCACGAAGTGCCGAAGTGGCGGAATTGGTAGACGCGCTAGGTTCAGGGTCTAGTGGGGGTTTCCTCGTGGGAGTTCAAGTCTCCCCTTCGGCACCAGGGTAAAGTAAAGCAAAGGGATCGCGCCGGCGGCGCGGTCCCTTTTTTTGTTTTCAGGCCGGGAGGTTTGCCTCTGGCCGCGGAAAATAGTGGTTTCCGCCTTCTTTTGGCCGGTTCGAAGCGATTTCCCGGCAGCAGTTAAATCCCGGTGGCTGTGCAATCGCCGGAGATATGCTATGCTGGGCGGCGGGGCGGTATGGATCGCTCCGCATTTTCGCGGTCAAGCCGGAGCAGAAGATGAGCGAACCAACTCCAGCCTACGTCGAGGTAACAACCACCGATAGCCGTTACCGGGCCCGGCTCTGGTCCCTGGTGCTCCTGGCTGTCGGCATCCCGACCCTGGTCGAGGAACGGGAAGGCGGTCTGGTGCTCCTGGTCCCGGCCGCCAAGAGCGAACGGGCGGCCCGGGAGCTCTCCCTGTTTACCGAAGAAAACCGCAACTGGCCGCCACCCCGGCAATTAGGGGAGGAGCCCCGGATGGGTCATCGTCCCCCGACGGTGCTGCTGATGGGCGCTCTCCTGATCTTCTATGTCATTACCGGGGCCGCTTCCGAAGCCAACCACTGGTTCCGGGTCGGTGAAGTTGACTCGCGGGCCATCCTTACCCATGGCGAGTATTGGCGATTGGTCACCGCCCTTACCCTGCATGCCGACAGTGTTCATCTCCTGGGTAACCTGCTGCTGGGCGGCCTGGTGATCCACTTTCTCCTGAAGGTTTACGGAACCGGGCTGGGACTGTTCCTGACCCTGTTGGCCGGGACCATCGGCAATTACCTTAATGTCCTGGCCCACGGCCCGGGGCATTTTTCGGTTGGTTTTTCCACGGCGGTTTTTGCGGCAGTAGGACTGTTGTCAGGTAGCCAGATGAGCCGCCAGCGGTTCGGGGGGATTATTCTGCCTCTGGGAGCCGGGCTGGCCCTGTTGGCCATGATTGGCTCCGAAGGGGTACGCACCGACTTGGGCGCCCATCTCTGGGGGCTCTTGGTGGGCCTGGCCTTCGGTTTGTTGTACAGCTTGTTCCGGCGGGGTTCCGATCCGGAAGGCCGGTCCGGAGCCTGGCTTCAGGCCGGTTGCCTGGGGCTGGCGCTGCTGCTGGTTGCTGCGGCCTGGTATCTGGCCCTGGCCGGCAATCCCAGCTGATTCTGCAGCCGATACCGCCATTTATGCCACGACATCGAGCATTTGCTATACCTTGATGTCGCCGAGGTCTTTCTTGCCTAACCTCCTATTTTGACTCGTGAATCAACCGGGGGAGAAAGTGCTTGAAATAGCCTGGTGAATCTGGGAGTGTTACCGGTAACCACGACCATGCCGATGGCATGGTGATATTGCCCGCAAACTTGTGCCAATCTGGCCACCCTGTTTTGGCGGCCGAAATTTTCAGCAGCGGAGGGATGTAACACAATGAGCATGGACAACGAAGAACCCCCTTGGGCCAAGAAGAAGAAAGGACCGCCGACTCCGGATGAACTGGTGGCCGCACTGATCAACAAGATCAAGGAAGCTTTTGATGGCGGCGGGAGTGGCGGCAACGGCGGGGAGAGCAAGCTGCGGTCCGGAGGAAGCGGTTTCCCCGGTAAACTCCTGTCCGTGGTGTTAATCCTAATCGTGCTCAGCAC
>Ga0055477_10000040_pt1 | contig 23937 bp, 9 predicted proteins | sample Muzzi_PWA_D2_FD_57683 | JGI IMG/M metagenome (GOLD analysis project Ga0055477, IMG submission 57683) | Wetland microbial communities from San Francisco Bay, California, USA, that impact long-term carbon sequestration - Muzzi_PWA_D2 | ecosystem: Environmental > Aquatic > Marine > Wetlands ... | reverse complement strand
GGACCAGGCGGGACTGCAGCCTTCGCCGCCTACCGAGCCGCTCGTGCTATTGCGTAGACTTTCGCTCGACCTCGTCGGTCTGCCGCCGACGCTGGAGGAGATCGGCATATTTCAAGCGAATGCTCAGCGGTACGGCCGAGACGAGGCCGCCCGGAAAGAGATCGAACGGCTGCTCTCGTCGCCGCACTACGGTGAGCGCTGGGGTCGTGTGTGGCTTGATGCGGCGCGATATGCAGACTCGGACGGCTATGAGAAGGACAAACCGCGTGACGTCTGGATGTATCGCGACTGGGTCGTCAAGGCGCTGAACGACGACATGCCATACGATCAGTTTCTGGTCGATCAGATTGCGGGTGACCTCTTGCCAACGCCGCGGCAAAGTGACGTCATCGCCACCGGCTTCCTGCGCAATTCGATGACCAACGCGGAAGGTGGCATCGATCCCGAGCAGTTTCGGATGGAGGCGATGTTCGATCGGATGGACGCGATCGGCAAAGCGGTGCTCGGTCTCACCGTACAATGTGCCCAGTGCCACACACACAAATACGATCCGCTCACGCAGACCGAGTACTACAGGATGTTCGCGTTCTTGAACAATTGCGACGAGAAGCAGATCACCGTCTATACCGATGCCGATCGGCAGCGACGCCAGCAATTGTTGAGGGAAATTCAGCAGATTGAGGACGAATTGAAGGCCGCGAATCCCGACTGGCTGGAGCGAATGGCCGCTTGGGAGAAGAGTGTTCGCGGCGACCAGCCCGAATGGACGATCGTCCGGCCGCAACTCGACACGAGTGGTGGGCAAAAGCATTACGTACTCGAAGACGGGTCGATTTTGGCCGCCGGCTATGCGCCGACACAGGTCACGAGCGAGATTCCCCTCGACGTGCACGCGCCGAAGATCACGGCCATCCGGCTTGAGCTGCTCAACGACCCGAGCTTGCCGCGCGGCGGTCCCGGCCGGTCGATTGACGGGCTGTGCGCGCTCACCGAGTTCAAAGCGACCATTGCACCGCTTGACAATCCCGAGCAGGCCACCGACGTGAAACTCAAGTCGGCCTCGGCCGACGTAAATCCGCCCGAGCGCGAAGTCGACAAGCGGTACTACGACGATGGCAAGGGCACGCGGCGCGTGACCGGGCCGGTCGCAAACGCAATTGACGACGACGAGCTGACCGCGTGGGGCATCGACGTCGGCCCTGGCCGTAGCAACGTGCCGCGCAAGGCGGTGTTTGCCCTCGACCAACCGATTGACGCTGCAGGCGGCGTGCGGATCACGATCAAGCTCGCGCAGCTGCACGGTGAGCCTTATCTGATCGACACGTACAACCAGAACCTGGGTCGCTTCCGTTTTGCGGTGACGGCGGCGAACGGCGTCCAGGCCGATCCGCTGCCGGCGGAGGTACGGGACGCCCTCGCGGTGCCGATTGCCGATCGAACGCCCGCGCAGACCGCCGCGGTTTTCAGCTACTGGCGAACCACGGTTCCGCAGTGGCGCAACGCCAACGCGCGGATCGAATCGCTCTGGCAGCAGCATCCGCACGGCGCATCGCAGCTTGTGGTGGGCGAGCGCGCGGTGCCGCGAAAGACGCATCGACTGGAGCGAGGCAACTTCCTCACGCCCGCCGAGGAGGTCACGCCGGGTGTGCCGGAGTTCCTGCATCCGCTCGACGGCGAAAGCCCGCCGAATCGTCTCACTTTTGCCCATTGGCTCGCCGATCGCCGCTCGCCGACGACCGCCCGCGCGGCAGTGAATCGCGTTTGGCAAGCGTACTTCGGCGTCGGCTTGGTCCGGACCGCTGAAGACCTTGGCACTCAGGGCGAGCCGCCGTCGCACCCCGAGCTGCTCGACTGGCTGGCCGTGGAATTCATGGACCATGGTTGGAGTCTCAAGCATCTTCACGAGCTGATCGTCTCGTCGGCCACCTACCAGCAGTCGTCGACGGTGCGGCCTGACGACCTTGCCCGCGATCCGGACGATCGGCTGCTCGAGCGCGGGCCGCGGTTCCGCGTCGACGCGGAAGTGGTGCGCGACGCCGCGCTGGCGGTGAGCGGATTGTTGAATCCGAAAATGGGTGGGCCGAGCGTGTATCCGCCGGCGCCTGATTTTCTCTTCAAGCCGCCGACCAGTTATGCGGTGAAGCGCTGGCATTACGACACGGGTCCCGAGAAGTATCGCCGAGCGCTGTACACGTTTCGCTATCGCTCGGTGCCCTATCCCGTCCTGCAAAACTTCGATGCCCCTGCGGGCGACGTCGCCTGCCCACGCCGCGCTCGCTCGAACACGCCGCTGCAGGCGCTCACGACGCTCAACGAAAAGCTGTTTGTGGAATGCGCCCGGGCTCTGGCGGCGAAGATCATCACGGACGGCGGCGAGAGCGACCGCCAGCGGGTGACGTACGCCGTACGACGGTGCCTGGCACGGGAGCCAAACGACGCGGAGCTGGCAACTTTGGAGGCGTTTGTCAGAGAGCAGCGCCAACGGTTCGCCAGCGATTCAGCCGATCCCTGGCCCTTGATTTCGGACAGCGGATCGCCGCGGGACTCGCAATCTGTCGCCGATCTCCCTGGAAATGCGAGCCCGGCCGAAGTTGCGGCCTGGACGGCTTTGGCCCGTGTCGTGTTAAACTTAGATGAGACGATAACGAAGGAATAAGTCACCTAGTCACTGGCCCGCGATGAGCTGCAGCGACCACCTCTACCGCCATCTACCACCGCGAGCACTTGCCCGCCGTTGGTTCCTCAAGGAATGCGGCGTCGGGTTGGGGGCGATCGCCCTCGAACAACTGTGTGGCCTCTCGGCATTTGCGTCGGCGGATCCGCGATCGCCACGAGGGCCCGATTTCGCGCCGCGGGCGAAGAACGTCATCTTCCTATTCATGGCCGGGGCGCCGAGCCATTTGGAGCTGTTCGACTACAAGCCGCAGTTGGTGAAATACGATGGCACGCTACCGCCGGCCGAACTCCTGAAGGGCTACCGCGCCGCGTTCATCAATCCGAATTCGAAGCTGCTGGGGCCGAAGTTCAAATTTGCACGACAAGGCCAATCGGGCACCTATTTGTCCGAGTTGCTGCCGCACACGGCCCGCGTTGTCGATGAATTGACGATCATCAAGTCGATGCAGACCGACGCCTTCAATCATGCGCCGGGCCAAATGCTGATGAGTACCGGCTCGATGCAGTTCGGCAAACCGAGCCTCGGGGCTTGGACGCTCTACGGTCTGGGGAGCGAATCGCAAAACCTGCCAGGCTTCGTCGTCTGCAGTACCGGCAAGAAGGGTCCCAGCGGCGGCCCGGCCAACTGGGGCAGCGGCTTCCTGCCGACCACGAACCAAGGCGTGCAATTTCGCACGAGCGGCGATCCGGTGCTGTTTCTCTCGAATCCTCGGGGCGTCGACGATCAGCTGCAGCGCGATTCGCTCGACGCGATCAACTCGCTCAACCAGCAGCATCTCGACGCGGTCGGCGACCCGGAGATCGCCACGCGGATCAGTTCTTTCGAGATGGCGTATCGGATGCAGTCGAGTGCCCCCGAGGCAGTCGACATTTCAGAGGAGCCGGAGCACATTCTCAAGCTCTATGGCGCCGAGCCGGGGAAGCCGTCGTTTGCGAACACGTGCCTGCTGGCCCGCCGATTGGTCGAGCGGGGCGTGCGGTTTGTCGAGATCTTTCACGAAGCTTGGGATCAGCATGGCGAGCTCACGAAGGACATTCAAAAGAACTGCCGCGACACGGACCAGGCCTGTGCGGCCTTGATCACCGACCTGAAGCAGCGCGGACTCTTGGACGACACGCTGATCATTTGGGGTGGCGAATTTGGTCGGACGCCGATGGTCGAAGGCACCGTGGCCGACGGTCGCGATCACCATCCGAACGCGTTTACGATGTGGCTGGCCGGCGGCGGCGCAAAGCCGGGCGTCGTCTACGGCGCGACGGACGAATTCGGCTTCAACGTGACCGAGAATCCGGTGCACGTGCGCGACCTGCACGCCACGATCCTGCACCTGCTGGGTTTTGACCACCAGCGATTCACGTTTAAGTTCCAGGGCCTCGACCAGAAACTCACCGGCGTGGTGCCGGCCAAGGTGGTGCAGGGCCTGTTGGCGTAGAGCATGTGGTCGAAGAGTTGAGACACAATTCGTGCGCCCGGCTCATTTGAGACGCTGCACTTTCGCCTGGAACTCGGCTAGCTCGTCTTCGTAGGTTCCAAGCAGCTGGGTCCAATGGAAGTTGGCTGGTTTGCCGTCTGCGGCGCCGCGCACCGGGATGCGGCGGTGGCCGGTTTGCATCGAGTTGGCAAAGTTGTAGGTGGACTGCGTGAGCCGAACGATCGCGCGGTAGTGCTCGACGCTCTCGGCCAGGAAGCTCGCCGCCTGCTGCATGTCGGAGACGTCGTGGCTGTGCTGGTAGCGGAGGACACAGAGCGCGGCGTTCACCTTGGCTGCGTAGTGCTCGGACATCACGCGGATACAATGAATGTCGTTGCGGAGCCGCTCAAACTCGTCCCGGTTCTTGGTGACCTCCGTCTCAGCGGCGTCGATGGCCGCGACCGCCCGACCGGAGTAATCGAGTACCTCGCGTATGATCGACGTCGGCGTTTCGCCCTGGTGCGGCTGGCGACTCCACTCTTTGTCGGCATACTCCTGCAGTCGCTCACCCGGCGGCGACTGCGATAGCCAGAGATCGGGAATCGCGCCGTAATTATCCGGATTCAGGAGTTGGTCCAGCGTCATGCCGAGCGACAGCGTCTGGCGATTTCCTTCGGTGATGCCAAATCGGCGAATCAACCGCGGGGCACATTCTCCGGAATCGTTGTAAGCATCGAGGATATGTGCCGCGGCGCTACGTGTGCCGTACATCTCGGTCAGGCGGCCGAGCCAGTATTCACGGTCGACGTCGGGCGCCACATCCGGGTTCCAGGCATATCGTGCCCAGGCGTCGAACCAAATCCAGTCTCGTTCATACTGCTTGAGCGGCGGATCGCACTTGTCCGGCGCGTTCGGCCAATTCCAATAGGCCAGCGGATAGACGTGCAAACCGCCTGCGCCGAGTCGGTCGCGCGCCGCTTGGACCGACTTCTGAATGAATCGTGGCGCGCCGTACCGAAAGGGCTCCAGATTGGCGAGGATGTGGATATTGGCGATGTGCGTCGAATCCAGGCGGCTCAGGGCGAGGTGGGTCTGTTGCCAGGGGCCGCGAGGCTCCCAGGTGGTGAGCGACTCGCCATTGAACTTCGCCATCGTGAACAAATTGCCATAGACTTTCTTGGCAGCAGGCATGACGACCGCCGGGTCGGTTGCGTGGGCGCGAATGATCACCGGAGGCTCCTTGGTCACACCGGCGGCCCGCATCCCGTCCTTGACACCCGGCAAAATCACGTCCGTACACCACGCTACCTGCTTGTCGACGTCCAGCATCGCCTCGCCCAGGCAGACTTCAAGGCCGACGTTCGGATACTGACGCACGAATTCGGCGATCGACTTCCGTGTGTAGTCCGCCGCGATCGGCGTCGGGGCGGACAGCTGCGTGTCGAGACCATTGTGGGCGGCGAACGGTTTTGGGAGCAGGATGTTGTAGAACATCTGCACCAACCAGATGCCCCGCTTATCTGCTTCCTCGGCAATGTATCGGTACATGGCCACGTTGCGCTCGAACTGTTCTTCGGATACCTCGAGCGCATACGGATACTCGGGCACATTCACCAGCGACGCAAACGGATGCCCGTTCCAAAGGCAGAGCATATTCATCCGCTTCTCGGCCAGTGAGTCGAGATACTCGGTCCAAAACGCTTTGTCGTAAAAGAACGGAAAGAGCTCGGGCGTGTACGGATACTCGTAATCCTTCCGCCCCGGCAGGATATAGGTCTTCTGCATCGCAATACAGCTGCCGCGGAGTCTGAATGCCGGGTGATCAGAAAAACGCAGGTCGGTCGGAAGCTGGCTGGCCTCGCGGATTCGTCGGGCCAGTTCGAGACAGCCGTAGAGCAGACCCGAATCGTCGTCGGCGACGACTGCCAGAGTGCCGCCGCCGCAGGATGCCAACAGGAAACCTTCCTCGCCCAGCTCGCCTGGTTCGGGCTGTATCTGTCCGGCGCCGATCAGCGATTGAATGTGCGGTTGTTCCGAGCGACCTACGGCGATGCAGTCTGTGCCATCGGACGGAATCGAGGACGACCGAACCACGGTCGCGTCATAGCCCGTCTCCGTGAGTGCTCCGACGAGGCGATCGACGCCATAGGCCACGCGTGGCGTGGCGTCGGCGCTGATCACGATCTGCACGGTTCTAGCACTCGAATCGTCGGCGATGAGACCGACCAGGCACAAAGCAAGGGCAAGCATTTCACGCATGGTGCTGTCGCGTCTCCACGGGCTGGTCGCTAACCGACGTTGATCCAGGAATCGATATTGTCGATCGTCCAGGGGCTACGTTGCTCGCGGCTGAGCATGGCATTGGCCTGGTCGTCGCCGTCGAACTCTTCGCGATCGGGATTCCAACGCAGCTTGCGCCGCAACTGCAAGGCGATGTTCCCAATGTGCGAAATGGTTACCGTGCGATGTCCAATTTCGGCGGGCGCATAGGTGCTGCCACCGTTGAGGATACAATCGGTAAAATCGAGGTGTTCGCCGCCGACGGTTTCGTCGGTGCGATCGATGACGACGCGCGGCCGGTGGAGACGCTTGTCGGCAGGAATCTGCGCAGTGAGGATGCTGTCGCGGCTGGCCCGCAACGGCTGTCGCCAACCGCGAAACATGATCCAGCCCTCAGTGCCCTCGAACTTGACGGCCGGTACATCGCTCCAAACGTGCATCGTGAGTCCGTTGGCGTAGCGATAGTGCAAGTCGAATTCGCCCGCGGTATTCCAGACGGCCTCGCGAGGCGGGAATTTGCCGGTGCCTTCGACCTCGACTGGCCCGGTCTCCTGATTGCCGCTGGCCCATTGGGCGAGATCGATCAAGTGGGGGCCCCAGTCGGTGAGCCGGCCGCCGGAGTAGGCCAGGTTCCAGCGAAACGTGTTGTGAACGCGCGCTGGGCAATAGGGCGCGAGCGGTGCCTGCCCCTGCCACATTTCGTAGTCCAATTCGGGAGGCGGAGGTCGCACGCGAAAGTCATCGTTCCCGCGGCCGGCGTTCCCCTTCTCCAAGAGTACCTTGATGTTCCGCAACTCGCCGATGAAGCCCGCGTGCACCAGCTCGCAAAGTCGGATGTGCGAATCGATCGACCGGCTTTCCGACGCGGTTTGAAAGACGCGGCCCGATTTCTTCGCTTCGTCGGCCAGCAGGCGGCCTTCGCGCACGGTGAGTGACAGCGGCTTTTCGCAGATCACGTGCTTGCCGGCCCGCAGAGCCATTAACGCGATAATCACGTGCCAATGATCCGGTGTAACGACGTCGACGGCGTCGATGTCACGCCGGTTCACCAGATCACGAAAATCGGCGTACGCGTCGCAGCGGTAGTCGTAGCCCAACGTCTTCGAATAGTGCTCATTGACGCACCGCTCGGCCTGGGCCAGGTGCTGGGCGTCGACGTCGCACACGGCGACGACCTGCTGGTGCGGATTGGCGAACATCTGATCGAGGTTCCATCCCGCTCCGTGGATTCCACAGCCGACGAGGCCCATCCGAATGCGTTCGCTGGGGGCGACGGTTCCGGCCAGGCCCAGCGACGAGGCACCGAGAACGACGGGCGCCGACGCAGCCGCCGCAAAACCCTTGAGAAACTGGCGGCGGCTCAGCGGTCGAGACGAAGTGTTCATGAGAGAATGTGCGACAAAGTTGTAGCTGCGGCTGCTCAAATGCCATTATACCGGGCATAATGGACTGCATGGGACAGACTTTTCCATTTTATCGCTGGGAAACTCGAGCTTATAGCTGTGAAGCTCGAGCACGAGCGAGACTGTTGAGGGCCGCATTCTGCGCCTCATTGGCGATTGGCGCGACGGCTGTCTCCGCTCCCCGACCGGACACGCTGTTCGCCCCGCCTCCGGCCGACGCGGTCGTCCTCTTTGATGGCCAAGCAGCCAATTTGTTTGTGAGTGCGACGGGCGGCGCCGCCAATTGGCCGGTGGAAAAGGGCGCACTTGTTTCGACGCCCAACACGCGCCGCTCCAACAATTTGGTGTCGCGATTGCACTTCCGCGACGCGGAGGTTCACGTTGAGTTCATGCTACCGTCAACGGGCGACGGCAACAGTGGCATCTATCTGCAAGGCATCTACGAGTTGCAGATCCTCAATTCGGCGGGCCGAAGCGATCTCGGCAAGGGCGACGTGGGGGCCGTGTACGGGCTCTACAAGCCGCTGGTGAATGTGGCGCGTGGACCGGGCCAGTGGCAAGCGTACGACGTCCTGTATGTTGCACCTCGCCGCGATCCGGCTGGCGAGCTGGTCGCTGAGGGCACGATCACGGCCTGGCTCAACGGCCGCATGATCCACGACCGAGTGAAGGTCGGCGCGAAGACCTCCGACTACAACCCCTATCGATACGATACGACCGACTATCTTGCGACGATCGCCCGGCGACAGCGGCGCACGATGGTCGGGCCGCTGATTCTGCAGGACCACGACTGTCCGGTCCGCTTCCGGAACATCTGGGTGAAGCCGCTCGATGACCGGGCGAAAATGTACGATGCGGCGGCCGGCACTGCGGGACTGCCTGGCAAGTAGTCTCGATCGAATGTGGGCAAACTTTGTGCCATTGCAGCAATTCGGTCGATTGGACGATTGAAGGACATACGCGATGGTGGCGATCCTTGCCAACTATCGTGAACTATTAGTCGCCAGATGGACAAAGTTCGAGCGTTCGATAGCGATTAGGGCGCACTGATGTCGAGCACACCGTTGGCTCTTTCCGTTGCACCAGCCGTACCCGAATTCCCGTTGGCCCGACTCCAGGCGTAGCGCTCTGTTGTGTCAACTCACGATTCGCACACAAAGCGCTTCATCAATTCGAGAGACTCGCGGCCGTAGGAGTCGGTTCGGCGGTAACGACGTTGGTTCGTCAGTCGGCGTGCCTTGCTTTTACCCATCGCCAGAGGTATAACAACGCTAGTCGGAGCCGTTCTCGAAACGGCCGCTTGTCTTGACGGTGGATTCTGTTTCGATTGGCCTTCGGATGGGGAGGTGTGCCATGGGTGGACAGCGTGTTGCGCTGTGGGCGATTGCCGCGATCGCACTCGTGTCGGCGGCCGGGTACAACATGGTGGTGTTCCATGAGCCGCCGCAGCCGGTCGTGAACATCGCGTTCATTACGGGCGGGTCCGGCCCGTATTGGCAACGGACGATCAGCGGCGCGCAAGCTGCGGCCGATAAACTTGGCGCGAATCTTCAGGTGCAGATTCCATCAGCGGATGAGGGCGTCAGCGAGCAGACCGAGTTGCTCGCAGCGTTCCAGGAGAAGCCGATCGATGGCATTGCAGTGAGTCCGCTCGACGCAGACGGGCAAACGAAGCTAATCAACCAATTGGCCCAGAAGACGTTCCTGGTGACGTTTGACTCGGATGCCTCCGATTCGATGCGGCAGAATCACGTGGGGACGACGAACTATGCGGCCGGCCGGGCGTGTGCACGGCTGGTACGCGATGCCATACCCGAAGGCGGCAAGATCGCGGTACTCGTGGCCAACACGTCCAAGGAAAATGTCATCGACCGCAAGGGAGCGTTTCAGGAGCGGATCGGGCAGTATGCAGACGACGACGGGCCGGGCACACCCGACAAGTACACGATCGTCGGCTTCTACGAAGACGGTGGAAGCGAAGAGAAGTGTGCGGCGAACATCCACGACGTATTCGAGCAGAATCCCGATTTGGCCTGCTTAGTGGGGATGAACGCTCGTCACGGGCCGATCATCATGAAGGTGCTGAAGAAAGATGGCCGGCTCGATAAGGTAAGGGTGGTCACGTTCGACGACGCGCCAGAGACTTTACAGGGCGTCGAGGATGGTCACATCTTCGCGACCCTCGCGCAAGATTCGTTCCACTTCGGCTACGAGGCGGTGAATATCCTCTGCAATCTCAAGCGGGGCGACGCGCTGGCTGTACCGATGGGCGGCCGCGGCGCCGTGTACTTCAGCGTGGAAGTGGTAAACAAGGACAATATCGACGACTTCCGCCAGCGAATGGCCGACCCGCTAGACGCGGCCGAGAAGCAGGCTACCAAAAAAGGCCAAAGCTGAGTCAGCGTAGATTACCTTCGCGCGTCGACTTGCCGCGCGTGTCGGACGCACTCCATCCAGGGAGTCGTCATCAATCGCTCAGGAAGTGATACGTGCCACTGCTGAGAGCGAAGACCGCGCGGTTATCTTCTGCACCGACAAATTCGACACCGTCGGCATCTTTGGCGGTGATGCCACTTTCGGTGACCGCATTGGCGTCTTTGGCAGGGACGTAGACCGTGGCCGTGGTGTTGGGCGGCACCGTGATTTGCCAGTCGAACTGATCGCCCTTCTTCTGCCACGCGCTGCACACCAGGCCATAGGGGGAGCGGTAGCTGGCCTTCACGAACGTGAGGTCGCCTACCGGGTGGGGTCGCATCACGATGTGTTTGAAGCCCGGGTTGGCATCGTCGGGCGCGATGCCGGCGAGATACTCATAGAACCAGATCACCAAGTCGCCTACGAGCATCACGTGGTTATGGGAGTTCATCGAGGGTTCGGCTGTGTTGCCGTTCCATAGCTCCCAGATCGTGGTCGCTCCTTGGGAGATCATGTAGCCCCAACCGGGATAGTCTTTCTGCGAAGCGATCGTGTAGGACAGGTCGGCCCGGCCGTGTTCGGAGAGGACTTGGTTGAGATACTGTCCGCCGATCAACCCGGTGCCGATGTGGCCGTGGGTCTCGTGATCGATCTTGTCGACCAGGCGCTGGAAGACCTGCTTTTCCTGGCCGGGGGGCACGAGGCCGAAGCGGAGCGGCAAGACGCATGAGGTTTGCGTACCGTTGTCGTACTGGCCGAGGTCTGGCTTGAGGAACTTCTTATTAAACGCGGTGGAGAGTTCTTGGGCCTGCTTAGCGAAGTGTTTGGCGTCGCCCGTCTTGCCGAGACGATTGGCGTACTGTTCCATCAGCCGCAGATCGTTGTACAAATACGACGTGGCCAGCAGGGCTTTGTTGGTGATGCGGGCCGGGTCCCTGGAATGAATGTAGGACGGATCCTCGGGTGGGACACACCAGTCACCGTAGGAATCGCGGTCGATGATGCCGTCCTCGACGAAGCCGAGCATGTAGTCGATCCATTTCTTTGCACTTTCATAGTGCCGCGCGATGATCCGCTCGTCGCCGTATTGGCGGTGGAGCATATTCGGGATGATCACGGAGCTGGAGGGCCAGGTGACGTTGTCGGAATAGATCGGCCAGTGGGCGGGGCAGACGTCGGGGATACTGCCGCTATCGCGCTGCGAGTCTTCCATGTCCTGGAGCCACTTGGAATAGAGGGCCGAGATATCGAACAGGTACGACTCTCCCTTCGACTCTTCGGAGCGGTCGCCAAGCCAACCTTGTCGCTCGTCGCGCTGCGGGCAGTCAGTCGGGAGGCTGCGGTAATTTCCGCTCGTGCCCCAGACGACGTTCTTGTAGATCTGGTTGATGAGCTCGTTGGAGCAGGCGAACTGGCCGACAACTTCCAGGTCGTCGTGGACGACGCGGCCGGTTAGTGTGTCGAGCGTCGGCTTGTCGGGCAGGCCGGTGACCTCGACAAAGCGGAAGCCGTGGTAGGTAAATCGCGGCTCCCAAATCTCCGTGCCGTCGCCCTTGAGCGTGTAGACGTCGGTCACTTTCGCGCCGCGGAGATTGGCGAGATAGAGCGTGCCGTCCGGGTTGAGGGTTTCGGCGTGGCGGAGCGTAACTCTGGTGCCGGCGGGGCCGGATACCTTCAGTTGGCACCAGCCGACCATGTTCTGGCCCATGTCGAAAATGTAAGTGTCGGGTCTGGGCTCAGTGATTTTAACAGGGCGGAGCGTTTCGACGACTCGAATCGGCTCGATCATCTGCGCTGCGACAACGCCCCCGGGCGCGTCGACCGGCTCGGCCGTCCGCCACTGGCCGTCGTCGAAACCGGGCTCCGTCCAGCCGGCGGATTCCTTGCGGGCGTCGTATTCTTCGCCGTCGTATTCGTTGTTGGCAAGAATTGGACCGTCGGCGGAGAGCTTCCACGAGCCGTCGCTGACGATGTCCTGAGTGCTGCCGTCGTCGTATTCAATATGCAAATTCAGCAACAATTTCGGGAAGCCATAGTGAGGCATGCCCGCGTAGACTTTGCTCCGCATCGAGTAGAAGCGGCCGTTGCCGAGGATCACGCCGAGCGCGTTGGTGCCTTGCTTGATCTTGTCCGTAACATCGTGCGTGACGTAGAGCACGCGTTTCGGATATTCGGTGGCGCCCGGGGAAAGAACCTCGTCGCCAATCTTCTTGCCGTTAAGATAGAGCTCCGACAGGCCAAGGCCGGAGTAGGAAACTGTCGCGCGGCGAACTTGCTTGTCGCTGGCGAATTCTTTGCGGAGATACCGGGCCGGGAGGCGGCGATCTTCAGGGGCGCGGACGTTGCCCCAGGGCTTCATCCCCACAGGTCCGGTCACCTGGGCTGCCTTCCACTGCGAGTCGTCGAAATCGGCGTTCGTGTTCCAGCCGGGCGCCTCTTTGTTGGAAGCCTTCCACCGGTCGTCGGTGCGGATCACGAGCGCTGGACCTCGGTCGAATTCAATCGTGAGAATGCCGACAATTCCGGCCGGATTGGGTTCGTGGCCTTTGTTCATGCCGATCACGGCCAGCAGATTCTTGCCCGGATGCAAGTCGAACGTGAGGTCGCTGTCCTTGACGGTGCGATAGCTGTCTCGGCCGCCGATGTCGCGACCGTTGATAAACGCTTTGCACCGATTGTCGGCCGTGGCGAGGTACCGGGCCCGCTTTATCTTGCGATCACCGGGCAGCACGAAGGTGCGGCGGAAGTAGCGGTCGCCGACTGGCACCTTCCGGTCGGCCCTGCCCTCGGGATACCAGATCCAGTTGGTACCGCTGAGTGCGGCGGGCTCCACGTCGCCGTCGAGGCCGATCCATTTTGCCCGCCAGTCGTCGGGATTGAGGAGGCCCATCGTCCAGTGGGCCGGTTTGCTCCATGCGGAGGCATTGTCGTCGTGGTCCCACACGCGAACCTTCCAAAAGCACTCTTCGCGCGACGTGAGCGGCTTGCCGGCATAAGGAATTTGGAGCGACTTGTCCGAGTCGACTCGGCCGCTGTCCCAGAGGTCGCCTTCGTTCTCGGCAAGCTTGGTGGCCGAGGTGGCGACAAGGATTTGATATGCGCGCTGCTGCTGGCCGCGCTCGCCCGACGCGAGATTCCAGCTCAGCCGCGGCTCGGTGACATCGATCCCGAGAGGGTTGTCGAGGTACTCACAGCGGATGTGTTCGACAGTCACCGCGCCCCGTGCAACTTGGAACGACGCGAAGCCTGCCGCGACGAACACCATGAATCCAGTCAACGCGGTTCGCCAAAAACCTCCGACTGCAATGTGCGGCCCAAAAAACGCGAACGCACTGCAACGGGGAGGTCGGTTGGTCGAGTCGATTCGAATCATTCGAGGGGGTACTCCGCAACATTGTCTTAAATCGAGGGGTCGGGCCAGGTTGGCATCGATGCGAAATGCTTGTGACGCAAAAGTGGCTCGTATTATAATCGAAGTTGACGCATTCTACGGGACATTTTTGCGTCTGCGGTTCCTTGCGGAAGTGTCTTACGGAACTTCCCTACGGAACGGGGCTCCCGGATGTTTGTCGCGACGGGAAGAGAATCGGGAATAGTTTCGAGTCGCAGCTCGGCCGGCGATTTGCACGCGCTTTCTTCAGCGGCGCGTACAGAGGCAGTTTTGGGGCGGGCGACGTAGGCGGCTCCCAACGGGAGAACTCGGTGTTGAGCAAGAGGCATTTTCTGCGTGCGGTGTGTGCGCTTTCGGCCATGATTCCGCTGGTGGCGTCGGGGCAAACGATTCCAGCGTTTTCCGGCGCGGATGGTGCCGCCGCATACGCGTCGGGAGGCCGAGCGAACGGCGCAGGACAGATTGTCTATCACGTGACGAAGCTCAATTCCGCGATCGACGATTCTGCGCGATTCGATTTCGGCACGCTCCGTTACGGTTTGGACAACAATAACTTTCCCGCCGGCGTTCCACGCACCATTGTTTTCGACGTGGGCGGCGTGTTCAGCCTTGGACGCCTGCCGCAAGCTGGTTGGGACCCCAACGGCAACGGCTGGGATGCCCAATCGAGACTTACGATCGGTGGTACGAACATTACCTTTGCAGGACAGACAGCCCCCGGGACCGGGGTTATTTTCATGGGAGGCGGGCTCAAGCCCCAGGGGAACAACAACATCATTCGCAACATTACCGTCGCTTCTGGCTATGGCATGCGGAACTGGTGGAAACCAGGCGATCCATTTCCCGAGCAGCCTCCCGCGCAACCGAGCAGTCTCGGCCCCGGGATTTTTCCGGACGCGACCGTCTACGATGCGATGGATATCTCCGGCACGAATTTAATGATCGACCACGTCAGCACGCTCTATGCGACGGATGAGTCGATCTCGATGAACGAGGTTGCGAACAACATTACAGTCCAATACAGCAACATTTCCCAAGGACAGAATTATCCTCAGTGGGACGCGGAAGGCGGCGGATTCACCGGCCACGCTCTCGGCTCGCTGTTAGAGGCTGGTCCCCAAGCGGCGATCAGTTTCCATCACAACCTCTATGCACACGAGAAGGCGCGGGTACCTCAGATGCAAGGAGGCGGGCCAGCATACTACGACTTTCGTAACAACGTCTTCTACAACTGGTTTGGAACGGCAGGCACCAAGCGCGGATCGACGTTCCTCAATCTTGCGTCAAACTTCTATCTGGCCGGCGATGGCGGCGACAACCCGATTGGTGGCAATAATACCGGCGTCACGACCCAAGGCGGCGGTACCGGCGTGATGAGTGCCAGTAGTAGCGTCTCACGCGTCGGAAACGTTCTTGACAGCAATAAGGACGCCGATCCCAATGACGGGATCACGCTATCGCAGGGCACAGCGGGACCGTTCTGGGCTGGTGGCGTTGTTACCTATGCCGGAACAACCGACACGGCGCGGGTCGCTTTTGATCGTGTGCTCGACTACATGGGAGCCAATTGGTGGACTCGCGACGACGTGATCGATACTCCGGACGAACGGATCATCAACGAAGCCCGCACGGGCACTGGTAAAATCATGGCCTGGGCGGACAACCCCTGGAACGACGACCCGAATGAAGGCGCGGAGTGGCGGGCACTGAAGAATACGCCGCAGACGAATCGGGCTGCCGATTGGGATACCGAGGCCAGCGTCGGCTACGGCGTGGGCGACGGAATGCCCACGTACTGGGAGTTGCAGCACGGCCTCGATCCGAATGCGCGAGACGACGCAGGCGACTTCGACAATGATGGATACACGAATCTGGAAGAATATCTCAACGAAATTGCTGCCTGGCCGGCTCCCAACGCGATCACGTTCAACGACGCCCACGGAGACGGACGCTTCGCCCATATCCTTAATTGGGATGCAAATCCGGATGCCGGCTCGGTTCAGCCTTGGCATCCGTCGCGCTACGACACGGCAGTGATCGATAGCGGCACGGTGGAAGTCGATTCGGTCGGGCAGCATGCGGGAAATCTGCTGCTGGCGACCCATCCGGGCGACAACGCGACGTTTAATATCACCGCTGGCTGGATCAAGGTCGAAGACGCCCCGCAGGGCCTGAGCGACGGCATGACCGTGATCGGCGACGACAACGGTGCCACAGCTGTGCTAAATCTCTCGGGCGGAAAACTCACCACCAAGACGCTGCTCAAAGGTGACGGTGGCACGTTCAATTTCACTGGCGGCACGCTGAGTGCGGAGACGGTCGGTTTCAGCCTGGTCAACGACGGCGGCACGATCGCCCCCGGCAACAGCCCCGGCATGACGCACGTGATGGGCGACCTCACTCTTAACAGCGGCACGCTGGAAATCGAGGTCGGCGGCACCGGGATGGGCCAGTACGATCAATTGGTCGTCGAAGGCGAAACGACGCTCGGCGGCACGCTCCAAGTGGTGCCCGTCGACCTGGGCGGCGGCGAGTACGAGCCGGCGCTGGGGGACACGCTGGTGCTCGTGGCGTCGCAGAATGGCTTTGGGGAGCAGATGTTCGACGACTTCGACCTGCCGCAGCTGGCGGCCGGACTGAGCTGGAAGCTCTCGACTGACGCCATGACTCTCTCGCTTTCGGTCGTCGAGGCCCTGGCCGGCGACTACAACAACGACGGCATCGTCGATGCGGCCGACTACACCGTCTGGCGCAACAACCTGGGTGCCGCTGCGTTGCCGTTCAATGAAACGGCCAGTCCCGGCATCGTCGACGAAGCCGACTACCAGGCCTGGAAGGAGAACTTCGGGGCCATGTCGGAATCAGGTGCGGCGTCGACGAGCGCAGTGCCCGAGCCAACCGGGGTCGTCTTATTGCTGGTCGGTTTGGCCACGCTTATTGGTGGTCGGAAGCAGCCGCTACCTGCAATTGTCCGTTGAGCTCGACGACGTCGCCCACGTTGGTGTCGAACCGCCGCTGGCGATCGCCGTACTTGATCGTTAGCGGATTGCCGACGAGCGAGCGGATGGTGCAGGAGTCGAGTCGACCGTTGCTCCAGCGTAGGCCGACCTCGAAGCCGCCGCGGGCACGGAGACCGGCGAAGTTGCCCGTAGGCCACGCAGTTGGCAGGGCGGGCAGAAGTTCGACGAGTTGCGTGTCGTCGGCCGTCCTGCGGTGCGACTGCATCAGCATTTCGCAGATGCCACTGGTGGCGCCGAAGTTGCCGTCGATCTGAAATGGCGGATGGGCGTCGAATAGATTTGTGTAGACGCCGCCACCCTTGTATTTCGTCTTCGGCGAGTCGGTCAGCGTAAGCAGGTTATCGAGCATACGGTGGGCATGGTTGCCGTCGCCGAGCCGAGCCCAGAGGTTGATCTTCCAGGCCAGCGACCAGCCGGTGCCGCCATCGCCGCGAAATTCCAGCGATTTGCGGGCCGCGGCGAGCAGCTCAGGCGTATCGGGCGTGATTTCGTTGCCCGGAAAGACACCCCACAGATGCGAGACATGCCGGTGCCGGTTATTGGGATCGTCCTTGTCTTCGAGCCATTCTTGCAGTTGGCCATACTGGCCAATATGGTTGGGGGCAATCCGAGAGCGAAGTTCGGCCAGCTTGGCGCGGAATTCTGGGTCGACACCGAGAATCTGCGAGGCCTCGATCGTATTGGCAAATAGGTTGCGGATGATCTGATGATCCATTGCTGGCCCGAGCACTAGGCCGCCCTGCTCGGGCGAATTGCTCGGACCGCTGATAAGCCAATGGCCCGTATTCCGAGGGTCCTCGAACAGATTGGCAGCGAAAAACTCCGACGCCCCTTTCATGAGCGGATAGGCCGTATCGCGCAAGAATTTGCGGTCGCCGGTGTACTGGTAGTGCCACCACAGATGTTGGCAGAGCCATGCTCCGCCCGAGGGCCAGATGCCGTGGTTTGAAGCGTTGATAGGAGCCGTGCCGCGCCAAAGATCAAAATTGTGGTGCAGGACCCAACCGGGCGCGTCGTAGTGGACGCGGGCGGTTTCGCTGCCCGATTGGGCGACCTCGGCCAAGGCGTCGAACAGCGGGGCGGTACATTCCGAAAGGTTGCACGGCTCCGCGGGCCAGTAGTTCATCTCGGTGTTGATGTTCACCGTGTACTTGCTTTCCCAAGGCGGATCGAGCTGGTCGTTCCAGAGGCCCTGCAAGTTGGCCGGCTGGCCACCGGGACGGCTCGAGGCGATGAGCAGATAGCGGCCATACTGGAAAAACAGGGCGGCGAGTGCCGGGTCCGGCTGTTTCTTTGACGCGAGAACGCGGTCGTCTGTCGGCAAGTCTTCTGCGGGCGGAGGCCCAGGGTCGATCGACACACGGTGGAAGAGCCGCTGGTGGTCGGCAATGTGCGCGGATCGCAGTTCATCGAACGACTTACCGGCCAGACGGTCCAAATCAGCCTGGCTGCGAGCCACAGGATCGGCCGAGAGGTCGCGGAAGTTCACGAAGTTGGTCGCGGCGGTGAGCACCAGCGTCGCGCGGCTGGCTTTCTTAACTTCAATTGCGTCACCGTCACCGCTGACTTCGCCATCGCTGGCCAGCACTCGCAGATGGGCGGCGAACTTCATCCCGCCTTTGACTCGCTCGCCCGATTTGAGTTCCACATCGCGCACCTGGCCCGTAAGCAGCAGCGTCCGCGAATCCACCGTTTGCACCTGTGAGCTCTTGTGTGGACTTTCCAGGCGCGCGGAAAACGACAGGGCGCGCGGCTTCTGGCTGGCGAGTTGGACGACAATCGCGCGGTCGGGATAGCTGGCCAATACTTCGCGTGTATAGTGACTTCCGTTCATGTCGTACTTCGTCGTGGCAATCGCCGTGTCGAGGTCCAGGGAACGGCGATAGTGGTCGACATGATCGTGACCGGCGAATTCGAATTTCACGTCACCGAACGGCTGGTAGGCCATTTGCCGTAGCGGCGTCGACATGAAGTGCTGCATGGCGAGCTGTTCTGCCTCGCGCTGCTTGCCATCCAACAAGAGGCGGCGAATTGCTGGAAGATATTCGGCCGCTCCGGCGTGGGCATAACTGCGCGGCCCGCCCGTCCAGAGCGTATCTTCGTTGAATTGCAGCCGCTCGTGCTGGACTCCGCCGTAGACCATCGCCCCCAGGCGGCCGTTGCCGACCGGCAGCGCGTCGGTCCAGTTCGCAGCCGGCTCGTCGTACCACAGCTCCAGCTTGGCAGCAATCGCGGACGGCAGTTTCGCAACCAGTTTGCCGAGCGAGGGCGAACGGGCGAGTTCATTGCCGGCGACGAAGATGGCCAGGCCGGCGCCCCGGCCGTAGTGCTCTCCGGTGCGGTCCCAGACAACGGCGAGCCGGTGGCCGTGGTAAGGCACGTCATCAAGGCAAAACCAGTCCCAGACGTCGGCCGGCACGAGCGGATCGACCTCGACCGTGTCGTCCGCGCGCGGCACAAGGCCCACCAAGCCGCTGATCACCAAGTCGCAAAACGTCGAGTGGTTGTAGAAGCGGCTCCGCTCGGCCTTCGGTCCGGTGATTAGCCATTGGCCAGTCGATTCATCGAGGTACTCACCGATGTAGGGCTTGCCGTCCTGCTGTTGCGATCGAGCGTACTTCAACATCTCGTCGAAGAAGTCGCGGTGTGAAACGTACGGCTGGGGCGGCCCGCGCAGCACATTGGCCAGTCCCGTGAGCGTCTGGCTTGTGGCGAACGGCCAGATCGCGCCGTCCCACTCGCAGCTGCCAGTGCCGTGAGTGCGAAACTTTGGGTGCCGGCGCTCGGCGGTGGTGAGCCCCCACGGGGCGCGGAAGCCGCCATCCTCCTTGATTTGTCTCCAGGCCACCGCCTGATTGGGTTCGGCGAGTTCAAACGTGAAGGGAATGAAACCGATCGCCTCACGGGCATCGGAGAGGCCGCCTTGCTCGAAGCGGACCTTGAAGAACTCGGCATCATCATCCCAGAGCGCAGCGAGCATCTTGGTGCGGATGTCTGCCGATTTGGCGGCATATTCCTCCGCCACGTCCTGGCGACCGGCGAGCCGAGCGATGGCCGCAATCGCCCGGGCGCCCGCTGCCATGTAGCTGTTGATCGTCGGCCGGACATTTTTCTCGGTGCGGCTGCCCGAGATCGACTCTTCCATGCCGTCGCGGACGTCATACTGCCAAAACAGTCCGTCGGGTCGGCGACGCTCGGCTTCCCACGCCTGGTAGTCGGCGATCAAATCGTCAAGCATGCCGACCGTGAATTCGCGGTCGCCGGTTACTAGATAGCGGTCGTAGATCGCTGCCGCGGCCCAGCTGCTAAACCGGTGAAAGTGCGCCGCTGGTCCGCCGCCGTCGCCGGAATGGAACCAGAATCGGGTGTAGTCATCGAGCAATTGTTGATCGTGGAGCCAACTTCCCTCGGCCAATTGGTGGCCAAAGGCACAGGAAATCGTGTTGTAGGGCCCGGCGTGGCCGACTGGCGCGAGAAACTCGGTGAGCACCAGTCCCTGCGGTGTCTGGCGGACATGCTTGCGAAACGACCACCAGCGGAAATAGTAGACCCGTTCAAACTCTTTGTCAGGACAGTCGAAAAGCGGAGCGTTTTCGGCGATCCACTCCCAGGCCTGGCGATCCGGAATCCGCGTGGCGACCGTCTCCGAGTCGTCGGCGTTGAAAGCGGCGACGTAGTGCTCGTAGTCTGCCGGCTGGAGAATCACCGGCTCTGCCCAACAAGAAGCCGATAGGCAAGTCGCCAAAGCCACCACGCCGCCGGCCAGACTCCAACGAATTCGAGAACGAAACATGGGCTCCGCCAAAATGTGCGGTCGTCGAGGTGTATTGTCGCTACTGCCCATTGTAGTCCGACGGCTTGAAACCAATCCTAAGCGTGACGGCGAAATCGCATGGCGGCTCGGCGGGCAGCTCCACCACCAGGCCCTTCTCGGTTTGCTTCCACGTGAGTTTGCCGTCGTAGCCGAGCAGCTCGACGCTGTTCACCGCGTGGTCATCATCGGCCAGCGATTTGACGACCAGCTTGCCGCGGGCACCCGGCTCGGCGGGTCGGGGCCAGGTCAGCGCGATGGCGTAGAGCGTGTCGCCCTTGGTGGTGAAGCGAAAATCTTCGCCGGTGAAGGGCTGGCGTTCCACGTCGGCGAACGATCCGGCGACAATCTGCGTGGGTCCTTCGCCGAATTTCTTCCACGGACGCGTTCCATAGATCGCCTCGCCGTTAACGGCCAACCAGCGACCGATCGCGCGGAGCATCTCTTGTTCGTGCTCGGGGATGACACCGTCGGGTTGCGGACCGATGTTGAGCAGCATGGTGCCGTTTTTGCTCGTGATGTCGATCAGGTCATCGACGATGTCGCCCACCTCCTTGTAGTCCTGGTGGGCAACGTAGCCCCACGAGTTCCTCGAGACGCTGGTGCACGTCTGCCATAACTCGGGGCGGATGTCGGCGGATTGACCACGTTCGATGTCGAACACGCCGGTCCCCTCGGGGAACGAGCGGCCTTCCCATTCCTTGAAATTGATTGCCACCGGTTGGCCCCACTCGGCGCCGCGATTGTAGTAGTAGGCCGCGAATCGCTTCAGGTAGGGTTGAAACGCCGGCTGGCAGATCCACCAGTCGAAGTAGACGACCTGGGGCCGATATTTGTCGACGATCTCGCAAGAGCGGAGCAGCCAATCGTCGAGAAAGGCCTGGTCGGGCGGTTCCGATTGGCTTTCGGCGGTGCGCTGGTTCGACGCCGGACCGTAGAGCGCCGCGTTCGCTCCATCGCGGACGTCGGAATCGAAGTACATGCCCTGGTCGAAGAACCACCAGTGCTCGGCGCGATGGGATGAAGCACCGACGATAATGCCTTGCTTGCGAAATGCGTCGGCGAGTTCACCAATCACGTCGCGCTTCGGGCCGACTTTTGCCGCACACCAATCCGTCAATCCGCTGTTGTACATCGGGAAGCCATCGTGGTGCTCGGCGACAGGGATTACGTACTTCGCGCCAGCCTCCTTGAACAGCCTGGCCCACTCGGCCGCGTTGAATTTCTCGACCTTGAACAGCGGGATGAAATCCTTGTAGCCGAATTTCGACTGCGGGCCGTAGGTGGCGACGTGGTGCGCGAACTCCGGTGTACCTTGTTGGTACATTTTGCGAGGGTACCATTCGCTGCCGAAGCCGGGCACGGAATACGCGCCCCAATGAATGAAGATGCCGAATTTGGCGTCCTGATACCACCGCGGCGTCTGGAAGTGGCCGAGCGACTCCCAGTTGGGATGGAACGGACCGCGTTCGGCGACGGCATCGACGTCGGCCAGGCGCCTGGCGATTTCGTCGGCCGATAGTTTCGAGACAAGTGGTTGGCGGACGTCTGGCACTTGCTGCATTCCGACTTTTAGCAAATAGTCGACGTCTTTGCGCGGTACGGTGAGCACGGTTCCATGCTTGTGTCCCTGGGGAAATGAGACCTTGTTCGTGACGTCGGCAAATGAATTGAAGTCGCGCGTCTTGGCTGCGCCGTAGATGCCCTTGCGGTAGGCGTCGTAGTAGATGAGCCAGTCACCGCCGACCTTGAGCACGCTCGGGCCTTCAGTGAAATTCGCAGTAAACGGCTTCGAGACGTCGCGCCACGGGCCGAGTGGCGAGTCGCCGAAGGCTACTCGCAACGCCCGCATCGGCCGAGTGTTTTCTTTGAATACCAGCACGTAACGGCCGGCATCTTTGACGATCGTGGCGTCGATGACACTGAAGCCGGGATCGAAGAACAACTTGGCCGGCGCAAACGTCTTGAAGTCGCGGGTCGTCGTGTAGTAGAGCCGCTGGTTGTTGTCGTGCGGCTCGCCATTGTCGGGGAAACGGCCGGGGATCGTTGAGGCCCAGCAAATGATAAACTGCTCATTCGCCTCGTCGTAAAACAGCTCGGGTGCCCAGACGTTGACCGTCGTCGGCTCGTGCGCCATGACGGGTACGAATTGCTGTTCGGACCAATGGACCAGATCTTTCGTGTGAGCGTAACCGAAGCCCTGATCGCCCTTCCACCCTGTTGTCCAAACGAGGTGGTACGTGCCATCCGGCCCACGCAACAGGCTCGGATCGCGCATCAACCGACTCGGTCCGACGCGCGGCTTCAAAAACTTGCCGGGCAGTTCCGTCCAGTGGAACCCGTCCTCGCTCGAGAGAAATCGCAGGCTGTCCTCACCATTGCCGCGGAATGACGTGAAGAGGTAGATGGTATCACCGGGCGAGTTTGGTTCTTCACCGTGCGATGCACCGGCTGCGAGCAGGTTCGCAACGGCAAGGAGCGAAGACATCACGAGTCGCGTTGGGAAATGGCTCATGGTTTCTTCGTGAGGCCGTTAAGATACGCTTCAAAATTCGTGAAACCATCGCCGTCGGCGTCGGCATTTGCATCTGAGAAATCTCCAACGGCCGAGTTGGGATTGAGCCCGTGCTCAGTTTCCCAAGCGTTGGGCAGCCCGTCGTGGTCCGTGTCCCAGTCGGCGGGTCGATGCGTCTCTGGGTAGTTGTCCCAGCCGCCCACGTCTTCTTGTTTGTCGGGCAGGCCGGGGATGCCGCTGATGCTGCCTTTGTAGGTCGTCGTGCCCGAACGGGTTTCCTCAATCACGCGCTGGTCGTGTTCGTCGAGCGTCGGCACATTGCAGCCTACGTCGGCGAGCACGTCTTCGTATGCATCCTCGGCCGACTCGGTGGTCACGTGCGAATCGAAAAACGGCTTGTTGACGACGAATTCTTCGATGGGTTCGTGGCATTGGCCGCGGACGCCCGCGAGCGGTTGATCCGCCCCGTAGTGCCCCTCCATCACGTTGCCCGAGACGTAGTACTCTTGCGGCCCAAAGGCCGCCACCAGATCTCGCTCCGGCATCAGCACGTGGAACACCGTGGAGGCGGGGCCCGGTTTGTAGTAGTTGTTGACGTAGTTGAGTTGCGCCACACCGCCGTCGGTCGTGCGATGGCCCCAGTTGTAGACGACGTTGTCGCGGATATCGAGCCGGCCGGTGTGGCGGCCTCCCTTGTCGAGCCCGCCAGCGAGGCTCCAATTGCGACCGGCGCAGTGGGCGAGCAGATTGTGGTGGAAGCTGCCGACGTCGCCGCCGATGCTGGCCGCGTAGCCGTGCTGCTTGCCCTTCGCGTAGTTCTTGTGGCCCGCGATATTGAGCGCCTCGGAGATGAGGTTGCGCTGGAACGTGATGTTCTTCGCGGCCCGCGAGCTGAACGACTCGTCTTGCGTCCAGCTAATGGAGCAGTGATCGATGATCGAGTGGTCCGTGCCGGCCATGCCCATGCCGTCGAGCGTGACGCCGGCGATGTTGCCGGGCCGCACGCGGACGTAG
>Ga0055477_10000037_pt1 | contig 24675 bp, 26 predicted proteins | sample Muzzi_PWA_D2_FD_57683 | JGI IMG/M metagenome (GOLD analysis project Ga0055477, IMG submission 57683) | Wetland microbial communities from San Francisco Bay, California, USA, that impact long-term carbon sequestration - Muzzi_PWA_D2 | ecosystem: Environmental > Aquatic > Marine > Wetlands ... | reverse complement strand
ACCATCTGTCCCGGGTCTACGATCAGGCTCATCCCCTGGCCAGAAAATAAGGAGAACGCGAGTGGAAGATAGTAAATTACGGATCAGATCAACCACGATAATTTCGGTTCGGCACCGGGGCGAAGTAGCGGTGGCAGGCGACGGTCAAGTCACCCTGGGCAACACTGTAATGAAGCACCAGGCCCGGAAGGTCAGGCGATTGTATGACGGCCAGGTGATCACCGGCTTTGCCGGGGCCACGGCCGATGCTTTCACCCTGTTCGACAAGCTGGAACAGAAACTGGAGCATTACAACGGAAACCTGATGCGGGCTGCGGTGGAACTGGCCAAGGACTGGCGAACCGACAAGATGCTGCGGCGGCTGGAAGCCATGCTGATTGCCGTCAATCGGGAGCATTCCCTGCTGCTCAGTGGTTCCGGCGATGTAATCGAGCCGGATGACGGCATCCTGGCCATCGGCTCCGGCGGGCCTTATGCCCAGTCGGCCGCCAAAGCGCTGGTCGATCACAGCAGTCTCGACACCGAGGCGATCTGCCGCGAATCATTGCTGATCGCCGCTTCGGTCTGTATCTACACCAATGACCGGATCGTTCTGGAAAAGATGGCGGCGGCCGGTTGATGGCGATGCAAAAGAACTCTGAAGGGCGTAAATCCGATCCGCTGCGGAGTAGCTATTGTTGTTCGTTCGGCATACCGTATGTGTGGCCTCACTCTCGATAATACACTACTCCATGTTTATCGAACTTTTCGCGGTCTTCGCTTAGCTGCTTAGTCATCCCAAAATTTTTTTCGGGTTAATCCCGGATTAATCTGGCTTAAACAGAGGAAACATCATCTGTAACAATCGTTAGGAAACAAGCATTATGGAAAATATCGAAGAATGTCTTGCCGCCGCTCTCACTCCCAGGGAGATTGTCGCCGAACTTGACAAGTACATCATCGGCCAGCATGATGCCAAGCGTTTCACCGCCGTGGCCCTGCGCAATCGCTGGCGTCGCCAGCAGGTTGAGCCGCCGCTGCGGGACGAGATCGCTCCCAAGAACATCATCATGATCGGTCCCACCGGGGTGGGCAAGACCGAGATCGCCAGGCGCCTGGCCTCCCTGGCTCGCTCGCCGTTCCTGAAGATCGAGGCCTCCAAGTTCACCGAGGTCGGTTACGTGGGGCGCGATGTGGAATCCATGATTCGAGATCTGACCGAACTGGCTGTCAACCTGGTCAAGGAGGAGGAGCGGGAAAAGGTGGCGGCCCGGGCGGCGGCCCGGGCCGAGGAGCGTATCCTGGATGTACTTTTGCCTCCGGTGGCCAAGATGGGTGGCGAATCCGATGAAGCTCTTTCCGGTCCGGATTCAACCCGGGAAAAGTTCCGGCGGATGCTGCGCGAAGGCGAGTTGGACGGGCGGGAGGTGGAAATCGAGATCGAGCAGGCCCCGCAGGTCCCGGTGATGGAGGTTCTTTCCGGTGGCGGCATGGACGACATGGGCTTGAAGGAGATGTTCGGCAAGATGTTTCCCGGCAAGAGCCAGCGCCGTAAGGTTCCGATTTCAGAGGCCATGGCCCTGATTACCACCGAGGAGGCCGGCAAGCTGATCGATATGGAACAGGTGACCCGACTGGCCATCAGCCGTACCGAACAGACCGGCATCATCTTCCTGGATGAGATCGACAAGATCGCCTCCCGCCAGGGTATGCACCAGGCCGCCGAGATTTCCCGCGAAGGCGTACAGCGCGACCTTCTGCCCATCGTCGAAGGCGCTACGGTTACCACCAAGTACGGCCTGGTGCGCACGGATCATATCCTCTTCATCGCCAGCGGTGCCTTTCACCTGGCTAAACCATCCGACTTGGTGCCGGAACTGCAGGGGCGCTTTCCGATCCGGGTGGAGCTTTCGCCCCTTGGCGCCGAGGAGTTCTACCGGATCCTCACCGAACCGGAAAACGCCCTGATTCGCCAATACCAGGCCCTGATGGCCACCGAAGGGATTGAGTTGCTTTTCGAGGACGAGGCGATTCGCGCTCTGGCGCAGATCGCCGCCGAGGTCAACGAAAGCACCGAAAACATCGGGGCACGGCGCTTGCACACCGTACTTGAACGGGTATTGGAGGAGTTGTCTTTTACAGCCCCCGAGCTGGAGAAGCAGCAGTTCTTGGTCACCGGTGATTACGTGCGCAGCCAACTCAGCGAGATCTCCCGCGATGAAGACTTGAGCCGCTTTATTCTTTGATAAGCCCGAAAAAAGGTTATCAAGTTGTCATCACGAGGAGAGTAGCGATGCGAAAATTCCGACTTTTAAGTAATCGTGAATGGTCGGATAGCTTCGCTGTGTCTAGGTCCTTTGGTTACCAGCAATTCTGATATTTATACCTTGTTTGTGAATTCATCATTCTTTAAGGAGCCAAAAAGATGTTCGATCCTGAATTGAAGTACTGTCCCAAGTGTAACGATGAATATCGATCTGAAATTTTCGCTTGCGCCGTCTGTGAGGCCACGTTGTTGACCGGCATCGAAATGCTGGCTCGACAGCGGGCTGGAGAGGAAAAACGAGCGAGCCGCAAGGGTGAACTCAGTGAGACTGACGAGATGGTGGCGGTCAGGCGTGGGCCTCTGGGAGAGATTCGCACCTACGAACAGTTGCTCAAGGTCGAGGGCATCGCCACCCTGGTGGTCGGCGACGAACACGCCTGCGGCAAGGGTTGCTGTCCCTCAAACTTTGACTTGGTGGTACGGCGCGAGGAAGGCCCCGAAGCCCTGAAACTGATCGAGGCGGAGATCCGTCGTACCTCCCGGATCGATACCGAGTCGGCTGACCACCATGACGACATCTTCAACTCCGAGGCTGCCGAAACCGTCTGTCCGGCCTGTGGTCACAAATTCCCCCCGGCCCCGGAATGCCCGGATTGCGGGTTGTGTTTCTGAGCTCTTGGGAATAATGGTCGGCTGACTCCAACTACCGGTCGACTTTGATAAGGATTTCGGCCAGCCTGACAAAATCCTCGATGGTTAATTTCTCCGGGCGAATCCGCGGTTCGATCCCGGACAGGGCAAAAATCTCCGGTAACCGGTCCTTAGCGGTGCCGGGCAGGCCGGAGGCGGAGAGGCTGTTGAGCAGGGTCTTGCGGCGTTGCTGGAAGGTAGCCTTGACCAGTTTTTTGAGCAAGTTGTGGTCGTGGGGAGGTAAATTGGCGACCCTGTCCGGCACCGGGAAGAAGGAGATTCGCACCACCACAGAATCCACTTTGGGCCGGGGATGGAACTGGCCCGGGCCGACATTCATCAGTTTTTTGACAGTGGCGCAACCGTTCAACAGCACGGTCAGGACACCGTACTCCTTGGTCCCGGGAGATGCCAGGAGCCGCAAGGCTACTTCTTTCTGCAGCATCAGTATCGCCGACTCCAGCACCTCACGGTTTTCCACCAGTTTGAAGAGCAGCGGATTGGAGAGGGAGTAGGGCAGGTTGGCGAGAATCTTCAGCCTACCGCCGCATTTGCCGGCCAGTTGCGAGAAGTCGGCTCGCAGGAGGTCCTGGTGGAGCAGGGTGACGTTTTCCGGCAGGTCCCCGGTTTCCCGGTGGTACTTGACGATCCCGGCATCGATCTCCAAACCTACGACACTGGCGACTTTCGCAGCCAGAGGAAGAGTCAGCGCCCCGAAGCCGACCCCCAGTTCAACTACCCGGTCATCTCCGGAAACCCCGGAGAGGTCGACAATGGCCTCGGCGATATGCCGGTTGACCAGGAAGTTCTGGCCGCGCTGACGGCTCGGGGCCAATTGGTGGTGCGCTAGAATATCTTTATGATCCGGATGGCTCTTCATTGGTTTTGTCTGGAGACTGGCGTCGGCTTCGCCGCGCGGCGATTTTTTTGAAAAAATTAAGTGAGAGGAAATAACTGACCACTGTAAAGGGCAAGGCGAGCAAGCTACCGCCCAGAATCATGGCGAAAATTGCTTTGGCGCCCAGGGTGGCGATCTGGTGGATGATCTCCAGGATGCCGGTTCCCTGTTCGATGATACCCAGGACGTGACTGATTTTCTGCCAACTAAGACTGCCAGGCATCAGCAGGTTGCCGAGTCGCCAGGAAAAATAGTATTGGGCGAAGAAGGTCAGAGGGTTGCTGACCAGCCAGGAGACCAGCAGTGATGAGATCTTGCTGGCCCTAAGGAGTAAAGCCAGGGACAGGATCAGCGCCGTGTGCAGTGGAATGGTCGGTGTGATGCCGATGAAAACCCCAAGCGCTACACCCTTGGCCAGATATACCGGCTCACCTCGGAGACGGATAAATTTCAGATAGTAAAATTTGGCGGTGCGCTTAGGTCTGGTCAACATGACGATGGGCGCCTCAGCTGTATGGGGAGCGAGAGTAGACATCGGTATCGGACCCGATGAGCTCCTGCTCCTGAAAATGGTGGTAGCCGGCCAGGGCGACCATGGCGGCATTGTCGGTGCAGAATTCTCGTGGGGTGAGATAAACCTGCAGGTTGTTTTCCCGGCCGGCGGCTCTCAGTAAATCACGTAAACGCGGGTTGGCGGCCACCCCGCCGGCCAGAACCACCCGTTGACTACCGGTTAATTGCGTGGCCAGTATGGTTTTGCCGACAATCACTTCGGCCACCGCCTCCTGAAAGGCAGCGCAGAGGTCGGCCAACCTGGAAGGCAGTTCTTCAGGTGGCAGTTGCTTGACCTGAAGAGCTACCGCGGTTTTCAAGCCGCTGAAGCTGAAATCGAGGCTGTCTCTTTCCAGCCAGGCTCTGGGAAAGGAGAAGCTGGACGGATCGCCGGCGGCGGCCAAACGGCTGATCGTCGGGCCGCCCGGATATCCCAGGCCCAGAAGCTTGGCGACCTTGTCGAAAGCCTCGCCGGCCGCATCATCCCTGGTGCGTCCCAGCAGTTGGAATCTGGTCGGGCTGTCGAGCCGGAAGAGACTGGTGTGACCGCCGGAAGCCAGCATGGCCACAAAAGGGAATTCGGGCTGCTCTGCGCCCAGGAAGACCGAGAGCAGATGGCCGGAGAGATGGTCCACCCCAACCAGCGGGATCCGGCGGCTCATGGCGATGGCCCTGGCGAAGGCGTGTCCCACCAGCAAACAGCCGACCAAACCCGGTCCTTCGGTAACGGCCAGGAGGTCGATTTCGTCAAGGCCTACCCCGGCTTGTCGCAGGGCTGTGGCCACCACCGGGTAGATATTGCGCACATGCTGGCGCGAGGCCAGTTCGGGAACTACTCCGCCATAAACGGCGTGAGTCTCTATCTGCGAATCCACCGTGTTGGCCAGCAGTTCCCGACCATTTTTCAAGACGGCCGCGGCGGTTTCATCGCAGGAACTTTCAATGCCAAGGACAAGCACGGGAAACTCCGGGTTAAAATCGCTATAATGATGGGGCCGGGATTTGGCACCACCGGTCGAAGGGCTGTATTTTTATCCCAATAGTGTTTATTTGGCTAACAAATTCGACACTGCCAATATATAATAAAATACTTAAATTCAAGCTGCTGATGTTTTGCAGGCTTTATCCAGATAATTATCGACTTAGTCTCGAAAAATCGCCAATGCAACCTATCGGTCCGGAACATGTCGTTGATTCAAGCCAAGCCGTCGATTCTTTTGCACGGCCCATCAACTATTTCCGGGTTTCTTTGACCGATCAGTGCAATCTCCGCTGCCACTATTGTACCCCGCGGCCTCTGGCCGACAAGTTGCCATTACGGGAACTACTCAGTTATGAGGAACTGCTCAAGGTGCTGAGGGTTGCGGTGGGACTGGGGGTGCGAAAAGTAAGGCTGACCGGTGGCGAACCATTGCTGCGCCGTGACGTCGAAAAGTTTATCAGCGGACTCCTGCAGATCCCTGGGCTGCAAGACGTCAGATTGACCACCAATGGTACCTTGCTGGCCGGAAAAGCCGGGCCGCTTTACCGGGCCGGGGTTAGGAAAGTCAACGTCAGTCTAGACAGCCTGCGGGCCGAACGCTATCGACAGATTACCGGAGCCGATGCCTTGGACCAAGTCTGGCGGGGTATCGAACAAGCGCTCAATCTAGGTTTTGAGCAGATCAAGTTGAACATGGTGGTGATGCGCGGCATCAATGATGACGAATTGGCCGATTTTGCCGAGCTCAGTCGTGAATTGCCCATCCAGGTGCGTTTTATCGAGTTCATGCCGGTCGGCGTCGATACCGGCTGGGGGCCTGAACGTTATCTGTCGGCCCGTGAGATTATGCGGAAGCTGGCGGAATCGGGCCCGCTGGAACCGTTGGCGGCCCAAAACCTTGATGGCCCGGCCCGGATTTACCGTCGGCCCGGCAATCTGGGAACCCTTGGGTTCATCAGTCCGATCAGCGAGCATTTCTGCGCACGCTGCAATCGCCTGCGCCTGACCGCCCAGGGACGTTTGCGCTCCTGCCTGCTGAGCGATCTGGAAACCGACTTGAAAGCGGTGGTCCGGGGGGGTGGAGGAGAGACCGGTATCCGGTTGGCCCTGCTGGAAACTATCCGCAAAAAGCCGGAAAGGCACCGGCTGCTGGAGACGCCGGGCTTCAACTGCCACGGCCGGATGTCCAGGATCGGCGGTTAAACGTCGTTTTCCTCCACCCGCGGGTAGGAGCCCAGCCATTTGAAGCTGGCGCAGGTTTCGCGCAATCTCTCGCAGGCTTCCTTGATCTCAGGATCGTCGAGGTGGCCGATGAAATCGATGAAGAACATGTACTTCCCGGCTTCGCCCTTCACCGGTCGCGATTCGATCTTGGTCAGGTTGACGTTCCGGTCGGCCAGGATGTTGAGAATGTGGTACAGGGCGCCGGGACGGTCGACGAGAGTGAGAAGCAGTGAGGTCTTGTCCCTGCCGCTCCGGCCGGGTGAGTTTTCCCCGATCACCAGGAACCTGGTGATGTTGTCCCGGTAATCCTCGATTCCACGAGCCACAACCTGCAGGTCGTAAGTTTTGATGGCCAGATCGCTGGCCACGGCCGCCAGGCTGTGATCTATTTGGGCCTGATGGGCGGCGGCGCCGGTGCTGTCGACGGGATGAATGGGGATCTCGGGCAGATGTTTTCGCAGCCAGCCTTGACATTGCGCCAAGGGCTGCGGGTGACTGATCACCTGCTTGATGTCTTTAAGGTTGCCGCTGTAATTTACCAGGTTAAGAGTGATGGGCAGATTGATTTCGCTCAGTATTTTGACGTTATAAGTCTTGAACGAATCCAGAGAGGAGGCTACCGAGCCTTCGATGGAATTTTCCACCGGAACGATGCCGAAACGCACCCGCTGATGGGCGACGGCATGAAAGATTTCGTCGATGGTCGGCATCGGCAGGAGCTGGGCCAGGTGACCAAAGCGTTTGACGGCCGCCAGATTGGAAAAGGTGCCTTCCGGGCCCAGGTAGCCGACATCGACCGAACCTTGGGCCTGCTGCTGTTCCAGACGGCAGGTGGTGATAATTTCCCGGAAAATGCTGATCAGCGGTCGCTCCGGGAACTTACCCTCGTTTAGTTCCCGCAACCGGTCAAAGATTTGCCTTTCCCGCTCGGGATCCCATTTAGCGCGACTATCCAGGCTCTTCTGGCGGCCTATTTCCTGGGCGCAGACCAACCGTTCCTTGAGCAGTTCCAGGATCTGCCGGTCAACCTTGTCAATCCGCTCGCGCAGGCTCATCAGAGTTGCCGGGTCTATCTTAATATCGGTGCCGGTTTTCTTGGTCATGGGATCTGTTTGTAAAGGTGAAAGAGTGCATTTCTCCAGAGACGACATACTAAAAGGAAATCTATCTTGCAACAAGGGAAATGAAATTTGCGGTTCGCAGGGAGGATTTCCCTGGTGGCGTCGGGGCCGGCAATCCCTTTAATATTGCTTGAAATGGCAGGATATATGTTCTAACTTTATCCCCTAACTCGGTTTCATGCAGGTTCCATCTCTAGCGGGGGAAAATATTGATGAAAGTCAAGAACTGGATGAAATCCGATCCGGTCACCATCGAGCGCTCCGCCTTGTTGCAGGATGCCGCCGAGTTAATGGAGGAACATGCCATCCGGCATCTGCCGGTTGTTGAGGAAGATCAACTGGTCGGCTTCATTACCCAGACCGATCTCCGCCAGTATTTTTTTCCCTCCATGGTTGAAAAAATCCCGGTGCATGAGGTTATGGTGGTCAACCCCATCACCGTCAACGTCAATTCCAGCATCGAGAAGGCCGCCCGTCTGATCCACGATTTCAAGATCGGCGGTTTGCCGGTCATGGATAAGGATAAACTGGTCGGGGTCATCACCGCCTCCGATATCGTATCCGGCTTCATCGAGGTTATGGGGCTGTTGCGGACTTCCATGCGTCTTGACGTCATCGTCGGCAAGGACAGTGGAGTCGATGATGTAACCAGGATAATCAAAGAACATGGAATCGAGATCCTGAGCGTCGCCACCGAGAGCCAGCCCGCTCGCCGCAAAGTCCACTACTTCCGCCTGGGCCGTGGTGAAATCGACCCGGTGGTCAAGGATTTGGAGATCGCCGGCCACAAAGTTCTATCGGTCATGGATTGATCGGCCGCCACCATCATTACTATCGGGACACAATCAATGTCAAAGTTTCAGGTCAATAAGACGTTCGAGGAGATCAACGCCAGGATCAGATCCGGCCAGGCCGTGGTGGTAACCGCCGAGGAGATGATCCCCCTGGTTCGGGAACATGGCGCGGTGGAAGCGGCCCGCCAGGTTGACGTGGTGACCACCGGTACTTTTTCGCCGATGTGCTCATCGGGGGCTTTTATCAACTTCGGCCATACCAATCCGACCATCAAGGCCGGTCGGGTCTGGCTCAATAATGTGCCGGCCTATGGCGGCCTGGCCGCGGTTGATGTCTACCTGGGAGCCACCGAACCCAGCTCCGACGATCCGCTGAATAAGGTCTTTCCGGGCGAGTTTCGTTATGGTGGCGGCCATGTCATCGAGGATCTGGTGGCCGGCCGTGAGATAACCCTGAAAGCCGAGGGATACGGAACCGATTGTTATCCAAACCGGGGCGTTGAGAAAAGTGTGACTTTAAAGGATCTGCCCTACGCGCTGCTCTGCAATCCCAGGAATTGCTATCAGAATTACAACTGCGCCATCAATCTCTCCGATCGCACCATCTATACTTATATGGGAACCCTCAGGGCCAACGGTCGGAACACCACCTATTGCAGCGCCGGCCAGTTAAGCCCTTTGATGAACGATCCCTACTACCGGACCATTGGTCTCGGGACCAGAATCTTCCTTGGCGGCGGTGAAGGATATGTTGCCTGGCACGGCACCCAGCATAACCCCAAGGCGGCGCGTGGCGCCAATGGTGTGCCCAAGCGGCCGGCCGGGACCATCATGGTGCAGGGCGATCTCAAACAGATGTCTCCCCGCTGGCTCAAGGGGATCAGCATGCAGGGCTATGGCTGCACGATGGCCGTGGGGATCGGGGTGCCGATCCCAATCTTGAACGAGGAAATGGCGGCATTTACCGGTGTTTCCGATGCCGAGATCCTTACCCAAGTAGTCGATTACTCGCATGACTATTCACATGGTATCGTCCGCAGCTATGGCGAAGTCAGCTACGAACAGCTGAAGACGGGCCAGATCGAGGTCAATGGTCAGATGGTGCCGACCGCTCCGCTGTCCAGTGTGGTCAGAGCTCGGGAGATCGCCGAGACTCTCAAAAAGTGGATCAGCGAGGAAGGTTTCAGCCTGGTGCAACCGATCAAAACCTTACCGGATGGCTCTTGAGCAGGTTAAGTCGTAGCGGGAAGCCATGTCGGTAAGCGTTTCAAATTCTTCCCTGCAGGATAAGTTTGACCGCCTTCGTGGGCTGGTGGCTGCCAGGCCTGGTTGGATCGCTTTCTCCGGCGGGGTCGACAGCACTTTGCTGCTGCGGGTTGCCCTGGAAATAAGTCCGGCAAAAACCGGCGCTTTTTTTGCCGATTCTCCCCTGCAGGCGGAAGTTGACCGTGAGAACAGCCTCCGGGTCGCCGGTCATTTGGGGGCGCAGTTACGGGTTGTGCCCTTTCAGCCCCTGTCTCATCCGGAATTAGCGGGCAATTCTTCCGAGCGCTGCTACTTCTGCAAACGAAGGGTTTACCTGGAATTTCTGAAGTTGTTGCCGGGCGGCATGGTTTTGATGGACGGCACCAACCTGGATGATGCCGGTGAACAGCGACCCGGACATCGAGCCCTGGGCGAGCTGCAGATTGCGACGCCACTCCTGGCGGCCGGGCTGGGCAAACAGGAGATCAGGACCCTGGCCTATCGGCTGGGACTGCCTAACTGGGATCGCCATTCGGCTTCCTGCCTGGCCACCAGGGTCCCCAGTGGCATGACCCTAACCTCAGAACTTTTGCGCCATATTGAAGATTGCGAAAGCGTGATCCGGGAACTGGGATTCGGTCATATCAGAGTCCGGCCCGTAACTGTCGACGGTAGCCATTCCCAGGTGGAATTGGCTCGGGAGGAAATGTGTGGCGCCGATTTTTCCAAGATGAGGCAAAGAATTTCCTCCGCTTTACTGAAGGCCGGGGTCGACAAACTGGAATTTGTTGCAAGGGAAGGTGTTTTTGTTAATAAAATCATATAGATAACTTGAATAGCTGTAGTTGGTATTATTTTTGGGATTACCCTGAAGCCCTTTGTTTACGGGGATTATTTAGAGGGCGGCATTTTTTTCCTTGATATTTGAATTGGTTTAGGATGTACTGTAGAGGCTTTTGGGTTGGTGTAGCTGAGTTTTTTTGTTTGACAATCAAATCCCGGTTGTTTAAATCGATTACTTAATTTCACCGTAATCGAACCCGGGCAAAATACCCCAAAATATTACAGGAGGAAAGCGGGCATGAACAAAGGTGAACTGGTTGAGAGCATGGCTAACGCCGCGAGCATCAGCAAGGCTGCTGCCGAGAGGGCACTTACGGGACTTCTTGATTCAATCACCAAGGCATTGTCCAAGGGAGACAAGGTTACATTGGTTGGTTTCGGCACCTTCTCCGTCAGCAAAAGGTCTGCTCGGCAGGGCCGCAATCCCCAGACCGGCGCCGCCATTAAGATTCCCGCCCGCAAGGTTGCTCGCTTCAAACCGGGCAGCAAGTTGGCCGACGCTGTCAAATAACAGCTACGACTCAGGAATGTTCTGAGTTTCATCCGTAGTTTTTCAGGGGTTGGAAGTAAAATTCTAACCCCTGTTCTTTCTTCACTGTAAGGGTTTTCCGCATTATTCTGGTCGGGACGTGGCTCAGTCTGGTAGAGCACAGCGTTCGGGACGCTGGGGCCGGAGGTTCGAATCCTCTCGTCCCGACCAATTCCTCACTTGGATCTTTCCCCATTTTCTCTGATTTCGGCAATGGCCACGACTTCCGCTTCCAGGGCGCCGTGTTGCAGAATTAATTCCAGCCGGCTGCCGATCGCAACCTGCCTGCTGTCCCTTACCAGGGTCCGGGCCGGCAACTGTCTGGTCAAAGAATAACCTCGCCCCAGAACAGCCAGTGGGCTGACCGAATCCAAGAGAGCGCTTCTTTCCCCCAGCAGCCTGCGGTTATGCTGAATGGTCAGGCCGATGGCAAAGCGCAACCTCCGTTCCAACTCCAGGCTCCGCTGATACTTGACCGCCAGCTGTATGTCGGGGCTATGTTCAAATAGGCTGGCACGTAGTTTGCCGACCTTTTGATCCTGCCAGCCAAGCATGGCCGCCAGTTTGCCGGATAAGTCGAGTCTGGCCTTAATCAGTTTAAGCCTGACGTTGTGCAAAAGGAGGGAAGGGTCGCCCAGCAGTCTTTTCTGACTGGTCGTCCGGTAACGCAAGGTTGAGAGTTGTCCGGTCAGAACTGAGACCATGTCCTGGTCGGCCCTGGCAACCCGGGCCGCCAGTTCCTGGCGATCCGGAATAACGGCCTCAGCCGCCGCCGTGGGAGTGGCGGCTCGGTAGTCGGCGACAAAATCGGCGATAGTGAAATCGATTTCATGGCCGACCGCCGAGACTACCGGGATGGCGGAAGCAAAGATCGCCCGGGCCACCTTTTCGGTATTGAAGGCCCAGAGATCTTCAAGAGAGCCGCCCCCTCGACAGAGCACAATTACCTCGGAACTTCCCCTCCGATTAAGGACTTGCAAGGCCTCGACGATATCGTCGGGGGCCGTGTTACCCTGTACCCTGATCGGATAAATTTCCAGTGGTAATCCAGGGAAGCGCCGAGTTGCGGTCCTGATAAAATCATGCACGGCTGCCCCTTCCGGTGAAGTAACCAAGGACACTAGTTCGGGCAGCAGAGGCAGGGACCTCTTGCGGGACAGATCGAAAAGACCCTCGGCGGCCAGAAGATTTTTCAGTTGCTCGAATTCCGCCTGCAGATCGCCGGCGCCCATGGCCTCCATGGTATCGACCAGCAGCTGATATTCTCCCCGGGCTTCGTAAACCGAGATCCGGCCCCGGCAGATTACGGACTGTCCATCGGCCGGGGTGATCGAAAGATACCTCTGTTGCGGTTTGAAAAGGACGCCCTTGAGTTGCGCCTCCCGATCTTTCAGGGTGAAATAATAATGTCCGGACTGGGGCCGGCGCAGGTTGGATATTTCCCCGGCCACTGAAACGAAGGGGAACCCGTTTTCCAGCAACCCCCGGATGGAACGGGTCACTTCGCTTACGGTCTGGATCTTGACAAAATTCTTGGTCCGCATTTCAGGCTTCGGATTGAGCTGGATTAGTATCGGTAGTGGCGGGCGTCGACCAATCCCGGAAGAGAAATTATTGGTGCAGGAACTTGCGCCGCCAGGTTCTTTTTATAATCAAGAAAGCCGCTGGAGGGAAGGTCAATCAACCCAAAATCAAAGTGCTTTTTTTTTAGTATGGGTTATATTGCCCTTCTGTTTCAGGCCAGTATTGAATTTTGAGCAAGTACCGAGGTGAAATGATGCCCACACCAGAGAATAGACGTAAACCGGAACCGGAACTTATCGATATCGAAAAAAAGGACAGCTTGCTCGATGAACTTAACCTGCCTCCGCATGTCATCAAGTTCATCCGGGCCAACGCCAGGAATATTCAGATCATCGCGGCCCTGCTGGTTGTCCTGGTCCTGGCTTGGTCCTATTACGATTATTATACCCAGGTCAAGCAGGATAAGGCGGCCCTGGCTCTGTCCAGCGCGGTCAAGCAGAAGGACACCGTCGGCCGGCTCGAATCCCTGACCAGCGTGGCAAAAGAATATTCCGGGACTGGTGCCGCCTTGTGGAGCCGGTTGGAAGAAGGTCACCTGGCCTTTAAGGAAGGGCGATATGATGAAGCTCTCACCAAGTACCAGGATGTCTATGACGATCTGTCCGGGAGCAACCCTTTACAGCCCCTGGTTCTCTATGCCATGGCCCTGGCCCACGAAAACGGCGGACAACTGGAACAGGCCCTGGATAATTACCGGAAACTGGCGGAAAACCAGGGCTTCAAAAGCATGGCGTTGACGGCTGAGGGTCGGATTTACGAGCTGCAGGGCGATCAGACCAAGGCCCTGAAGGTATATCGCCAGGTCGCCGAAGATAAGGCTTTGTCATCTCAGAATCGCAGCCTCATTGAAGAGAAAATCAATTCTTTGCAAGGAAGTGTGCCCCAGGTAACCGGTTGACCTCCTTGTGGAACGGGAGTGACCGGGACCGCATCGGCCTCTTCCTTCCCCGCTGATTCCGGTTAGCCGAGCGATTGCGGAATTTGGTCATCTAATGGAGATCATCACCACCCCCCAGCAGATGAAGGATTTGTCCGCCGCTCGACATGCAGAGGGCCGTGTCATCGCGCTGGTTCCCACCATGGGCTACTTTCATGATGGTCATCTGGCCCTGATGCGGATGGCGGCTGAAGCGGCCGAACTGGTGGTGGTCAGCCTGTTCGTCAACCCAATCCAGTTTGCTCCAGGGGAGGATCTGGCCCGATATCCCAGCGATCTGGTTCGGGATCGGCACCTGGCCGAAACGGCCGGAGTGGACGTACTCTTCGTGCCGACCGTGGCCGGGATGTACCCGGAGGAGCCTCGGACCCGCATCTCTGTGAGCGGCCTGACCGAAAGACTTTGCGGCTCTTCTCGACCGGGACATTTCGACGGTGTTTGTACAGTGGTCGCCAAGCTCTTCAACCTGATCCAGCCCGACCTGGCCATTTTCGGCCGCAAGGATTTTCAACAGCTCACGGTTATTCGGCGGATGTCGGCAGATTTGAATTTCAATCTCAAGATCATCTCCCATCCGATTGTCAGGGAGGATGACGGTCTGGCCATGAGTTCCCGCAACAGTTATCTGACCCCGGCTGAAAGGAACGTTGCTCCCTGCTTGTTCAGGGCGCTGCAAAAGGCCCAACGGCAAGTGGCTGCCGGTGAGAAAGACTCGGCCACTTTGCGTCGAAAGGCGGAACAATTAATCAACAGTCACGAACATACGACCATCGAATACATCTCCATTGTCGACGCCAGTACCCTTGTAGATCAGCCTGTGGTTGGGCCGGACTCGCTCATGGCCCTGGCTGTCAGAGTAGGCTCTACCAGGCTGATCGACAATGCCTTTCTGATGAACGGATCCGGGTGAAACCATGTTGCAACAAATGCTCAAAGCGAAAATCCACCGGGCGCGGGTTACCGATGCCAATCTCAACTATGAGGGCAGTCTGACCATCGACCGTCAACTCATGGAGGCGGTGGGACTGCTCCCTTTCGAGAGAGTCGAGGTCTACAATATCAATAATGGCGAACGTTTCTGTACCTATGCCATCGAAGGCGCGGCCGGTTCCGGAACTATCGCCCTGAACGGGGCTGCGGCTCGAAAGGGGGAAATTGGCGATTTGATCATCATTGTCAGCTTTGCCCTTTACGAACCTCAGGAACTGGACACCTATCAGCCCAGGATTGTCGTCGTCGACCAGGACAATCGGATCAGCAAGAGTTTCGACGCCCAGCACCTGCCGCCGGTTTAATTCCTTTTTACCGGTTCCGGAACAGTTCCGGAACCCGGAAGTGTTCGCCTATGCTGCTCTTGGTTACCGCTACAGATGCCGAGCTAGGTCCCATTGCCGCGACCGGTTTGCCGGAAGATTGCGTCACGCTGGTCTGTGGCGTAGGCCCGGTTGAGGCGACCTTGAACCTGGGCAGGCATCTGGCTGACGCCGCCCCGGAATACACGGCGGTAATAAATTTTGGTCTGGCCGGTGGCTATCCCGATAAGGGCCTGGATTTGCTGGATCTTTGCCTGGCCGAAAGGGAATACCTCGGAGACTTGGGGGTAGTTCTCAATGATCGGATCTTGCCACTAGACCCTGAATTCGTCCCGCCCCAAGAATTTCCCTGTGATTCGAACCTGCTCGATCGGGCCGAGAATCTATTGGCCCGGGCCGATCTGCCTCCCAGGCGCGGCAACTTCGTAACGGTGGCCGGGTGCAGCGGCACCCTGATGCGCTCCCGGTATCTAAGCGAACATTACCGGGCCATCTGCGAGAACATGGAAGGTGCCGCTCTGGCCCGGACCTGCCAGGCCTACTGTTTACCTTTCCTGGAACTCCGCTGCATCAGCAATCTGGTGCTCGATCGCGATCAGCAGGAATGGCGCGCAACTGAGGCGGCGGCACGATGCGGCCGGGCTTTGCTAACCATTGCCGGAGGGTTGGTCGATGGCCGGTAATCGTCTCACCCTGGGCTACTCCCCCTGTCCCAACGACACATTCATCTTTTATGCCCTGGTTCACGGTTTGGCCGAGGAGCTGGGGTTGGAGTTGGCCGAGCCGGTGCTGGCCGATGTGGAGAGCCTGAATGAGTGGGCCCAGACCGGAAGACTCGATGTGACCAAGATCTCCTGCCATGCCTTGGGGCACGTGCTGGATCAATACCACCTTCTAAAGGCCGGGGCGGCCCTGGGGCGTGGCTGCGGCCCGTTACTGGTGGCTACCGGACCGCGTGACCTCAAGGAGCTGGCCCGGCAGCCCATAGCCATTCCCGGGCGGCTGACCACCGCCGCTCTGCTTATGCAGCTCTTCGTTCCGGATTGTACCGAACTGGTGCCGATGCGTTTCGACCTGATCATGCCGGCCGTTGCGACCGGGCAGGTTGCCGCCGGAGTGATTATCCACGAGAGCCGTTTTACCTACCGGGAGCACGGCTTGTTCTGCCTGCGTGATCTGGGATCCTGGTGGGAGGAGGTCAGTGGGCGACCCATTCCGCTGGGGTGTATCGTGGCCCGTCGCAGCTTTGGAGAAGAACGTCTGGCCCTGATCGAACGGGGAATCAGGGAAAGCGTGCTGAGGGCCTTCGCCGCGCCCGATCATTCCCGGGCCTATATCAAGGATTACGCTCGGGAACTAGACGATCGGGTGATCGCAGAACATATCGCTCTTTACGTCAATGATTTCTCCGTCGACCTGGGTGCGGAGGGCCGGCGGGCCATTGACCTTCTTCTGGAGCGGGGGCGGACGGTGGGGGTTTTCTCTGGTTAAGCGGCTGGGTGAAGGGGGCGACAAATTCGCCGGGCCTGGCGGTCAGGCCTTCGGTATATGCCGCCTTGCGGGTTGCTAGCCTGTGTCTTCTGCTCCTGCTTGGGGGAACCCGCCAGCGGATTCGTTAATAAAAACCTTTTTTAGCTCAGGCTGTTTTTCGAGTTGCGGATTTGCCCGCAAATCATTAGAATTCCAAGTTCCCGTAGGGTCCGGGCCTGGCCCGGCGTCGTTGTCGAGAGCAGTTATTAAATTTATAACTGACTGAAATATTGACCACATTTGTTAATCAAAGAAACAGGAAATTGTCTATGAAAATCACGGGCGCCCAGGCAATCATGAAATGCCTGAAAGAACAGAACGTTAGGGTGATCTTCGGTTTCCCCGGGGGGGCGGTGATCGATCTTTACGACGAGATTATGCGCAATGAAGAGTTGACCCACGTCCTGGTCCGGCACGAGCAGGCGGCGGTCCATGCCGCTGACGCCTATGCCCGGGTCATCGGCGATGTCGGAGTGGCCCTGGTCACCTCTGGCCCCGGAGCCACCAATACCGTTACCGGGATCGCCTCAGCCTACCTGGATTCCATCCCCATGGTGGTTTTCACCGGCCAGGTGCCGACCGCCCTGATCGGTAACGACGCTTTCCAGGAAGTGGACATTGTCGGCATCACCCGGCCCTGTACCAAGCATAATTACCTCGTCAAGGACCCCAACGAGTTGGTGGCGACCATTCGCGAGGCCTTCCACATCGCCCGGACCGGTCGACCCGGCCCGGTATTGATCGACCTGCCCAAGGACGTGGTGGCCGCCAAGATCACCTTCCCGGAAGAGAAACCGATCAAGATGCGGACCTATCGGCCTACTTATGAGCCCCATCCCGGACAGATCGAGAAGGCCTGCCAGGCCATGCTTGCCGCCAAGAAGCCGGTGCTGTACGTAGGCGGTGGCGTGATTGCCGCCAACGCCAATGAGGAAGTTACCGAACTGGCCCGCAAGCTCTCGATCCCGGTGACCATGACACTGATGGGGCTGGGCGGGTTTCCCGGCACCGACAATTTATCCATGGGCATGCTGGGCATGCACGGGACCTACTACGCCAACATGGCGGTGGCCGAATGCGATCTGCTGATTGCCGTCGGCGCCCGTTTCGACGACCGGGTAACCGGCCGGATCGACGCCTTCGCGCCCGAGGCCGAGATCATCCATATCGATATCGACCCGTCCTCAATCAGTAAAAACGTCGAAGTGGATATTCCCATCGTCGCCGACTGCCGGCATGCCGTGGCTGCCATGAACTCCTGGTTCAACCGGTCCAAGGAGTTCAACGCCGACAAGACCGCCAAGAAGCACGAGCCCTGGCTGGAGAAGATCCGGGGCTGGAAGAGCAAGCATCCGCTTGGTTACGTCGAGGAAACCGATGTCATCAAGCCCCAGTTCGTGGTGCAGAAGCTGCACGAACTGACCGGCGGCGACGCTATCATCACCACCGAGGTGGGCCAGAACCAGATGTGGGCCGCCCAGTTTTACCATTTCAACAAGCCGCGGGCGTTCATGACCTCCGGGGGGCTCGGTGTCATGGGCTACGGTTTCCCGGCCGCCATCGGCGCCCAGATGGCGGCCCCGGACCGGGTGGTCATCGATATCGCCGGTGACGGCTCGATCCAGATGAATATTCAGGAACTGGCCACGGCCCGGCAGTACCATTGCCCGGTCAAGATCGCCATCCTCAACAACAACTATCTGGGCATGGTCCGACAATGGCAGGAGCTGTTCTACGACAAGCGTTACTCCAGCACCACCCTGGATGTGGCGCCGGATTTCGTCGCCCTGGCCCAGGCCTATGGCGCCGTGGGGTTGCGGGCCACCAAACCCAGCGAGGTTGAGCCGGTAATCCGCGAGGCCCTGGCTACCGATAACCTGGTGATCATGGATTTCGTCATTTCGCGAGAAGAGGGGGTCTACCCCATGGTGCCGGCCGGCAAGGCCACCACCGAGATGCTCCTGGTCTAATTATCCTACGGAAAACAACAAAATATACTATCAGACAACCCGACTAAGGTAGATCAATGAAACATACCATTTCAGTGTTGCTGCAGAATAAACCGGGAGTACTTTCCCGGGTGACCGGCCTCTTCAGCGGCCGGGGATTCAATATCGAAAGTCTTGCCGTCAACCGCACCCTCGACCCGGAGGTCTCTTGTCTGACCCTGGTCACTGCCGGGCCGGAAAGCATCATCGAGCAGATCACCAAGCAGCTGCACAAGCTGATCGACGTGATCAAGGTCACCGATATGAGCGAGATCGAATGTGTCGAGCGGGAGATGGTTCTGATCAGGGTCAAGGCGGTCGATGCCACCCGGGCCGAAGTTCTGCGGGTCATCGACATCTTTCGGGGCAAAGTGGTGGATGTAAGCCCCAAGAGCTATGCCATCGAGTTGACCGGCAACGACGAGAAGATTCAGGCGGTGATCGATATCCTCAAGCCCATCGGCATCCAGGAAATTGTTCGGACCGGCACCATCGCCATGGCCCGGGCCAAAAAAACCGCCTAGCGGGCACCGGCTCTGTCCAGCCGGATTATCGATGAACTGATTGCCGTCCCAAACTTTTCGGGGCCGGCAATCAGTTTCTTTTTTGGGGCGCGTGTCGCCCCATTTCGCAAGAAGAGGTCCGACCCAGATGAAAGAAGCTAGAGTGCCGGTAGCCCTGGAAGGTTATCCGTTTATCGCTTTTGCTGCCCTCTCGACCCTGGTCCTGGCCATTCTGGGTTATACCTACTTCAGTTTGTCAGCCTTGGCTTTGACCGCTTTCGTCCTTTACTTTTTTCGGGATCCGGAGCGGGTTCCCAATGAGGATGAGGATGCCCTGCTGTCTCCGGCCGACGGGAAGATTATCCTGGTCGAGAAGGTTTTCGACGAGAGGTATCTCAAGGAGCACGTCTACAAGGTCAGCATCTTCATGAATGTCTTCAACGTCCACGTAAACCGGGTGCCATTTCCCGGTTTGGTCGAGAAGGTGATTTATGCTCCTGGCACCTTCTATTCTGCCAATACCGAACGAGGCTCATTGGGTAATGAATCCTGTGCGATGATCATCACCGCCCCGGGCGGCCAGAGGCTGGCCGTGGTGCAGATCGCCGGGTTAATTGCCCGGCGCATCGTCTGCTGGGCCGGGCGGGGCGACAAGCTGGCCAAGGGTGAGCGTTTCGGCCTTATACGCTTCGGTTCTCGGGTTGATCTCTATTTGCCGGCCCAGACCCATCTGGAAGTCAGCAAGGGACAGAAAGTGCGGGCTGGGGAAACGGTCATCGGCTACCTTTCATGAGTTATCCCGTTAATTTGCTGTATTTATCCGGGTAGATTAATTAAGATAACCTGCGACGCCGGAGTACTATTCCATAGAGCACGAGGTTATAAATAAACCGATGACCGGATCCGAGATCTCAAACCAACTTGTCGATGGTCCCAAGGGCACGATCTGTCTCCTGCCGAGCCTGTTGACCACCATTAGCCTGTTCAGCGGCTTTTACGCGATCATTTCGGCCATTAACGGGCGCTATTTTCACGCCGCCGTGGCTCTACTGGTTTCGGCGGTGTTTGACGGTCTTGACGGGCGGGTGGCCAGGATGACCGGCACCACCAGCCTGTTCGGCAAGGAATATGACTCTCTCTGCGACCTGGTCGCCTTCGGAGTGGCGCCCGGTGTCATCGCTTATCTCTGGGCTTTGGAAGCCTATGGACGTTACGGCTGGCTGGCCGCTTTTCTTTATGTCGCCACCACCGCCTTGCGTCTGGCCCGTTTCAATACCCAGGATAGTGACTCGAAGAACTTTACCGGGTTGCCCTGCCCGGCGGCGGCCGCCACGGTGGCCACTACCATTCTTTTCTGCAATTTCATCAAGGTCAGCCCGACTACCATCGGGCTGGTGGTGCTGGCGATGGTCTACACGCTCTCCTATCTGATGGTCAGTTCCATCAAATATCTGAGCTTCAAGCATCCCGAGACCACCCGCTCCAAGAAGTTCCAGATGATGGTGGCCATGGTGCTGCTGATCATGGTGGTTGCCACCGAGCCGCAGGTCACCCTGTTTGTCATGGTCGTCATCTATGTACTGTCCGGACCCTGCGGCGCCCTGTATCGACTACTTGTCCCCTCCAGTTGCAGTGAGGCGCTGGAGGGGCAGGATAAGCCGATCTGTCGGTTCTAAGTCACCAATTACTTAATATTTTCCCGCCGCCCGTTGAACCGGACGGTTTGAGGGAGTGATAAAATGTCCAACGATGACAGGATCATAATCTTTGATACTACCCTTCGGGACGGCGAGCAGTCGCCCGGGGCCAGTATGAATATGCATGAGAAGTTCCGCCTGGCGCAAAGCCTGGTCAAGCTTCAGGTCGATGTGATTGAAGCAGGATTCCCGGTAGCCTCCAAGGGCGATTTCGATTGCGTCAAGAACATCGCCGATAATATTATCGGGGTGCAGGTGGCGGGTTTGGCCCGCTGTAACCGCAAGGATATCGAGGTCGCCTGGGAGGCCCTGAAAAAAGGGGAAAATCCGAGAATACACGCGTTTCTGGCCACCTCCGACATCCATATGAAACATAAACTCAAGATGAGCCGTGAGCAGGTTCTGAACCTGGCCACCGAGTCTGTGAAGTACGCAGCCGGCTTCACCGGCAACGTCGAATTCTCGGCTGAAGACGCCTCGCGTAGTGATTTGGATTTTGTTTGCGAGGTTTTCGAGTCGGTGATCAGGGCCGGTGCCACCACGCTTAACTTTCCTGACACCACAGGCTATGCCCTGCCCGAGGAGTTCGGCGGAAAGATTCGCTACCTGATCGAGCACATTCCCAGTATCGACCGGGCTGTACTTAGCGTCCATTGCCATAACGATCTGGGTTTAGCGGTGGCCAATTCGCTGGCTGCCATAACTAATGGTGCCCGTCAGGTTGAATGCACCGTCAACGGCCTGGGCGAGCGGGCCGGCAATACCGCCATGGAAGAGGTGGTGATGGCTATCCGCACCAGGGGTGATCAGCTGTGGGTCAGCACCGGTATCGTTACCGAACATATCTATCCCACCAGTCGGCTGGTTAGCACCATCACCGGAATGCCGGTCCAGCCCAACAAGGCCATTGTCGGGGCCAACGCCTTTGCTCACGAATCCGGCATCCATCAGGACGGGATTCTCAAGGAACGGACCACTTACGAGATTATGAACCCCACCGATATCGGACTCTCCAAGGGCAACCTGGTACTGGGCAAGCATTCCGGCCGCCACGCCCTGAAGGACCGGATTGAAAGCATGGGTTACAGTCTCGACGAGGAGCAGCTCAACCGGGTTTTCGGCCGTTTTAAGGAATTGGCCGATGTCAAGAAAGAGATGTTCGATGAGGACCTGGAAGCCATTCTGATGGATGAGGTGTTGCGGATCCCTGAAAAGTACGAGCTCCTGACCTTGGGAGTGATGAGCGGCAGTCGGGTGATGCCCACCGCCGGGGTGCGTCTAAAGATCGACGAAAGGGAAGTGGAGAAGGCTGCCATCGGCATCGGTCCCATCGACGCCACCTTCCGTTCCATCGCCGAGTTGACCGGGACCACCAGCAAGCTGCTCTACTTCTCGGTCAACTCCATTACCGGCGGCACCGACGCCCAAGGTGAGGTGATGGTCCGGATCGAACAGGATGGGCTGGTAGTGATCGGCCAGGGGGCCGATCCGGATATTATCACCGCGGCGGCCAAGGCCTACCTGAACGCCTTGAACCGCATGATCTACCTGAAAAAGGAATTTACCAGGGCTCAGAAAAAAAACTGAAGCAAAACTTTTCTGGGAAAAAAGACTGTTTGGCGGTACATCCTTGCCTGCCGCCAAACAGTTTTCTTTTGGCCGGGCAATTTCAGCATTAATGACGATTATTCGCCCTGCAGGCGCCGGGCGGATTATTACTTCAACTTTATAGGATTTGGATATGACTCAGCAGAATCGAAAATTCAACGTGGCGGTGGCCGGTGCCACCGGCGCCGTAGGCGGGGCTATGCTCGACGTACTGACCCGCAGAAACTTTCCTTTGCGGGAATTGCGCCTCTTGGCCTCGGAGCGTTCAGTCGGTAAGAAACTGAAATTCAACGGTGAGGAGATCCAGGTCCAGCAGCTGACCAAGGACTCTTTTGCAGGTATCGATATCGCCCTTTTTTCGGCCGGTGCTTCCCGCTCCCTGGAGTTCGCCCCGGCAGCGGCGGCGGCCGGGGCGGTGGTGGTTGACAATTCCAGCGCCTACCGGATGGATCCCGAGATTCCCCTGGTGGTACCGGAGGTCAATCCCCGGGACATCGCCCTTTATAAGAAACGGGGAATCATAGCCAATCCCAACTGCTCCACCATCCAAATGCTGGTAGCCTTAAAACCAATTCACGATCGGGCTCGGATCAAACGGATCGTGGTCTCAACCTACCAGGCGGTTTCCGGCACCGGGGCCAAGGCCATCGAGGAATTGCAGGAGCAGGTCAAGGCATTCGCCGAGGGAAGGCCACTGGAACATAAAGTTTACCCTTACCAGATCGCCTTCAACTGTCTGCCGCAGATCGATTCCTTCCTGGAAAACGGCTATACCAAGGAGGAGATGAAGATGGTCAATGAAACCCGGAAGATTTTCGGCGACGATACAATCGGGGTCACCGCCACCACCGTCCGGGTCCCGGTTATCTATGGCCATTCCGAAGCGGTCAATATCGAGACCGAAAAGAAAATTACCGCCGCTGAGGCCATGGCCCTGATGCAGAACGCGCCCGGTGTCCAACTGGTCGACGAACCGAGCCTGAGCCGTTATCCGATGGCGATCGATTGTGCCGGCAAATTCGAAACCCTGGTCGGCCGCATTCGCGAGGATGAGTCCATTGCCAACGGTCTGAATCTCTGGGTGGTATCCGACAACATCCTCAAAGGAGCGGCTTTGAATGCTGTGCAAATCGCCGAAGTATTGATCAGTGATTACCTTTAATCCAACTTTGTTTTGCACTATTGACGAATCTTAAAATGGTGCCGGTTGCCTGATGGCGGTCGGCCAACCGGGGAAATTGAACGGGATTGCGCATAATCTCTGGAACATGCCGGGGCCGCAGGCTTTGTGCCCCGGGTCGGGCGGTCGGCAAAACCACGATTAGACCCACTGCCGATCGGGTACGTGAAGCGCTGTTCAATATCCTGGCGGCCCGTCCGGTACCGGGGCAGATTATGGACCTGTACGCAGGCACCGGGTCTCTGGGGCTTGAGAGTTTGAGCCGGGGCGGGACGGCGGCGCTTTTCGTCGATCTGGGTCTCGAGGCCCTCGGTCTGCTCAGGAAAAATGTCGAACTTTGCGGTTTCTCCGACCGGTCTACGATCATTCGTCGTGACTTGACCAGAGGACCGTTTGTCTTAAGGGAATTTCGCCCGGTCCGGGGCTTTGACCTGATTTTTCTCGATCCTCCCTACCGGCGCGGGCTGGTTGCATCGATGTTGTCAGAACTGGGTACAGCCGAGCTCCTGGCCGCCGACGGGCTGGTGGTGGTGGAAGAGGCGGCCGGGGTGGAACTTCCCGGGAAGTGGCCGGGACTTGTGCTTGAAGACCAGAGGATCTACGGCGACACCGGTATCTGGTTTTATCGACCTGACCGAAGGAGAAGCGTATGAGTGAGTACGAGCCTTTCGTGGCCCGTGAAACCGATGAATCAGTAGCCGTATATCCCGGGACCTTCGATCCCATTACCATGGGCCATCTGGATATCATTCACCGTGGTCTCACCCTCTTCGACAAGGTGATTATCGCCGTTGCCGTCAATGTCTCTAAGCGGCCCCTCTTTTCAAGCAAGGAGCGATTGCGGATGATCCGCGATTGCTTTCCCGACTCCGAGCAGCGGATTGAAGTCGATACCGTTGAGGGATTACTGGTCGACTATGCATTTCGCAAAGGAGCCAAGGCAATAATTCGCGGCTTAAGGGCGGTTTCCGACTTCGATTACGAATTTCAGCTGGCCCTGATGAACCGGCGCATCGAGCGCGAAGTGGAAACGGTCTTTCTGATGACAGGATTTCGCTGGATCTATATCAGCTCCACCATTATCAAGGAAGCGGCCCGATACGGCGGCGATGTCAGCGGGTTGGTTCCGGACCATGTTTGCGAGAAACTCAGGGAGAAATTCCTGAAGGTGTGAGCCCGGGGCGGCCCCGGGCTTGTCGGCCGCCTCTCCAA
>Ga0055477_10000027_pt1 | contig 26548 bp, 26 predicted proteins | sample Muzzi_PWA_D2_FD_57683 | JGI IMG/M metagenome (GOLD analysis project Ga0055477, IMG submission 57683) | Wetland microbial communities from San Francisco Bay, California, USA, that impact long-term carbon sequestration - Muzzi_PWA_D2 | ecosystem: Environmental > Aquatic > Marine > Wetlands ... | reverse complement strand
TTTTTGCGGCATGATCCGAAAATTGCCTATCTACCTTACGACTGGTCCCTGAATGCCCAGGAACCTCTGAAGTAGCAGGATTATGAAAAAATACCTGGAGATGAATATCTGTCATATCCTGGCGGAATGGACCGAATGAATATGACAGTGAGGCAAGGGGCTGGCAATGAAAATTGCAGTTGTGATTCCGGCCGTTAACGAGGAGCAGGCCATCGGCAAGGTCGTTGGCGGCCTGCCCCGGGAGCTGCTGGCGGAAATTATCGTCGTCGACAACGGCTCCACCGACAGGACGGCGGAAGTTGCCGCCGAGGCCGGGGCCCGGGTTGTCCGCGAACCGCGACCCGGTTATGGGGCCGCCTGTTTTGCCGGGACCCGGGCCGTCCGCCAGGCCGATATTATCGTTTTCCTGGACGGTGACTTCAGCGACGACCCGGCCCAACTGGACATGATCGTCAAACCACTGCTGGACGATTCTGCCGATCTGGTGATCGGCAGCCGAATTACGGGCGTCTTGGAAAAAGGCGCCATGCCGCTGCATGGCCGATTGGGCAACCGTTTTATCGTAATGCTGCTGCACCTGCTGTATGGGGTTGCCATCACCGATCTTGGCTCGTTCCGGGCCATCAGAGCGGAGTCCCTGTTCCGCCTCAAGATGGAACAGATGACCTATGGTTGGCCGATTGAAATGGTGATCAAGGCGGCCCGGCAGGGTTTGCGTCTGCGGAGCGTCCCGATCAGCTATCGCAAACGGATCGGTCAATCCAAGGTGACCGGAACTTGGCGAGGAACGATACTGGCTACCTATTACCTGTTGTTGCTGCCGCTGTGGTATTTTTTCGGCAAGAGGAATATTTGAGCGGTCAAATTTGGGGAATATCAGCTGACGGTTTTTTGGGAGGGATCCTATGGTTTCACTGGGAATAGGCCTTACGAGTGACTGCAACCTGAGCTGCGCCCACTGCTACCGTGATCGGGAGCGGATTTACAATCTGACCCTGGCCGATGTCCGGAAGGTCTGCGACAGTCTTGAGATCGGTTCGATCGGTTTCGGCACCGGTGAAAACGGCTTAAACCCAGACTACTTCGACATTCTTGAATACCTGCACGGCAGAAAGACGAAGCTGACCCTGGCCTCCAACGGCTACACCCTGGGCATCACCCCAGACGAGATGCTCAAATATTTCGGCGATGTCGAGTTTTCGGTCGATTTCCCGGATCAGCAGCGCCAGGATCAATTCCGCGGCCCGGGCAACTGGCAGACCGTCATGGCTGGCATCGAACGCTGCCGCATGCTCGGCATCCGGGTGTCGGTCCTGGCGGTGCTGATGGACCTCAACTATAAGGATCTGGGGCAGATCGCCAGGCTGGCCGCCACCTTTGACGCTGATTTTCGGGTCAACACCTATCAGCCGATGCATACCGACCGGTTCATGCCCGATTTCGAGCAATACTGGCAGGCCTACCAGATCCTGTTCGACAACAGCGAAATCATCTCGGTGAGCGAACCACTGGTCAACACCTTCCTGACCGGCGGCAACAATCTTGCCGGCACGGTCTGCGGCGGCCGGAGCCTGCGGGTGACACCGGACCGCAAACTGAAGGCCTGCGTCTACTGGCCGGAATCGGATCTGACCATTGACGACCTGGCACAAAGGAAAGAGGCGGTCTTTACCACGCCGCTCTTCCGGCAGACCCACACCCCCCCAACGTTCTGCCGAGACTGCGAACATTTGACCAATTGCGGCGGCGGCTGTGCCTCCAGACGAAAACTGCGCCGCCGCTTTAATGAGCCGGACGAATATTGTCCGATCGTTCGGCAAAAGGACATCCGGCTCCAGGGGAGTTTCTCCAGCAACGGCAAGCCCTTGCGCACCGGCAGCATTTGCACCACCATTGTCAGGGGGATCTGAACCATGATAGCCGCCGGAAGCAAACCATCCCTGCCGAAGACCCTCTACCTGGAGACGACCAACCGCTGTAACCTGCGCTGCAAGGGCTGCATCCAATACCGCGGCCATTGGGAGCCGAAACGAGACCTTTCCCAGGAAGAATTCCGGATGATCACCGGCCAACTACCGGATCTGGAAAGGGCGGTGCTGCACGGCATCGGCGAACCGCTGCTTAATAAAGCCCTGCCCCAAATGATCCGCCTCCTGAAAAAACGGCGGGTCCACGTTCTGTTCAATTCCAACGGCATCCTGCTCGATGCCCGACGGCAAGATGAACTGATGGATTCCGGTCTCGATGAACTGCGGATTTCGCTGGATGCCGCCACATCGGCGGGGTATCGGGCCGTGCGGGACAGTGAGGCCTTTGAGCGGATCGTCGAGAATTTACGCCGCTTCAGCGAAACCCTGGGCCGGCGCCAGATCAGGAATCCGAAACTTTCGCTCTGGTTTTTGGCGACCAGTGAAAGTATCACCGAACTCCCGGGGCTTATCGAATTGGCGGCCTCCATCGGGGTGCCGGAAGTATATCTGCAACGGCTGGTTTATTTTCAGGATCATGACGGCTATGGCCTGGCGAGGCGGGAAAATTCCCTGATGGGGAATGGAATAGGGGTTAACGAGCTAATCGAAAAGAGCCAGGAACTCGCCGCCGGACTGGGAGTTTCCTTAAATGCTTCCGGGCGAACCACCCCTTTTGCCAGTCTCCGGGGGCAAGCCCCCGGCCCGGAGCCCTGGCGCCAATGCTACCGCCCCGAAACCCTTACCTACATTACGGCAAACGGAAATGTCCTGCCCTGCTGCATTGCTCCCTTTGCCACCAGCGATTATCAGACCATCGTCCTGGGCAATGTCTTTACCGAGCCTCTCGCCGATATCTGGCACGGCCGGCCCTATCAGAATTTCCGAGAACAGCGACAAACCGCCGCCCCACCCTTGAGTTGCCGGGGATGCGGCATTTCCTGGAGTCTTTAGATGAAGCCGTCGACGTCGAAAATGCTCCTGGTTGTGGTAGCCAAGGAACCGGTGGCCGGCCAGGTGAAAACCCGGCTTTCTCCGGCCTTGAGCCCTGAAGAGGCGGCCGCGCTCTACCAATGCATGCTCGCCGACCGCCTCCAGGAGGTCGGCGGGCTGGTCGGCATTGATCTGGCCATCGCTTTTACTCCGGCCAATGCCAGGGAGGCGTTCATACCGCTAACCCACCCTGATCTTGGTCTTTTCGCCCAACGGGGCAACGATTTGGGGGAACGGCTGCACAATATCTTTGTCGATGCCTTTGCCGCCGGTTATGAGGCGGTCTCCATCATCGACAGCGACAGTCCCGATCTACCCCGGGCACTCGTGCGGGAATCCTTCAATCTCCTGCTGTCGCGAGGCACGGAGGTAGTCTTCGGGCCCTGCCGGGACGGCGGTTATTATCTAATCGGAATGCGAGAGCCCCATCCGGAGTTGTTCGAAAATATTCCCTGGAGCAGTGAAGTCGTATTGGCCTCCACCCTGGAAAAGGCCGGGAAATCAGGCTTGAAAACGGAGTTGCTCTCCTGCTGGAATGACCTTGACACCTTTGAAGACCTGCTTGACTTCCATAAGAAATATAGCGGAGAACAGGAGCCGGGCAACCGGCGCGGCGGGAAGACGTTCGTTTTTCTGTCCCGCCTGCCCCGATTCATTGCGGAGTGACCGATCCGGGCAGCGCCTGAGCCTATCCACCAGCATACAACATAGGCCTCCCGGTCGGGCTGCATTTGTAATAGGCGGAATCTCTTTGCCGACTGATTACTTCAGGACAACCGGGGCGAAGAACCGCAACCGCAGGGCGTTGGAAACCACCGACACCGAGCTCATGGCCATGGCGCCGCCGGCGATCATCGGGTTCAGGGTAGGACCGCCGAAGATGTAGAGGGCGCCGGCCGCCACCGGGATGCCGATTATGTTGTAGATGAAGGCCCAGAAGAGATTCTGCTTGATGTTGCGCATGGTGGACCGGCTCAAGGCCAGCGCGGTCAGGAGGCCGCTCAGCTCGCCTTTCATCAAGACGATATCGCCGGACTCGATGGCCACGTCGATGCCGGTGCCCATGGCAATGCCGACCTCGGCGGTGGCCAGGGCCGGGGCATCGTTGATGCCGTCGCCGACCATGGCTACCTTGACCCCCTGGTTCTGCAGTTCCTTGACCTTGGCCGCTTTGTGCTCCGGCAAAACCTGGGCGATGACCTCGGTGATCCCGGCCTCGCGGGCGATAGCCTGGGCGGTGGTGGCATGGTCGCCGGTCAGCATCACCGAGCGGATGCCCATCTTCTTCAGGGCGGCGACGGTGGCCCGGGCCTCGGGCTTGATCCGGTCGGCGATGGCCAGCATGGCGGTCATTTTGCCGTCCAGGGCCAGGTAGAGGGCGGTCTTGCCCTGGCCGGCCAGGCGTTCGGCGGCGGCCACCTCTTTTTCAGACTCGCCGGCTACTTTCCTCTCCAGCATCAGCTCCCGGTTGCCAAGGAGCAGGTCGTGGCCGGAAATCCGGGCGGTGATACCCCGGCCGGTGACGGCCTCGAAATGTTCCACCGGCGGCAGGCTCAGGTTCTTCTCCCTGGCCCCCTCGACCACCGCTTTGGCCAGGGGATGCTCCGAAGCGGTTTCCGCCCCGGCCACCAGGGCCAGGGCTACTTCTTCCCTGATGTCGTCGGCGAAGAGGACGAAATCGGTGAGCACCGGTTTACCATAGGTCAGAGTGCCGGTCTTGTCGAAGACCACTGCGCCCACCTTCTGGGCCATCTCCAGGGCAGTGCCGCTCTTGATCAGGACTCCGAGCTGAGCGCCCCGACCGGTGCCGACCATTATCGAAGTCGGGGTGGCCAGACCCATGGCGCAGGGACAGGCGATTACCATCACCGCCACGAAGATCCTTAAAGCGAAGGGAAAATCGGCCCCGCCCAGGAAGTACCAGGCCAGTCCGGCAACCAGGGCGATCCCCATAACGATGGGCACGAAGTAGAGGGAGATGCGGTCGGCCAGGTTGGCGATCGGCGCCTTGCTGCCCTGGGCGTCGCGGACCATGCGGATGATCCGGGCCAGGACCGTGTCCTGCCCGACCTTCTCGGCCTTGACCTGCAGCACCCCGTTGCTGTTCAGGGTGGCGGCCACCACCTGGTCGCCTTCCCCCTTCTTGACCGGCATGCTTTCGCCGGTCAACATCGATTCATCGACGCTGGAACTGCCCCCAACCACCACTCCGTCCACCGGCATACGGTCGCCGGGCCGAACCAGGAGCAAATCGCCGGGAGCGATCTCCTCGGCCAGGATCTCCTCGAAACTGCCATCTTCCCGGATCAGCGTGGCCTTGTCGGGGGCCAGCTGCATGAGCTGGCGGATGGCGTCGGAGGTATGGACCTTGGAACGCGCTTCCAGGTACTTGCCCAGCGAGATCAGGGCGATGATCACCCCGGCCGACTCGAAGTAGAGGTCGTGGGCCCGGTGCAGATCGCCAAGGAAGATCGCGCCCAGGTTCCAGGTGCTGTAGAGAAAGGCGGCGCCGGTGCCGACCGCGATCAGCGAATCCATATTGGGGGCGCCCCGGAAGAGGCTGGGAAAGCCGACCAGGTAGAAGCGCCTGCCCAGCCAGAGCATGGGAAGCACCAGGCCGAACTGGACCAGGGCGTAGCTCAGGGGGGCATGTTCCGGGGCCAGGAAAGACGGCAGGGCCAGACCCACCATCGGCCCCATGGAGACGGTGAGCAGGACCGCACCCAGGATCAGGGCCGGGATCAGGTCCCGTTTGAGGTCGGAGAGACGGGCCATGGCCTGTTCCTGCGAGGCGGTGAGCAGATCGCTGCCGCTGGCTTGCAGGTGGGCCTTGTAACCCAGGCTGTCGATCTTCTCACGGATCTGGCGCTGACTGATCTTCTCGGGATCGAAAATGACCCGGCCGCTGTTGGCGGCCAGGTTGATCATGGCCTGCTCGACCCCCGGCAGGTTGCCCACCACCTTTTCGATGCGGCTGGAACAGGAGGCGCAGGTCATGCCCTCGATGGAGAACTGGATTTCGCTTTTCTCACTGGGCAGGACCAGCTCAAAGCCGAGACCGGCCACCTTGGCGGAAATCTCCTCCAGGCCGGTGGTATCCGGGTTCCAGCGTATCTCGGCGCTCTCGGCCGCCAGGTTGACGGCGACCTGCTCGACTCCGGCCATTCCCGAGAGCACCTTTTCGATGCGGCTGGAACAGGCGGCGCAGTGCATACCCTTGACCGCAGCCCGGGTGGTGAGCAAATTATTATTATTGTTGGCGGACATCGTGTCTCCTTTCTCCGAACCCAAGCAGGAATTTGTAAACAAAAAGGTTAATTAAATGCTTAAACCCCTTGCCAAGCAAGGTAATAATTATTTTATTCAGCGGCAGCGGAAAGTTCGGAAAATTTCATCAATCCCCGTTCATCGGGAAAAATCGGGAGGTTATCATGGCCACGGTAAAAATCAAGGGAATGCGTTGCGGTCACTGCGTAGCTTCGGTCACCAAGGCGTTGAGCGACATCGACGGCATCAGTAATGTCCAGGTCAACCTGGAAAAAGGCGAGGCTACTTTCGATGAGGCCAAACCGGTAGATTCCGGTACCATCAAGCAGGTGATCGACGGCATCGGCTTCGAAGCCGAATAGGCCAAGTCAGCCAGCGCCGATTCTGGCGGTTGTGCGGGGACATCGGGCAGCCGGCATACCATGAGTATTGCCGGCCGCCATCTTCCTTGCATTAACACCAACCTCGACCACGAATAATCCGGGTTTCACCCTTTAGATCTGCTTGATTCGCTTGTCGGCTTTGCCGCCTCGCCCAGTCCCGAACAAAGCCTGGTCAATCCCCCCTTATGGCTTTCGACAGCAGAAAGTCTCGAAGCGTCTCTTTCTACAGCACCGTCTTGATCACCGTGCAGGCCGCCAGGGTCCGGTAGAGTTCGTTGCGGTGGTCCTCGCTCTCCACCACCACCTCCAGATTGAAGCTGTGGTACTTGCCGCTGCTGCTGGCCCTGGAATAAATGAGTAGATGCTGCCTTTCCCCCAGCACCTCGGCGATCGCGGCCGCCAGGGCATGTCGGTCACCGCCGATGACCTTGAACAACCAGGGGCAGGGATAATCGATTTTCGGCTTACGCTGACAGGTTCCTTCCATATTTATATATTCCTTAACTAATAATTCTCAGGGCTTGGCGGGTTAGGTTCAGCTGGCCAGCCTAAGCCGAGCGAAAGCCGACCGGTTCCGACTATCTCGGAGTTCCTTTCGCCTCCTGCTCCTTCATTCTATCTTCTTTCGATCAGGACCGGGACCCGCCTGCGCCCCCAGGCCAGGGCCTCGTCGTGGTCATCCATGTAGAGGTCGAGGCGATCCGGTCCCTTGATGGCGCTGCCCCGGTCCTCCACCACTCCCCAACCGTAGCCCGGAACGTGCATCCTGGTCCCAAAGCGGTAGTAGCTGGTGTCGGCGGCGATGGTGCCCTCCTCCGGCAGGAACAACCAGGGGAAGAAGACGATTCGGATGGGGATCAGCCAAGGGCGTTGCAGGCTGTCCCAGGAGAAGAGGCCGGGATAGGGTTCCCGGGGCACGGTGCCACTGGCCGTAAGCCCAGTGTATTCCCGCCCCTGATCGGGCCCGGCCGAGACGTAACGGTTCCAGAAATCGAGCTTCAGGAACTTCCAGCTTCCCCGCTCCCAGCTGCAGCAATCGCCGCAGCCGCAGTAGGCGGTGGTCAACATCGGTTGCGCCACCGGCTTGGCGGCGCAACCGGTCAAACCGGCCAGCAGGAGGACCATGACCGGCAACACCCGGAAAACTTTAGCCAACCGCCGGCGGCAACCGGCCGGACTACAGTTAAGCAAACTCTCCCCCCGTATGCTTTGCGACAAACCCCGATCGCCCTCGACCGAAGTTTGTCTTTGAATTGAATTAAGAATAATAAGTTGATTTAGCGGGATGTCAAAAAATCGAAATACAAGGCTACGGCGCGGTAAGTCGTATTAGCGCGGCGCCACCGAAATTAAGGAACTCGCACAAAGTCTCGGGATGGCTGAGCAGCTGAGCGATCGGAGTGAAACTCCAAAGAGTGGCGAATTTTTGAAAGTAAGACCGGACGTCGGTATACCGAACGAGCAAAAATACGCTACGACGCAGGAGATCGGGCTTTTTGCGACGCCATCAGGTTACCTGGCCAGCAGCTCCTCGGTGCTGAGCACCTTGAGCCGGGCTTTACTCAGCAAAAGTGCGGCCCGTTCGGGTTCCCGGAAGGCGATATCGATGAGCGCCCGCTCACCGGTCCGGTGCGAAAAGACGTGCAGGCTCTCAAAGGCCAGCTTCTGCTCCTGGATGATTTGCATCAGCCAGGCCAATCCCCCCGGCTTGTCGGGAATCTCCACCACCACCACCTCGCTGATCTTTACGGCATAACCGGCGTCAACCAGGAGGAGACGCGCCTTATCCGGATCATTGACCAGGAGCTGCAGGCGGTTTGTCCCTCCTTCGCCGCCGTTCTCGACGTAGTTGAGGGTGATGATGTTGATGCCATGGCCGGCCAGAGTAGCGGCCAGGCCGGAGAGTATACCGGCCCCGTCGGGAATCTCCAGGGAAAGCTGTTTAACTTTCATGGTTACACGATAAGTAAGTGTTTATGCCCGGAACTTGACCGGAGAAGGTCGTCGGTCGAGATTCCGGGCGGAAGCAACCATGTTACCGGACAGGACCGCTAACCGCGGACCCGGCTGTTTAGGCCTTAAACTTTAGCATTCAACGCTCCGTCGGGTCACAACCTTTCCGGAGATGGAGCCACCGAGGAGAGTCGAACTCCTGACCTGCCGATTACGAATCGGCTGCTCTGCCAACTGAGCTACGGTGGCCGCCACAAAGTGCCGAACGATCGGCAACAACCGCAGCCGACCTATGTTCTGCTGCTAGTAGCAAGTTTGCATGGAACTGTCAAGATCGGACCTGGAACCCCGGCTACAAATCACACGCCAGCCCCGACCCCGTTTCGCCTTACCACCCATCGGTCCACGACAAATTCTACCGGAGCCTGCTTGACTTCTTGACCTCGGATTTTCGGATGTTATCATGTCCCCCATGAGAAATCCCAACCTTAGAGACTAAACAGAGCCACTAATTGAAATCGATCGCGCTTAACCTGGACTTTCTGGGCACCGTCCTCCTTTGTCTTTCGCTGATTCCCACTCGGCAACTTTGCACCGGAAAACATCAGAACACCAGGGCCTGGCGGTTTCTCGGGGCCTTGATCATCCTATTTCTCCTCGGTTACGCCGCCTATGGTCTCTACCTTTTCAAGGCTGAGGTTGGCCGACTGGATCTCTTTGTCGCCCTGATCCTTTTCGGCGGCGGTATTTTCGTGCTGTCAGTGGTATTCCTGACCCGGAATTCCATCGATCAGCTTACCAGGATGGCGGCAAGCGCTCGCCATCGCTCGCTCCACGACGAACTGACCGAACTGCCCAACCGCAACCATTTGCATGAACTTATAGATCTGGCCGTTATCCAGGCCCGGGAAAGCGGCGAGCAATTTACCATCCTCCTGATCGACCTGAACCGTTTCAAGGAGATCAACAACGTTCTCGGTCATTTTTACGGCGATTTTTTGCTCCAGAAAGTCGCCAACCGCCTCCAGGACAACGAGAGGCCCGGAGCGACTCTGGCCCGTTGGGGCGGGGACAAATTCGCCGTCCTACTGCCGGCTGCATCCAGCCAGGAAGCAGCAGCAGTCGCCAGCCAGATTGTGGCCTGCATGTCCCGACCCTTCCAGATCGAAGGCCACAGCCTGTCGGTCAATATCAGCATCGGCATCGTTACCTTTCCCGAGCACGGTACGGAAACCGAGATTCTCATGCAGCATGCCGACATTGCCATGTACGAAGCCCTAAGTAACCAAGTCGACTATGCCGTTTTCAGCCCCGTTTCCAATCGGACCTCCTGGGACCGCCTGCTGATGGCCGGAGAAATCCGGCAGGCCATCAGCAGAGGTGAAATGAGCCTGGTCTACCAGCCCCAGGTTTCGGTACTGAACGGCAGCCTGAGCGGAGTTGAGGCCCTGGTCCGCTGGAATCATGGGGAAAAAGGGGAGATTCTCCCGGGTGAATTCATCGAGGTGGTCGAGCAAAGCGGACAGATCAACGCCCTGACCGTCATGGTCCTGGAACAGGCCTTGCGCCAGCTCAGTCTCTGGCAGGAACAGGGAGCGATTATCAATCTCTCCATCAACCTCTCGGTCAAGAACCTGCACGATTACGAGTTTCCCGTCATCGCCGAAAGACTCTTGCGCAAATGGCAGATCGATCCGGGACGAATAACTCTGGAGATCACGGAAAGCAGCATCATGGTCGATCCCGGCCGGGTGGCCAGCGTGATCGCCGCTCTGAAGGAAACCGGCTTCCACTTGGCCATTGACGATTTCGGCACCGGGTACTCATCCCTCGCCTATCTACGCAAGTTCCCGGCCCGGCAGATCAAGATCGACAAGTCCTTCGTGCTTGATATGCTGGCCAACGAGGAAAGCGCCGTGATCGTCAAATCGACCATCGACATGGCCCACAATATCGGCCGAGAGGTCGTAGCCGAAGGGGTTGAGAACCATGACACCCAAGTACTTTTGAAACGACTGGGCTGTGATGTCCTGCAGGGTTTTCATATCTGCCGGCCGCTGGCCGCCGCTGATTTTGAGCACTGGTACAGAAATTATACCAAACGGAACAACCTTACTGAACCGGAGTGATCCGGAGGCACGGCTTACCGGCGCCACCGTCAACCAACGATGGATACGGACCATCCCGTCAGTTCAGCCAGCTTTGCCATTCCTGCTCCGGGAGATTGAACTCTCCGGTAACCTCGATCTCCGGCTCGCCGCCCTCAGCGGCTCGCAGAAGCACCAGGCCCCGGCTCCTTCCCTCGCCTTTTTTGCTGAAATGCCTGACCAGTCCGGCCGCCAGGGGTAGATCGTCGCCGCCGGCAAAATTGCGGATGACCGCCACCGGACCCGGCCATTCGCTCATCCGCAGCACCAGATCTCCGCTCCGGACCAGGCTGAGCAGATGTTCGTTTTCCCGCTGATCGCGGCCCAGGACCAGCCAACTGCCCGACGGCAGCCGGAACTGACGGCCGGTCAGCAGCAGGTGGAGATCTTCGACCCGCACCTCGGGATGTTCCTCGAAATACCGGCGGATCCGAAAGGCCTTGTTGGGATCGGTAAGGATGCAGCCCCCGGCCGGGCTGGGGTAGCCGCTGATGCCCAGGGCCGCCGCCAGTTCTATCTGCGGCGTCCTGGTCCGGCCGGAGAACTTCGGCAGTTGTTCCCGCGCCACCAGCCCCTCCCGTTCCGGGATCGTCTCCGGCAAGCGCCCGGCCGACAGGGGGCGCAGCAGAATACCGGTACAACCGCTGTCCCTTTCCACCACCCGCATGGCATCCAGTCTCTGCGACATGGGGCGTTGCCCCACCACTTCGCCGGAGATAATAAAGGAGGCGCCAAGCTCGCGCAGCATGGCCCGGGCCGTTGAGGCGATCAGGATCTTGCAGTCGAGGCAGGGATTGAAATTCTTGCCGTAGCCGTAAACCGGCTTCCGGAGCATTTTCAGGTAGGGTTCGCTCAGGTCCCGGAGCTGGACATCGATGCCGAACCGGGCCCTGGTCTCGCGCCGGTACTCGGATTCGCGGGCCAACAGTTCGTCACCGAAGAAAGGAGTGACAAACTTCACCGCCTTGACGGTCAGCCCCTGGGCCATGATCACCCGGCAGGCCAGAATGCTGTCCAACCCCCCGGAAAAGAGGGCCAGGGCGATGGGCCCGTCGCCACCCATCAACGCCCCCTTTTTTTGGCGAGAAGTTCCTCGGCGTAGGCCCTGGTCTTACCGGTGGCCGCCACACCGTCCAGCATCCGGGCCAGTTCCCCGACCTTTTCCCCATCGCGCAGCAGGCTGATGGTGGTCCTGGTTCGTTCGCCGATCTCCTCTTTGGTCACGGTGAAATGGGCGTCGGCCGCCGCGGCGATTTGCGGCAAGTGAGTAATACAGATCACTTGATGGTGGCCGGCCAGTTCCCTGATCTTGCCGGCCACCGCCTCGGCTGTCTGGCCGCTGATCCCGGCGTCGATCTCGTCGAAAATCACCGTTTCCACCCGATCATGCCGGGCCAGGAGGCACTTCAAAGCCAGCATCAGCCGGGACAGTTCTCCCCCGGAAGCTACCTTGGTCAGGGGTTTCAGGGGCTCGCCCCGATTGGCCGAAAAGAGAAATTCGGGCTGGTCCCAGCCCCGGCGTGTCAGAGAAGAGAGCCCCGCCTCAGGCCCGGGACCGCCAAAATCCACGGAAAACAAGGCCTTTTCCAGACACAAGGCCGAAAGCTCATGACCCACGACTTCGGCCAACCGCTCCGCGGCCTGCTTCCGCAGGCGGCTCAAGTCAGCGGCAGAGGCGGCCAGTTCCCGCTCAAGTACAGCCAGTTCCTTTTCCAGATCGCCCAGTTCCCGATCAAGATCCTCCAGCTGCTGCAGTTCTGCGGCCGCCTGCCGGCCATACTCCAGGACCTCTTCCAGGGAAGCACCGTACTTTCGTTTCAATTTCTGCAGGGTATCGATGCGAGCCGTCACCTCGTCCAGGCGGCCGGGATCGTCGGTCAGTTCATCCAGGTAAATCCTGAGATTCTGGGCCGCGTCTTCCAACTGGAAGCTTTGTTCGGAGACGTTTTCGGCCAGATTTTCCAGGCTGGAGTCAAAGCCGGACATCTGCTGAAGGTTGCGGCGAATTTCGGACAGGGCATCGAGGACCCGATCGGTCAACAGCTCCTGGCTGCTCCCGCCGAGCCGGGCCAGGTCGGCGGTAGCCCGCAATCTCTGCTTTTCCAGTTCCAACCGCTGATCCTCATCGGCGGTCACCGCCCCCTCTTCGATCTCCTGGCATTGGAACGAGAGAAAATCGCGGCGCTGTTCCTTATCCTGTTCCCGCTGCCGCAAGAGCAGGCATCTGTCCCGCAACCCGGACCAGCGGTCGTGGAATTCGGCCAGGGCTTGACGTTGGGGGCGCAACCCCGCGAAGGCGTCGAGAAATTCCAGGTGGAAGGATCGGGAAAGCAACTGCTGGTGATCATGCTGGCTGGCGATATTGACCAGATTTTCAGCCAGCTCGCCGACTGTTTTGCCGGTGGCCAGTCCGCCGTTTACGTAATAGCGGCTGTTGCCGGTGGCTGAAACCACTCTTTTCAGGACGATCTGGCCATCTCCATCCCAACCTTGTTCAACCAGAAGGCGGCTCAGGGGATGGTCCGGAGGGTACTCGAACAGGGCTTCGACGACGGCGCTATCAGCCCCGCTCCGGACCCAGGAACGGGCCGGTTCGCCATAAAGCAGATTGATCGACTGGAGAATAATCGATTTCCCGGCCCCGGTCTCGCCGGTCAGGACGGTGAAGGCCGGCCCGAACTCGATATTCAGTTCGGTAATCAGGGCCAGGTTGGAGATGCGCAATTCACGGAGCATGGTATCTCTATACCTGATTCAAGGGAGATTTCAAGATCCCAGCACCGGAGTTGATCGTTTCCCCGAACCCGGGCCTGCCGAAGGCCATCGCTGAATAAATGGAAAACAACTAATGCCAGGCCTTCCGGCAATGATTATAATTACACCTGTAAAACAATTATCCGGCCTCAATCACCTGCTGGCACCGCAAACCAGATGAACCATTCAATTTACAGATTTCCTTTCCGCCACTCCGCAATTTTCCGGAGCGGTCTGATTTTAATCATCCTGACCATGGTTCTCAGGCCGTTACCGGCCTCTGCCTCTTTTACGGTCGGCGAGGAACAAAAGACCGGCGAAAAGATTCAATCGACGATCAGGCAGGACTTCAACCTGCTGGACGATCCCGACATTGACCAGTACATCGGCCGGCTGGGTCGAGAGATCCTGGATGTGGCCGGTCCCCAGTTCTTCGACTACCGCTTTTTCGTAATCAACGACAAGGATTTCAATGCCTTCGCCGCACCATCGGGTCTGATCTTCATAAATTCCGGCCTGATTGAGGCCATGGACAACGAGGATGAACTGGTGGGGGTTATGGCCCATGAAATCGGCCATGTGGTCAGGCGGCATATCGCCGACAGCATCAACAAGGGCGGCAAGATCAGCATGGGCACCGCCGCCTTACTCCTGGCCGGGATCGCCCTCGGGGGCGGAGATCTGTCGCAAGCGGTGATCACCGGGGCCATGGCCACCGGAGCCTCGATGAGTCTGAAGTTCAGCCGTGAAAACGAGGAAGAGGCGGATCGGCAGGCCTATCGCTGGATGCTCCAACTGGACCGCGACCCGAAAGCCCTGTTGAGCATGCTGGCCAAGATGCGACGCATCGCCATCCTCAAGGTCGGCAACCCTCCTCCGTACCTTCTTACCCACCCGGCACCGGACCAACGCCAGGGTTATGTCCAGGACCTGCTCCTGAGCTCCCCGCCGCCGGCTGGGATGATCAGTCACCGGGACGATTTCCACTTCAACCGGATTCGCTATCGTACCCTGGTGAGCACCAGGGACACGACCACCCTGCTGCCGCGCTTATTGAAGAAGACCGAGGACGATAACGCGGAAGGCTGGCTGGCCCGAATGGGACTGGCCTTGCTCTACCAACAGGACGGAAATTTCGCCATGTCTCATAAGTATTTCACCGAAGTGATCGCTCATTTTCCCCAACAACCGATCCTGAAAGCCGACCTGGGAGTAACCTGCTTCAGGGAAGGGAAAACGGCCGAGGCCATCAAGCTGCTCGACGAAGCCCACTTGGCCGACCCCGGTGACGCCTACACCATTTTCAACCTGGCCCGGGCCTTGGATGAAACCGGCCAAAATGCCCAGGCCCTCGCGCTCTACCAAAGCCTGTTGACCATCACCCCAACCTTCGCCCGACTTCACTTTTATCTGGGTCGCGCCCTGGCCGAAAACGGCCAGGTGGGGCAGAGCCATTATTACAATGGCATGTACAGCTGGCTGGAGGGCAATATCCCCACCGCCCGTTTCCACCTTCAAAAAGCCCTGGAAAATTTGCCGGCAAAAGACCCCCTAAGGGAAAAGACCCGGAGTCTGCTGGAAAAGATGAAGCAGATCGAGAAAATGTAACCGCACATCCGACTAGAGTTACTCCGACCTCCTTCAGGTATAGTCCATGCCTATCCTTCCTGTCCTGCACCGCCAAAACATGATCACGGCTGAAATTATTCGTCATTGCTGTCCAAGTATGCTAATTTTGTCCTGAGCAGGGCAGTAGTAAAACTCATCTCAAGTCTTAGTTCTGGGGAGAAATGATGGAGGAATGGGCATTAATTCTTAACAATCGGGTCATCAAGCGTTTCACGATTGAAGAGGGGCAGACCCTGACCATTGGCCGGGGACAGGATGCCGATGTCACAGTAGACAACAGCGCCATTTCAAGGCAGCATTCCTCCCTGGAATTGAAGGGAGGCACCTTTTACCTTACCGATCTATATAGCCTCAACGGCACCAAGGTGAACGGCAAAAAGATCGTTTCGGCCGTGCCTGTTAAGAAAAGAGACCACCTCGAGATAGGTAAGTTCATCCTTAAGCCGGCGGAACTCCTGGTCGACGAGGAAGAGGTCGAATCATTTTCCACCTCTCCCGAAAGCATGGATCAGACCATCTTTGTCAAGCCCAAAGCCCAACCAAAGTCGCAGGCCGGGCATTATTCCCTGGTAGTTATAGATGGACAGGCTTCTACGGAAAGATTCAACCTGAGCGGAATAGACAGCGTCAAGGTCGGCAGCGGGGATTCCTGCGACTTGATTATATCCGGTTTCTTCGTGGCCAGAACCCAGTTCTTCATAACCAGGGGACAAGGTGGTTACTCCATCATTCCGAACTCGGGTCTGCGCAGGGTTTACGTGAACGGGAAAAAGGTCGACAAAGAGATAAGGTTGAAAAAAGGGGATTTGATCAAAGTAGCCGGGACCACTCTCAAGTTGTCCTGATTGATCTGAATCCGGCCTAACGCCAGCTAATAATAAAGATACCGTTCTGATCAGGACTTTCCGCCCGAGCCGCAAAGCTGATGATTAATATTTTCAGAAGATTTTTTAGCCGCAAAAAATTGACCCTTTCCTGCGCGGGGCAAAGCGATCCCGGACAAGTCCGAAGCAAAAACGAGGACTCCTACTCAATCCTGGCCGAGCATCGACTATTCATCGTCGCCGATGGTATGGGGGGGCATAACGCCGGGGAAATAGCCAGTTCCGCCACCGTGAAAATCATTGGCGATCATTTTACCCCGGAGAGACTGGCTGCCATGCAGGGCAGCCCTCAAGAGATCAGACACGCTCTGGTCAAAAGCTTCGAAAAGGCAAATGTCATCGTCAGCGCCATGGCCGCTGAAAAAGATGAATGGCGGGGCATGGGATGTACCCTGGTTGTCGCCTATATCGATGATGATACCTTGCATCTCTGCCATGTAGGCGATGCCCGCTGTTATCTCGTAAGCGAAGGTTCCATCCGCCAACTGACCTCGGATCATACAACCCTGGTGGAAAGGCGGCGGGAATTTTCCGATACCACCGAATTGGCCGCACACCCCCAGGGCCGCCATGTGGTGACCAGGGTCATCGGCTATCCCTTTCCCGAACCACCTGAATACTATTCCTGCCGACTCCGGGAAGGTGACCGGCTCCTGCTGTGTACCGACGGACTCTGGTCCACTGTCACGGAAAAAACACTGTCCGGGGTCATGGCCAACGCGACGACTCCAGCCGATGCAGTCCATTATTTGGTGGATCTGGCCAATCAGGCCGGGGGACCGGATAATATTACCGGGGTGGCGGTCTTCTGCTGAACCACCGTACTGCAGGATCTCGTCTCTAACCGATTCTTTCCTCGCCGTCCCCCTGAGCCGTGCCGATTAACTCACCATTCAGCCTTTCCTGTTTGACAATAAATCCCCCAAATGGTTTAATAATAGAGTTTTGTTGGATTTTTATCCAATATAAAGGGGGGGAATTGGCATGGATAACAAATTGCATTTCATTGTGACAAGTGAGCGTTCTCGAGCACGAACTTTCGCTGTTCCCAAGACAATTCTGAAAAAATTGACCGCCCTGCTGGCTTTTGTATTCGTCACTTCAACCGTTGCCGGAATAACCTATTCAATTCAAAACCTGCACCTGAAAAAAGAACTCTCCAATCTGCAGAACAATCTCGGCAGCCTGACTCGAAGCAACCTGGATTTGCATCAACAGGTGGCCAACCTGGAAGAAAAGAATAGAACTCAGCTGACCGGAGCTTACGGCGAACTCAATCAGCGCACCCAGGTCATCGACGCCATCCTCTCCACCCTCGATATCACGCCGCCTACTGTTAACGGCCGCAATGACGGCAGCGACAGCGGCGGTCCCTTTACTAAAATTACAGATACCACCTGCGAAGGCTTGATCTCCAAAGTTGATAAGGAGATCAAGACGATACGCCCCCTGCCTCTCGGATATCCGGTCGCAGCCAACCGAATATCCTCGCTCTTCGGCCGGCGGGTAGATCCAATGAACGGGGAAGTTGCTTTCCATGAAGGGATCGACCTGAGCGGAACCCCCGGGAGCGAAGTCAAGGCCACCGCCGATGGCCGGGTAATCGAACGCGGCCACAATGACAGCTATGGCTGGTACGTCTTGCTCGATCACGGCAACAACTTCACCACCATGTACGCCCACAATCAGAAGATCCTGGCTAAATGGGGACAAAAGGTAGTCCGCGGGGAAACCATCTCCCTGCTCGGCAATACGGGGCGGAGCACCGGCCCCCATGTCCACTACGAAGTGCGTTACAAAAACCGGCCGATCAATCCCATCAAGTATCTGAACATCACTAAACTTCTTACGGTTAATGCCGGTTAGCAACCAACCAAACAGGAGCGGCAGATGAAAATATTCTCCGACAGCAAAGCCAGCGACAACAGCGCCTCAACCGCTATCAGCAGTATTATAGGCCAGGACATGGCGATCGTCGGCGATATTACCTTTAAGAACAAAATTCAACTGGACGGAAATCTACAGGGCAATATTTCCGGAACATTTCTGGTCTTGAGTGAAAGCGGCAGGATCAAAGGCGATGTTGTGGCGGAAACCATTGCCTGTTACGGGAAAGTAGACGGCAACGTCAAAGCTGACAAGCTCTTCCTGAAAAAAACCGGCGTAATTAACGGCCGGGTGGAAACATCGGATCTGTCGGTGGAATCCGGCGGTGTCTTGAACGGTGAAATAAAGTCCCAGACCCAACCCCGAGACCTCCAAACCGCCAATGCCGTCAAGACCAATAAGGAAGCCGCCGCCCCTTTGGGAACTCCCCCGCTTTCAGAACTACAGAAAGCCTGAAGTCTTGCGGGTCCGCAAACAAGCTGCTTTCCCCTGATTTCCGGTCAAGGAAAAGAGCAACATAAAAGAGGCTAGGGACTGTTGCGATCTACTACTAAACAGTTTAATGCCTTTGCTGGTTTACTGAAATGACCGGCAACTCAAGGGCGGCAGCATTGTCCCATTCTCGACTCCGGCGTACCAGCACCTGCCACCGGATATTTCAACCGTCTCGAATTCGTTACTATCGATGTTTTATCGATCTGATTTTCTCCGGTGAAAAAAGCTGAACAAGCTCATATTCCTCTGGCCGAGCGCATGCGCCCCCGGCGTCTGGAGGACTTCGTCGGCCAGGAACAACTTCTGGGTGAAGGGAAACTGCTCGGCAGGCTCATGAAGAAGGGGCAAGTCCCCTCCTTGTTGCTCTGGGGACCGCCAGGGGTTGGTAAAACCACCCTGGCCCATATCCTGGCCGAATCCACCGGTTCGAACTTTGTTTTTTTCTCGGCGGTACTTTCGGGGATCAAAGAAGTCCGGGATATTGTCGCCCAGGCTAAGCAGGTTTTAATAGAACGCCAGCAACCGACGATCCTGTTCGTCGATGAAATACACCGCTTCAACAAAAGCCAGCAAGACGCCTTCCTGCCCCACGTGGAAAGCGGCCTCCTGACCCTGATTGGCGCCACCACGGAAAACCCTTCCTTCCAGGTTATAGCCCCATTGCTGTCCCGTTGCCGGGTCCTGGTGCTCAACTCTTTGACCACGGAAAACCTGGCCGAGATAATTACCCGGGCCATAAAAGACCGTGAGAATGGTCTGGGTGAATATCGGATCGAACTGGAAACGGGTGCCTTGGAATCCCTGGCCGGGATGGCCGACGGCGACGCCCGTCGCGCCTTAAACAACCTGGACCTCGCTTTCTCCATTACCAGGCCGGACCGGGAAGGGAGCTACCTGATCACCCGGGCCAGCATCGAAGAGGCAACCCAGGAACGAAGCCTGCGTTACGATAAAACCGGGGAAGAGCACTACAATCTGATCTCCGCCCTGCACAAGAGCCTGCGCGACAGTGACCCGGACGGGGCGCTCTACTGGCTGGGCCGGATGCTGATGGCCGGCGAGGATCCCCTTTACCTGGCCCGAAGGATGATCCGCTTCGCCTCGGAAGATATCGGTAACGCCGATCCCCAGGCCCTGATTTTTGCGATCAGCGCCCGAGACAGCTACCAGACCCTGGGTTCACCGGAAGGAGATTTAGCCCTGGCCCAACTGGCCATATACCTGGCCACCGCCCCCAAGAGCAATGCCTGCTATCAGGCCCTGAATCAGGTTTATCAAGAAATCGGGAATACCGGCAGCCTGCCGGTCCCGCTTCACATTCGCAACGCCCCCACCGGTTTGATGAAAGGTCTGGGCTACGGAAAAGATTACCAGTACGCCCATGATAACCCGGATGGTATTGTACTTCAGGATCACCTGCCCCCCGAACTGGCGGGACAGCGTTACTATCGACCCACCAATCGTGGTTACGAAGCGGTCATCGCCGACCGTCTGGAGAAGTGGCATAAACTCCTGCAACAACGCGCCGTCAAGGGTAAAGCCAAATCCGGGGAGAAAAGATAATGGGCAGGATCGGTGCACTGCTGTCGTTGCTGATTTACCTTTGCGGCCAGCCGTGCCCGCTGGCCGCAGCTGCCACTGGCGAGGCCGGTTTCACCATCCTGTACTCCAATACCATCAACGGTGAAACCGATCCCTGCGGCTGAAAAAGCCATCCCTTGGGCGGTCTGTCCAAGAAAGCCTTCCAAGTCGAAGAGAACCGCAGAGACAGCAATCTCCCGGTCCTGGTTATTGATGGTGGAGCTCTGCTCTTCCGCTCCGAGCAAACTGATCCAGACCAGGCCGGCCAGGCCGGGATCATTGCCACCGCCCTGGTGGATTCCTACAATCTCATGGCCTATGACGCCGTCGGTGTCAGCAGCCGCGACCTGGCAGGCGGGGTTGAATTCCTGCTGGCCCTGCAGGACCGAGCCAAGTTCGCCTGGTTGAGCGCCAACCTGCTTGACCAAAAGACCGGCCGACCGATTTTCAAGCCCTACCTGGAAATCCCGGCCGGAAATCTTAGGGTGGCAGTGGTGGGACTTACCGATCCGACCGCGGAGTTACGCGCTGAAATAGGTGGTGATTATCAACTGGTCGAATGGCCGAAAATTCTCCCCGGCCTCATCGAAACATTACAAGAGAGAAATGATTTCATCATCCTGTTGACCGGCTATAGCACCGCAAACAGCCGGAAAATCGCCGCTACCTGTCCGCAAATCAATCTGATCATTCCGGCCTTCAGCGTCACTAATCGCCCCCCGGAGATAATCTCCGACACCACCATGTTGACCCAGACGAGCCGAAAAGGCGAGTATCTAGGCGTATTGACCATTCACCCCAAGGCAAGCGGGCGCTGGGACAGGGGTGAGAAGGAATTGTTAGCCATGAAGCGACACGAATTGGTAATTCTCAACCGGCAAGAGGAACGTTTCCGGGATCAACCCGAATCGCAGGGACGTTATCGGCAACTGCTTGAGAAAATCGATAAACTGGGTGGACAGGTCAAAGCCTTGGAGGCGGAATTGCTGAAACGGCCGACCCGGGAAGCGGAGTCGACATTTACAGGCAGGTTCATCGCCATTAAGCCTAGCTTACCGGATGACCGGGAAGTACTTGGCGTGATCGACCGTGCCAAAGAACTGGTTGCAGAATCCCCCGGCAAATAGTCCGACAGACTCGGCCGGGTTGCAGAATAAAGGGGCGAGACCGGCTTGGTTCCTGGGAAAACCGAAGGTCGACAAGCGAAGTCAACCGCAGCGATTTTAATCCGTGAAGCAGAAGAACTCTCACCCGCAATAGTGTGTAATACCGGGCTCCCAGCCAATAAAAAAGCCCCGCCGAGGCGGGGCTTTTTTGACTCAATTACCTTTATCGGATTCAGCAGCCAAAGGCCTTCTGCAGTGGCGGGACGGTCTGCTTCTTGCGGCTCATCATCCCGTCAATCCACATGGTGTCATTGGCCAGCTTCTTGCCGAAAGCTTGCTCAATGAGGGCCGGCTCGTCGGAAAGAACGATCAGTTCGGTACCTTCCTTAACCACATCGGTCAGCATAAACAGTACTGAATGACGACCTTCGGCTTTCACGTCCTGCAAGCCCTTGAGCAAGTCGGCCCGAATCGCGGCGACCTGATCCAGAGTGGCCAGTTCGAGCTGTCCAACCCCGATCTTTTTGCCCTTCATATCAAAATCCTTGTAATCCCGAAAAACCAGATCTTTGATCGGCACCCCGTCCACGGCGGACTTGGCCTTGAGCATGTCCATAAACAAAGAGTCGGTATCGGTCACCCCGGCGATACCCTTGAGGGCGGCCACAGCCTTCTTGTCGGCCTCGGTGCAGGTGGGGGACTTGAAGTTGACGGTATCGCTCAGAATGGCGCAAAGCATGGCGCCGGCGATGTCCTTGGGCAGCGCGACATTGTTATTGGTATACATTTCGTTGAGCACGGTGCAGGTGCAACCTACCGGCTGGGCATAGAAGAAGATCGGGCTGTTGGTGGTCACATCGCCGATTTTATGATGATCGACTATTCCCACGACCTCGGCTTTGTCGATGTTGGCCGGAGCCTGAGCAATATCGCTGAAATCGACCAGGGCCAGCTTCTGGCCGGCGGCATCGGTCAATTTCTCGGGGGCGGCCAGGCCGAATTTGTCCAGGACCAGTTTGGTCTCCGGGCTCAGGTCGGCTGCGGCGGCCTGGGCACAGGGCACAGCCTCGGTGCCGGTGGCTTTCAGGTAGTTGGCATAGGCGATGGCGGCCGCCACGGAATCGGTATCAGGGCTTGAATGCCCCACAACTTTGACAGACATTGGTCGATCCTCCTTAAATTTTAGCTTGTTGAAATATGGAAAACCAAATAGACAAACAAGTCACAACTCTGAAGCCGAGGCTCCGACATTCGGGGCCGGAAACCGCTGTCACTCAATCAAATGGCGGGAATCATAGTTCTAATAAATAGGGTAGTCAAGCAGAAAAAAAGGCGAAAAAAATCAGCCCGGCACTGAGTTGAAATAATTTAACCAGCCCCATTCCGTCGCTGTGCAGCCTGATTACCGATCCCAAAATGGCAAGCCTGATGACCGGGAACTTCCCAGCAAAAAGAATATTCCACGCCGTCATCTTCGACCTGGACGGCACTTTGTACGACAGTCTGCTCGATTTGAGCGAGGCCATGAACGAGGTGTTGCTCAGGCAGGGATTCCCGATTCATCCGCCCGACTCCTACCGCTACTTTGTCGGAGATGGCATGGAGAAGCTGGTCGTCCGGGCCTTGCCCGAGAAAGCACACCACGACAAGTCTACCGTGACCCATAGTTTGGAACTGATGCGGACCGTTTACAGCCAACGCTGGGACCGTTGCTCGTCACTCTATCAGGGAATTCCGACCATGCTGGATGGTTTGATCGCCCGCAACCTCTCGCTGGCCATATTTTCAAACAAACCACAGGATATGACTACGGCGATTCAAAAGAAATTCCTGGCCCCCTGGCCCTTCCGTCAAGTCCTGGGCGCCAGCGGCAAATATCCCTTGAAACCTGACCCGGCCGGAGCCCTGGCCATCGCCCGGAAACTCTCTTTGCCCCCAGGCGAAATACTCTACCTTGGAGATACCGCGGTCGATATGCAGACAGCCCGGACCTCTGGGATGTACTCCATTGGTTGTCTTTGGGGTTTTCGGGAACAGCTCGAACTGGAAAAGGCGGGAGCACAATTATTGCTGAACCACCCCCGAGAGCTTCTGGAATGGTTGAACAGCATGCTTTCCGGGTAATGGCGAAAATAAACCGACCCGACTGGACAGATCACCAGCCGGGCCGGATCACTGGAAAAACGACTCGGAAGTTGTGGACCTAAACCGCTTCAGGCTGCCAGGCGGGCAGCCTCCTTGGTCTTCCTGATCGCGCAGGCCCGTTCAAAGGCCTTTTTCTTGCCATGCTTGAGGATCGAAACCGAGGTTTTACCCTGTTTTCCTTCCTTATTAACCCAACTGACCTCATAACGGTGCAGTTTTTCATTCAGCCTGACCCCGACCACACCGGTGGAGGTGTTGCTCACCGTCACCACGTGCTTGTCGGTCCGCTGCTTGCCGAGATCTTTCTCGGTCTTATCGCGCCAGGCCAAGGCCGACAGCAGACTGGAATAACGTCCGCCGTTTTTCTTGTCCGAGAAAAATTTGGAATAAGTCTTGCCGTAAAACCTGACCCTGACGTACCAGCCGTGAGTTCTTTTGGACTCCTGGTCGATTCTGGCCACATCTTTGTGTTTTTCAAGAAGTATTTTCTTTGACATTTAAGTTGCTCCTTTGTTTCTTTCAGCCCCGGCGCCGAGCCGGACGGCCTTGAAAATTTGGCTGCCTGTATAAATATCTACTGAGTTTTATTAACAAATATTTTATGCTTTCGAGTCCGCGACATAAAACATTGAGGCATGTCAAGACCGCTTTGAGATACATATAAATCTTTCGCTATTTATTTCAATTAAATACTAGCTCTTTTTTGATAGGCTGAGCAATTTTTTTGTTACATTCTTTGGCTATGCCTTAATTTCCCCTTCCAACATTTAACAATATAACCCCTAAGTGCCGGACAGGCTGAATAATATGAAAGAAATCGGCGACAAATTTTCCCGGTTAGTCCAAATTATCAGCCGGTTACGGCAACCGGACGGTTGCCCCTGGGACCGGAAACAGACCGTGGACAGTTTCCGACCCTATCTGATCGAAGAGCTGCACGAGCTCCTTGAGGCCATCGACCTGGATGACCGCCAAATGATCAAGGAAGAGATGGGAGATCTGTTCTTCCAGATAATCTTTCTCACCATCCTCTATGAGGAGCAGCACTCCTTCACCCTGCCGGAAGTCCTGGAATGCATAGCCGACAAGATGATCGGCCGGCATCCCCACGTTTTCGGGGACACCGTGATCAATTCTGAAAAAGAACTGCGCAGCAATTGGAACCGGATAAAAAAAAGCGAGAAAATCGAAAAAGGGCAACAGCCCGGCAGCATCTTTTCTTTTCCCCGTTCCCTGCCGGCCTTGATGAGGGCGCAACGAGTCTCGGCCCGGGCGGTAAGCAGCGGTTTTGAGTGGCCGGACCTGGAGGCGGTCCTGGAAAAGCTTGAAGAAGAAATAGCCGAATTACGCGAAGCCTTGAACCAACAGGATCAGGATGGAATCGAGGAGGAAATCGGCGACCTGATGTTCACTCTGGTTAACGTTGCCCGCAAGGCCGGTCTCGATTCTGAAATAACCCTCCAGAAAGCCACCGACAAATTCACAGGCCGCTTCACCAGGATGGCGGAACTGGCGACAATGACGGGCGACAGTCTCGAAAATCTTGACATCACCGCCCTGCAACTCCTCTGGGACCGTGCCAAACAGGATGAGTAGGATGTATTTTCAGAGAGTTGGAACCACCGCACTTGCCGCAAAAAATCTTGACACCAAAATCGGCCCATGTTATCAAGAGCGCTTATTTTTACTGCCTGAGACCAGGCAGATCAACACTCCTTGCTCATCCCCCCGTTTCGGACCAGCGGGATGGGCCGCGTAAACAAAGTCCAGAAGGAGACCACAATGCGCAGATACGAAACCATCACTATCCTCAAGCCGACCCTGGCCGAGGATGATCTCAAGGCGGTCGTCGACCGCTCAACCTCCATCATCGAAGGCTTTGCCGGTTCAATAATCAAATTGGACCACTGGGGCCTGAAGAAGCTGGCCTACCTGATCGACAAGGAACAGCAGGGCTATTATCTCTACCTGCAATATGCGGGAACCCCGGAGGCAGTCAACGAACTGGAGAGAATCTACCGGATCGACGACCGGGTCATGAAATTTCTCACGGTCAAGTTGCAGGATGTCTTCTCCGCCCTGCCGGAAGACGAGGCCGCCGAGGAGCACGAGGAAGAGTCGACCACCGACGCTGACGAAGCCGAGAAAACCGAAACAGCTTGAACCGACTAGTGCCTCCGGTTTCATATTCCGAATATCCCAGAAAAAAATACCTGACGGAGATCAGCTATGAGTTTTGCCAAGAAACCTACCAGAACCAGAAAACCTCAGGGCAACAAGACCTTCATCCGCAAAAAGGTCTGCCGTTTTTGCTCCGACGATAAACTGGTCATTGACTACAAGGAAATTCGCACCCTGAAAAATTTCGTCACCGAGCGGGGGAAAATCATTCCGCGGCGGATTTATGGCAATTGCGCCAAGCATCAACGCCAGTTGACCGAAGCGATCCGTCGGGCTCGGCAGATAGCACTTCTGCCATACAGCGGCAACGTTAATTTCTAAGCCGGGCTTAGTGCCGACGGCTTGATGGACAAGGAACCAACCAGCTTTTTGGGAAAACTGAATCTGAACCTGACGGGAACGGTCGTCACTGTATTGACCTGGACCCTGCCGGCTATCACCCCATTATTCCTGGGTTTACAGATCCTTGCACCACTGCCGGTTTTTTACTACCTGGTCGAATCGGGCAGAAGCAGAGGCACCAATACCGTCTCAGCCGCCCTGCTGGTCAGCGGTTTGGTGATGTTACTGGCCGGGCAACTCGGAGGTTTTATTTTCACCCTCTCGATGTTGCCGATGGGAGTCAGCCTGGCCCTGGAGACAAAAAAGAAAGAAAGCAGGCCGGTTCGATCCGGTTTCAAGGCAGGCCTGGTTCTGCTGCTGGGCTGGTTGCTCTGGTCCTTGTTTTACGGCGTTACTCAATCCGGTACCGGCACCCTGTATCAGGATATCCTGAGCAATCTGGATTCGGGATTGGTAGAAGTTGGCAAGTCCCTGAAAGAAAATACCGAAATGTCCCCTGAACAGGGACTGCAGGTGGAAGCAACCATTTCCAGGTTGCGAGAATTCATGCCCAGGGTCATGCCGGGCCTGTTGCTGGTCACCATGCTGAATACGGTTTTTTTGAACATGGTGGCCGGAAATTGGCTCCTCAGCAGGAATAAAAAAACCTTCGCTCCGTGGCCCCCCATGGCTGTGTGGCGACTGCCGGAACCGCTGGTTCTTCTGGTCATTTTGGCCGGATTCAGCCTGCTCATACCGATCGCGCTCTTTAAGACGATCGGGCTTAACCTGATGTTGGTCAGCGGAACCGTTTATTTTTTCCAGGGGGTGGCGATTCTGGCCAGTTTTCTGGCC
>Ga0055477_10000019_pt1 | contig 28285 bp, 20 predicted proteins | sample Muzzi_PWA_D2_FD_57683 | JGI IMG/M metagenome (GOLD analysis project Ga0055477, IMG submission 57683) | Wetland microbial communities from San Francisco Bay, California, USA, that impact long-term carbon sequestration - Muzzi_PWA_D2 | ecosystem: Environmental > Aquatic > Marine > Wetlands ... | reverse complement strand
TTTTTTTTGGTTGAGCGGGGTGGTTTTTTGCTCGGCCTGACCGTAACTCCCGAGGTCTGCTTCTTCCGGAATTTCTCAAGAGCCGCGGCGATTTTTTCATCCGAAGTCGACAGTATAGACGCCGCAAGCAGTGCGGCGTTTTTCGCCCCCGCCACGCCTATCGCTAGCGTGCCCACGGGGACGCCGGCAGGCATCTGCGCGATCGAGAGCAGGCTGTCGAGCCCCTTGAGCGCCCTGCTCTCGACGGGCACTCCGAGCACGGGCAGCGTGGTCATGCTCGCAACCATACCCGGAAGGTGGGCCGCGCCTCCCGCTCCGGCTATTATCACCTTTAGCCCTCTGTCGCGGGCCGACTTTGCGTACTCATAGAGCCTTTCAGGAGTGCGGTGGGCGGACACGATCCTGCTATCGTAAGGAATCTTCAGATCATCGAGGATATCGGCGGCATTTTTCATCGTTTCCCAGTCGGACTGGGAGCCCATGATTATGCCTACCTGCGGCTTCTTCGTTGTACGGGTCATGTGTGTGCGCTCCGTATGCGGCTTTATCCGTCTGTCCTGTATTAGTGTGCTCTATGAACAGAATGGGTAAACGAACTACCTCATCCCCCTCACCCTAACCCTCTCCCCCCTTCGTGGGAGGGGGAATTAATGAACAAGATTTTGATACCCAATAATCTATTCTTTAACGCCAATTCCGGAACGTCGGGAAGTACAAAATCTCCTTCAATTCTGATAATTATTATGAGATGTTATGGAAAAACCGGCGCAAAGTCAAATCAGAAACAGGCGGCTAAATCTTTATCTGGAGACCTATTTCCACTACACGGTTGGGCGGGATGCTGAAATGGGTCGTCACGGGCTCCATGTTCCGGGAAAGGAAGACGAAGAGCCGCTTTTTCAGACCGGAGATCCCCCTAGGGTTATGAATAACTATGGTCTCCCGCCCCATGAAAAACGTCGTTTCGGCCATCCGGCAATCGACGCCGTACTCCTTAAGGTATTTGAATATAACGGGTATTACATCCGGCGATTCCATAAAGCCGTACTGCGCCGTCACCCTTATGATGTTATCGGCTATCTTTTCGACATTAACCCTCCTGTGCCTGGGAACCCGCGGTATGCCTTCCGTCTTTATAGTCATGATTATTATACGCTCGTGGAATATCTTGTTGTGCTTGTAATTGTGCAGCATTGTGCGGGGGACGCCGTGGGGGTTCTTCGTCATATATACAGCCGTGCCGGGTACGCGCGGGACCGATTTAAGCTCTTTATCCGACAGGAACAAATCAAACGGCACTTCGTCCCTGTCGAATCTTTCCTGAAGCTGTGCTCTCCCCTTGGTCCAGGTAATGATGATCGTATACGCCGCCAGAGCTATCATGAACGGAAACCAGCCGCCCTCGCCGACCTTTACTATGTTAGCCCCGAAAAACGCCGTATCTACTATTAAAAGAGCAACCGTCAGGGGAACGGCTATCATCACGCTCCAGCGCCAGATGGAAACGGTGCATATATACATGAGCAGCGTAGTAATAACCATCAGTGTGGCTATCGCGACCCCGTACGCGCCCGCCAGGTTGCCCGACGAGCGGAAAACCAGAACAAGGAACACGGTGCCGAGCAGCATAATCCAGTTCACAAACGGTATGTATATCTGCCCTATTTCCCTGGCCGACGTATGTATAACCTTGACTCTCGGAAGAAAGTCCAGCTGGAGGGCCTGGGCGGTGAGCGAAAAAGCTCCCGAGACGACCGCCTGGGAGGCGATAACGGTTGCCGCCGCGGCCAGTATTATAAGCGGGTACAAACCCCAGGAGGGCGCGAGCATATAAAACGAGTTTTCGATCGCTCCCGGCTTGGTAAGGAGCAATGCGCCCTGCCCGAAATAATTGAGCACGAGCGAAGGAAGCACGAGCGCAAACCACGCGAGCTTGATGGGGAATCCGCCGAAATGGCCTATATCGGCATAAAGGGCCTCCCCGCCCGTTACTACGAGAAAGACCGCCCCCAGCACGAAGAATCCCGGGAATTTATTGTTGATAAAGAATTCCGCCGCGTAGTACGGATCGAGCGCCCAGAGAACTTCGGGGGCTTTAATAATCCACGTAATTCCCAAAACGGCGAGGACGGAAAACCAGACAAGCATTATGGGCCCGAACAACGAACCGACTCCGCCCGTCCCCCTGCTCTGCAGAAAGAAGAAGCAGACGAGTATCACCAGGGTTATGGGAATCACGTACCTGTCGAATGCGGGCGAGGCGACCTGAAGACCTTCTATCGCGCTCAGAACAGATATGGCAGGCGTGAGCATGGCGTCCCCGTAAAACAAAGCGGCCCCGAATATACCGATGCCGAAAACAAACCCGCCGTATTTTTTAACCGTGCCGTTAGAAGAGATAAGAAGAGCCAGCAAAGCGAGAATACCGCCCTCCCCTTCGTTGTCCGCACGCATTACGTAGATGGTGTACTTTAAAGATATAACGACTATGAGCGACCAGAAAATGAGCGATAGTACGCCCAGTATGTTTTCCCAGCCGAGCATGATGCCGTACTTGTCGGAAAAACACTCCCTCAGCGCGTATAGGGGACTCGTTCCTATGTCTCCGAAAACGACACCCAAGGCAATGATTGTAAGAAAAAAACTTTTGGATGAGAACGGCTTAAGGGACCCTGTAATCTCTACTCACCTCTCCCGGCTGTCTCGTACAGCGCTGTCCTCCAAAGCATCGGCAATCCATATACTGCATGCCGTATTATATTACCAGTACTATTTTTTTCTAAAAACTTTTCGTACGGTATTGTTAAACCCGAGCGTCGCGTGATAGAATAAGAAATAGACTTCGCAAAAGGTAGACAACCGGTTTCAGTACTCCCGTCTCAGCCTATCACTGAAGTCTTTGGGGCCCAGATAAATTAACATTACGGTAAGAAGCCGGAGCGGTACTCGCGAGAGGGAGCCGTATGCGGGTTTTATTTGTTTTCGGTTATTGGTACGTTCCAGGGAATTATTATGCATACTGACGACAGCACCCTTCATCCTAAAACAATCGTTTCAGCTTACGGCGACCTGCTGGCTCTGATAAACGAGCAGGACAAGCCCGAAGCCCTGAAGCTCCTCCCGGGAGCTCTGCCGGAGTCCGTCCTCCCCTACCCTCAGGCCACGATCAGGCACGCGCTGGCTATATATCTGCTTCACCAGGATTACATAGAGGAGCGGGATATTATAGAGGACGCGTATATGTATCTCGACAACTTCATTCCCGACGAGGAGTACGAAAAGTTCCGCATACTTCAGATATCGATGGAGACGAAGGAGCACCCCGATTACGCCTCGGAGGACATGAGCCGCGATTTGTCATATACTATGGTTCTGCTCAAAGCGAGGACCGGAAAGATGAAGAAGAGAAGGAAGCACTCCTCGCATGAGCTTAAGTCGCTGAGGCGCATTATAGGGCTTCCGGGGAATATTTACCCTCACAGCGAAGAGGAAGCGGAAGAGATGCTCGAGCTTGATCTGAACCTGTAGGTCTTTAGCTATTCTCATTGCACCGGACAAAGACAGAACATATCTCTTCTTTTCAGTGATGACTCGTCAGGGCGGAGACTGCCGTAGCACGGAAAGAAGCAAAAATCCTCCGACACACATAAATAGCTAAAAATAAATTACTTCATCTAAAACTCCACCCCACACTCAGCGGTGTTGTTTAATGTGGTGTGATTAAAGGCTAGTAGGAAGGGGCGTCCGAATGCTTGCTTGCTCACATTCGTCCCGTAAATGTTTTTACGACTCCGTTATGTATTTTCTTAACGCAATTTATGTGAATGTCGGAAAGCGTACATGCTTCGACGGGCTCAGCATGAGCGGGTTTAAAAGATTAGATCCTGAAACAAGCATGCCCTGAATTTAGTTCAGGGTTCAGGATGACTTATTATAAGAAGAAAATAATTGTGTTATGGCCCCCTGCCCTTTTCTCTTAACACCCGCTTAACGGACTGAAAACATATTCTTAACTTTGCCGTTTTAGGATGGCGGTTATACACCGGGGGGTGTATGCCGGGGGTCCGGGTCGGATCGGAATCCCAGCGCGACAATTAACACACTACAACCGCACAACGGAGGAGGTGCGTATGGCGAGCTATGCTATGTCCATCGAGGACAAACACAACGGCGAGAGGCCGCACACAACTCTGGGCGAGCTGAGCTGGGAAAAGCTCTGGGAAATGCTCTTTATATATGACGGGGACATAATGCGAAGAGACGGAAAAAAGTTTTACATAGTGTCTTCGGGAGCTAAACGGCGCATGAGGCCTTTTCTTTCCCGTTATTAAGCCGAGAAACTGAAGAAAGATCACACTGCCCGGGAGTAACCACTCTTACATCCTTCGACAAGCTCAGGATGAGCGGGTCGTGGTGTAAATTTCATGTAATATCCCGCCATTGGCTCAATCCCGTTAAAACATAACTATACAAAAATAAAAAAAGCGGAACCCCCTCTTTCGAGGGAGTCCCGCTGTGATTTACTTCTTTGTTTCCTAGCTTACCGCACGGGGTTGCTAAATTAACCCTGTGAGTACTGAGGAAGCAGGAAGCGATGGCGCATCGTGTACTTGAACGGAGTCGAGTACATGATGGAACCAAAGTCAGCTTCGCCTCTTTCTACCGTCTTCGTCCAGATGGTCTTAGCCGGCGGAATGATGAGGTTAAACGTAAAGCTGATAAGTCCTACAACCTCTTTAGCCGGAATCTGTCCGCCCATGAAGTCGAACGGTGTTCCGGACAGGTACCAGGAGCGGATATCCTCACCGGTTGCGGTGCGGATGCTCTCCGGGTTCAGCTGGAAGCGGTGACCGGTTCCGAATCCCGGGGGAAGCTCGGACGGAAGATAAGTAACCTCATGGATACTGTTGGTTACGTCCGGGCGTGTCGTAATACGATAGTTCATACGACCCCAGTCGGTCTTCCCGTAGAACGTAGGTCTTACGGAAAGAGGTTTGTCGGAGTAGCGGCCGTTAGCGGTATGGAGAATATAACCGCGGCGCTCCATCAGCATGTTGAAATAATTGTTGTTTGTCCCGTGCTCGAACGCAGCGATGTAAGCAGCTTTTTTCGGGAATCCGAAAGGCTCCTTACCTGCGAAGATCGGGGAGTCGTTGGAGAGATACATGTAAGGATAGTAACCAGCTTTGTAGATCTGTCCGTCTCCGGAATCTACGTTAGCCGAGAACGTTACACCCATTTCCATGTACGGTCCAAGCATTGTGTTTCTGTGGATAACGTACCAGAACTCGATTACATCGTCCTGTACTTCGATCGGTTCCGGAACGACTGCTTTCATATCACCAATATCCGCGCGCATGACATAAGCCATCCAGCGGCTTTCCGTGTACGTCAGCGGAATGATGTCATAGTCAAAAACAGGGTCAGCCACACCCTGACTGATGATGTGAATCCTGTCTCTGTCTAAAGGTAGTGGTGGAACTTCGCCTTCCGCCAACCACGGGTAGCTATATTCATTTGCCTGTAAACCCATTGCAAATACCTCCTATAATTTTTTCATTCAGTTTTCTTAATTCAACAACAAACCACCCGGTCTCTTACGAGCCCTGGCTGATCGGGAACTGCTGACGAAGTCCATACTTGTATGGAGTAGCATATCCCCTGTAGCTCGCCGGACGCTCATATGTTTCGGTCCAGAGAACCTTAGCAGGCGGAATGATGAGGTCGAACACGAACGAAATAAGACCAGTAACTTCCTGGATCTTGATTTCAGCACCCATGTTATCAAACGGCGTTGCCTGCGCGAACCAGTTAATAGCATCGCCGGAAGCGGTGCGGGTGTGCTCAGGCTTAATCTGGAAACGATGGCCTTTGATGTTGAATGCAGCCGGTAACTCGGAAGGCAGATAGGTAAGCTGCCATTCGGAGCTCGAAACATCCGGTCTCGTGATAACCTTCATGTTGAATTTACCCCAGTCTGTCTTTCCATAGAAATACGGAGGCGTTACCTGCTTATCGTCGAACTGACCTGTTGCGCTGTGCAGCAGGTAGCCGTTACGAGACATTGCGAAGCCAAAGAAATCGGTTCCCTTCTCACCGCCGTGAACGGAACATCTGATGTATGACATCTTTTTCGGGAATCCGAGAACACGACCGGCGTCAACCGGAGCGTCACCGGTGAGGTACATGTACGGATAGTAACCGGCTTTCCATACATTACCCTTCGGGTCCTTATAGCTCGCAGAAATAGTTACACCGAATTCAAGGTATGGCCCAAGCATTGTATTCTTGTGGTCAACATACCAATACTCAACTAGATCAGCGTTCTCTCCATCCCAAACCGTAAGAGGCGGATTCGGGCACAGGCGTTGCCTGGTAGCCTCATCCACTCTTACAACAAAGGCAGACCAACGGCTGTCTGTGTAAGTAAGAGGGAGAACATCGATGTCCCACAGCGGATCTGAAGGATTCGCTATGATCCATGACTTGATGTCTCTCTCTATCGGAGGCGGTGGAACCTCCTTCGTGAGTTCCCAATACTTCGTTGGGACATTAAGATGACTTGGCATAATACAAACCTCCTTACATATAGATTTTTGATAACCGGATTGTTACCAACCTAAAGAGGAGAAACGTAGATAACTACGAATCAATACCCCATCTCAAGTACTTATATCAAAATTGGGGGGTTAATGTCAAGGGGTTTTTTTAAGATTTTGAAAAAAACTTAAGTGATAGGCTTAATTTTGCCAAAATGGAAATAAAAGGGCGCTCAGGGGGTTAAAATCTCCCTCACCGCGGAGGAAAACTCTCCTATTTTCTCCCTTACCACGAGCACCGCGTCGTCGTCGAACGGGGTGGGCATGAGGTTCAGGATGACGAGGTCGGCGCCGTTCTGAAGGGCTATGTCGGGAAGGGTGTTGGCGGGTGAAACCTGCAGCGACGAGCCGATAGCGATGAAAAGGTCGGCTTCGCCCGCGAGCTTGAGGCCGCTCTGCCACGGGACCTGCGGAAGCATTTCGCCGAAGAAGACGGCGTTTGGCTTGAGCACGCCCCCGCAGTCGGGACAAAGCGGCGGGTTCTCGCCGGAAATTACCCTTTCCATCACCTCGTCCATAGGGTGAAGCGTGCTGCAGTCAAGACACACGGTCTGCCTGAGGGAGCCGTGAAGCTCGTGAACGCTGGCAGAGCCCGCGTCTTGATGAAGTCCGTCCACGTTCTGCGTTATGACGCCCTTTAGTATCCCCCTGTCCTCGAGCTCCGAAAGCATGAGGTGCGCGGGGTTGGGCCTGGCGTCCTTTCTGACCGGGTAGAGCTCAAGCGCGTATTCGTAATAGCGGTGCGGCGCCCTTACGAATCCGTCCAGGGACACTACGGACTGGTCCATCTTCTCCCAGAGCCCCGTGCCCGGAGAGCGGTAGTCGGGGATGCCGGATTCGGTGCTTATCCCCGCTCCGGTAAGCGCGGCCGCATTTGAGGAAGAAAGGGCCAGTTCTACGAATTTTTCCGCTTTTTCAGTTAATTCACTCATACCGTTCAAATAAAAAGGGGTGATTTCTCACCCCCTTTCTTTATTAAAGTCATTTTTTTTCTACGTTAAGGGATTACTTGCCCAATATGTTGACGACGCAGGTTATGCCGTCCATAGCCGGCTGGGCTCCGCCCATTGTCTCGATGATGCCGACATTGGCGTTTTCCTGCTGGCGCTCTCCGGCCTCGCCGCGGAGCTGCCATACGATCTCTGCCGTCTGCAGAAGACCTGTCGCCCCCACGGGATGTCCCCTCGACAGGAGACCGCCTCCGGGATTAACGGCAACGTTGCCGGCGTTCACCCATGTGCTTCCGTCCTCGATGAGCTTGGCGCCCTCCCCTTTCTCGCAGAAGCCGAGCGCTTCGTAGACCATCATCTCGGCTATGGAGAAAGCGTCGTGAATCTCCGCCACGTCCATGTCCTCGGGTCCGAGGCCCGCCATTTCATACGCCATCTTCGAGGTCCTCATCACATTTTCAGAGGGGTCGCACGTAAGACCCGTCGGGCTCGAGTATTTGCCTGACTGTGCGACGCAGCCTAAAACCTTGATGGGCTGCTTGGTAGCGAGCTTGTCCACCAGGTCGGCCGAGCAAAGCACCGCCGCCGCCGAGGCGTCTCCGACCGGGCAGCACATGTTACGCGTGAGCGGGTCGGCTATCATCGGCGAATCCAGTACTTCTTCTACAGTCATTGGTTTTCTGTATTGAGCGATCGGGTTTAAAGAGGCGTGGTGGCGGCTTTTTACGACTACCTTTGCCAGCTGCTCGTTGGTCACGCCGTACTCCATCATGTACCTCTTCGCCCTTATGGCGTAAAGGCCGGGCATTCCCATTCCCAAGGAGACCTCGATGTCGTCCTCTTCGAGCGGCAGCGGGCCGCCTGACAGTACCCTGCTAAGATTTTCAACGCCCAGGGCGAGAGCGATATCGTACTGACCGTATGCGATAGTTCTCCAGGCCTCCCAGAACGAAAGCGTTCCGCTTCCGCACGCGCCTTCCACGTTAATCGTGGGCTGTCCGACGAGCCCTATTTCCTTAAGGGTTCTCTGACCGACTCCCATGCCCTGATACACATGGCCGCAAAAAGCGATCTCGATCTTTCTCGGGTGTATACCCGCGTCCTTGATCGCCGCCCATGCCGCTTCCCGTCCGAGCACGTGAGCCGCTTTCTCGGGAAACCTTCCGCACGCGGTTGTTCCCACTCCCAGTATATATACGTCTCTCATTATCAAACCTCCTCAGGTTATGCTAACTCTTATTTTAAAAATTTTGGCGGGTAAAGGCAAGTGAAACGTTTCGGGGGCCCAAATAAAAAGAGGGGGAGCTGCCTTGAGGCAGCTCCCCCTCTTTGTTCTGATTTATTCTTATTACTTGTGTAAAACTAACCCTTTATTCCCTTTAGCCGGGAATACCGCCGAACGGATTCCACTTCTCGGTAAGAAGCAGCATACCGGGAATGAGCAGGGTTATTATCGACTCAATAATGAACAACCAGGCTACAACCGGAGCCAGAGCCTTTCCGAGAGAAAAGACGAGCCATACTATGAAAGTCAACAGGGCCCATGACCAGCAGAACAGACCGAAGTACAGTCCCGGGGCGCCCATTGCATAGAAATGGTATCCGTACCAAAGGAACGCGACCGTTGCGAACAGGCAATACCATCCGAGTCCCTTTGCGTCGTAGCCGTGAATAAAGATGCCGGCTGCCATGAAGTAAATAAGCGCAAATACAGAGATGAGCGCCGTGGCGGCCGTCAGTCCCAGAGCGTGAAGCTGCCATGCAGCTATCAGAATAAGTATTGCTACCGCAAGGTTTAAGACACCAACTTCTTTGGCTCCTGTTTTACCCAAAACGGTCATACCGTTACAGAAAAACACAAAGCCCACAAGCAACAATACATAACCTAGCAAACCTTCAACTGGTACCATATCTCTCCATACCTCCTTAAGTTATTGTATTTTGATTTGTGGATTTTCCACCTTCCACAAAGGTGTATTAGCCATATGGAATAGGATTTAGCACATTTCGCATGTCTGTGTCAAGATACTTTTTTAGAATTCAGCCAAAATTTGGAGAAAAATAAAACATTTGGAAAAATAATAGTGAGTTATTAGAGAGAGTTAGCGCGGCCCCCTCGGGAGCCGTGCCGAATTGTCCGGAAATTATGAATTGTGAACCCAAACGGGCCGGATCAAGCGCTTTCCTTTCTCTGGACCATTATCACCCATTTCCCCTTCTGGACCACTTCGTCGCTCTGATTGTGGACGTTGACTTCGAAGATTAAGAAGCCCATATTGGGGCGCTTGTGCTCTCTTTTCTCGACGAGCTTCCGGGTTATATGTATGGTGTCGCCGAATTTTACGGCTCCCGAGAACCTCCAGTCCTCAAGACCCATGAAAGCTATCGTCGCCAGGCGGGGCATGGTGAACCAGAGACCAGATGCGATCGACAGGACGCAGAGCCCGTGAGCAACCCTGGTTTTAAACACCGTGTTCTTGGCAAACTCCTCGTCTATGTGCATGTTGTTGAAGTCGCCCGAGAGCCCGGCGAAGCTGACCACGTCCGTCTCGGTTATGGTCCTGCCGGTGCTTTTGTGCTCGGCGCCTTCGTCGAGGTCTTCGTAAAACAGCCTTGTGTCTTCCTTTGCCATAGTATTGTCTCCTTTAAGTCGAAAATATTTAGCGGCGCGGGGACTGTTCCCCGCGCCGCTTATGTCTGATTATTATCAGGTTGATTTATGAAACCGCTAAGAACTCACGCTTCAGAGCAGGATTTATTTGACCGGCTTGAACTTCGGCAGCGTAACTTCGTCGGTGACGTCGTCGAAAACAACTTCTACTTCCATGCCGACCTTAACGTCGTGAGGGTCGCAGTCAACGATGTTTGTCATCATCTTAACGCCTTCGTCCAGCTCCACGAGGGCGACGACGTAGGGGGGTTCCCCTTTGTACGCCTTTGTCGGACCCATGTGATGTATAGCGTATGTCCACACCTTAGCCTTGCCGCTTGCCTTGACCCATTCCAGGTTCTCCGACATGTCCTCGCCCGGAGAAAGTGCGCGCGGGTAGAAGAAGAACTCGCCGCTCTCCTTTGATCGCGGGATCAGCAGCTCGTGATTCTTTGTTCCTTCCCAGTAAGGCTTAGTTTCGGGACGAAATTCCGGTAACGGTTTATTGTATGATTTATCTTCTGCCATTTTTAAAAATCTCCTTTTTTAAGAAAGTGGCTCTTTGCCGAGCACAACGGTGCTGTGCGCCGATACTATGCCGCCGTTTCCGTGGACCAGGGCGACTTCAGCATCCTTGACCTGTCTCTCTCCGGCTGCATCTCCCCTAAGCTGAATCGTCGCTTCAATCACATGGTGCATGGCACCCAGGTGAGCCTGCGAAAGCAGTCCGCCGTGTGTGTTCACCGGGAGGTCCTTTCCGATCTCCATGCGCCCTTCGAGAGCGAACGGGCCGCCCTCCCCTTTCGGAACGAAGCCTAGTCCCTCGAGTTCGAGCAGTACGGTTATCGTAAAGCAGTCGTAGAGGAACGCCATGTCCACATCGGACGGGCCGATTCCGGCTGTTTGAAACGCCTTCTGCCCGGATGCGTTTATTGCGTTATAAATCTGATCCAGGTCGTGAAGTGTTGTAAGGTACTGGTGAGAGTATCCCTGACCCATTCCCCAGAGGTATGCGAGGTTATTTTCTATTCCAAGCTCTTTTGCTTTTTCTTCGGTAGTTATTATGAAAGCCGCACCGCCGTCCGAGATGATCGAGCAGTCGTACTTGGTAAGCGGCTCCGCGATAATGCGGGAGTTTATGACATCTTCTACGGTAAGCGGCTCTTTATTCATGGCGTTCTCTTTGAGCGCCGCGTGCTTACGCATGGTCACCGCTACGGCAGCCAGGTGCTCGCGGGTGGCGCCGAAGTCGTGCAGGTATCTCTGTGCGGCGAGCGCGTATCCGCCCGGGGTCGTGAGCCCGTATGGGAATTCGAATTCCGCGTGGCACATTTCTCTTATAAGTGCAACCATTCCGGAAGACGATATACCCGAAAGTGTGTTGTCGCCCCTTACGCAGAGAACGACCTCTGCCTGACCGGTCGCGATTGCCATGGCGGCCTCCGCAACCATCCAAACCGCGGTTGCTCCTCCCACGGCGACCGAGGAGAAAAATCTCGGCCTCATGCCGAAGTAATCGGCGAATGTGGTGCAGTGCATAAAGGTGTGCTCTACCAGCGAAAAGGCGGTTACGAGTCCGTCGACGTCCGATTTTTTGATGCCGGCGTCTTCGATCGCGAGCTTCGAGGCTTGCGAGAGGAAGTGGAACGAGCTTTTATCGGGAATCTTACCCTGCTCTGTTTCTCCGACTCCGGCAATTACGATTTTATTCTTCTTGAGAATTTCTCTGGCTTCTTCAATGTGTGGATTATTGCTTGCCATCTGTATTCTCCCCCTGTCTTTAAATTTTTTGTGGAAAGTATATTAAATAGACCTCTATAAAAGTCAACCGGATATAGCGAGCGGCCCAGTCGATGTTTTCGGGTTTAAAAGAGGCCCTCTTTTTATTTTTATATCACGCTTAGATGTTTTTTGTCAACGTATCGGTTCAGCTGATTTTGCGTGAGCCGATTGTGTTTTTTGGAGCGCTTCCGGACACAAGTGACACAACCATATCGCATACTTCCCTCACAAAGAAATTGCGGGATTTAGACTCGTCACCGGGAAGTTTCACGTAGGGGAATTCGTCTCTGACTACCGCAGCTATTTCGGCAGGATCGAGTGCAATACCTACCCTTTCGATATAAGCGGCTCTGTTCACTGCTATATCCTTACAGGCCCTCTCCGCCGCCTCCTCGACCAGATACTCGATCGGTTTCACATCTCTAAGGTTGTCGTATATCTCAAAAATCCTTTTCCTGAAAATACCTTCTCTAATGTTTTCACTAACCCTTTCTTTATTGCCTTTTGCGCTATTTTTACAAGACGATTCTTTCCTACTATAGGTAGGGCTTTTCTCACGGGTTCGCTTACTAATAGTCTTATTATAATATGTGTCTTCTTTGGGTGACTTTTTTGTCACCCCCCCGGGTGATAATTCTGTCACCCCCCGGGTGACTTTTTTGTCACCCCCCCCCGTGACAATTTTGTCATACCCCTTCTTTTTTATTTCAAGCTCGACTTTCCGCTGGGGGGATATGTTTTGTTTTGTAACCCTCCCGACTTCCCTCTCGTCCTCTTCCTCTACGGGGTAGAGAGCTTCCCCTTTGTTCATCTCTTCAATCAGTCTCTGCACGAGCGGCCGGAAGTCGAATACAGTTGTAACCTGAGCTCCCGTTTCGTCGTCGAACCTCGGGGTCTTTACGAGGAGTCCGAGCTCCTCAAGATCCTGGGTAATGCGTTTTACGCTTCTCTCTTCGATGCCGGCTCTGTGCGCAAGGGTGGCGTTGCTCGGGAACGGGTACTCCGCATCCCACTTGTAGGACATGATGTCGATTATGAGCATGATGTGTTTGGGCTTGAGACCTATCCTTGATCTGTACCTGAGGAGGATATTGGGTACGCTGGTAAATCCCTCGTCAAGTATTTCTCCCCATATCTGAACTATTTTTGTTTTGTCTTGCTTTTTGTTCGGCATATCTCTCCCCTGAACGGACGGGGTATTGTTCTTAGCGGGGCATCAAAAAGCTTGACATTTAAAAGCGAGAAAGGGTATCATTAAGTTGTTCCACCTTCCGGTTGCCGCCGTTGTTTTATGCAAATCGCTAAAGCTACGGCGGCTTTTTTTTAACGCCCTGGTCAGCATATTATATGATTTTTGGCCGCTTAAATCAATGTTAAGAATTTGTTAACCCATACCCGTTTACAACATCCTGCACCTGAGTGAAAATCAGGGGATACAGGTGTGGGTTGATTGTAGTTTTTAGCCCCCTCCCCTTTCTCCTTGATATGTTAGTTTATAATTGATATAAAGTAGGTGTGGGAACTTGTAAATCAATTTTGCCGAAGCCACGTCGGGGAACGAGCAAATTCCGGAAGGAGATTTAAATCACGTGAAAGTAATTGCGATAGCTAACCACAAAGGCGGGGTCGGAAAGACGACCACTGCCGTGAACCTCGCCGCCTGTCTGGCGGAGAAAGGGCGAGAGGTGCTTGTCATAGACCTCGATCCTCAGGGAAACGCGACTTCCCATCTGGGTTTTAGTCCTAACGATTTTGAGATGACGATAAACGACGTGCTTACGGACCAGACGAACCGGGTGGATATAAACTCGCTCATAGTCAAGCACGACACGCCGGGGCTGTTTCTGATTCCGGCAAACCTGACTATGAGCAGGGCGGATCTTTCCATGTCTGCGCTTATTGAGAAGGATCACCGCCTGAGGAAATCGATAAAGAAGCTGAGGGAAAACTACGACTTCGTGCTGATTGATTGCCCCCCTTCCCTGGCAACGCTTTCGGTGAACGCTTTTTTCGCCGCGGACGACGTTATCATAGTCGTACAGACACAGCCGATGGCGCTCGAGGCGGTAAGGATGATAGACGAGACGCTCTTCGAGGTTTACTCGTCCCGCCCGGACTTTCCCATAGTTCCCTACGGGCTCCCCACGATGCACGACAAGCTGACGACGGTGAGCAGCACCATACTGGAAGCCATAAACCGGAAGTTCCACCCGAATACGTTCTCACCGATACACACAAACGTGAAGCTTAAAGAGGCGAGCGGATACGGAAAGCATATTATCGAATACGACCCCGTAAGCCCGGGAGCCACTGATTACAGAAGATTGGCAAAGGAAGTAATCGCAGTCTATGAAAGAGAAAAAGAAGAAGGAAGAAAATACATCATCAGAAACTCCTAAAAAGAAGCCCGGGAGAGAGCGCCTGTCGAGCATGATAGAGTCCATGCAGAAACGCGGAAGCCCTGTAAATGCTCATAAGGTCGCTACGAAGTATTTCGACAGCTTCAGAAAGGAAAGGAACATACCACCCGGTGCCGAAGCATCCCCGAAAGAAGACAGCACTACTGCAGTAGAAAGACCTGATGATAGTGCGGTAACTACCGCGGTAGTTACCGCGGAGAGCAGGAAGCCTCCTGAGAAGAAAACAGCAAGAAAGGCGGAAAGGAAGAGCGCGGGTCAAAACGAGACGGACGAGGCCCTGAGCCCTTCTGAGGCGAAGATATACCGTGCAATGCTCGAGTTCTGCAGGGAAAAGGAGGCGGACAGCTATAGATTCGGGCTTAAGACGCTGAAAGAGCTTACCGGTTTGTCGGATAAGACCGTAAGGAAATCGATACACTCACTCGAAGAGAAGCTGTGTATAGAAGTGATTGAGCCGTCTGTGGGTATATACGGCAGGAAGTTTCGTGTACTGGAGCCGACAGAGGCTTTGGGGCTGAGAGTTAAGGCGGGCGTGGAGATAGATCCTACGACAAAGATGGTTACCCGGGGGCAGTCGTTTAACCGTTCTGGTAGTACCGCGGTAGGTAGTAAGGTAAGTAGTGCGAAAAATACCGCGTTATCTACCGGGATAGATACACCGGTAAATAGTGCGGTATCTACCGCGGTAGGTAGTACGAAACGAAAAATCACAGCGACGGAGAAGAAAGTGGAAGCGATTTACAGGAAATATACGGGCAACTCATGGGGTGCTGGAGAAAAAGAATTCTATCAGTCGATCGATGAGCTCGATACGGGCGTGATAGAAACAGCGGTCATACTGTCTACCTTAAAAGGGGAGGGGGGAATAAAATCACTTTCCGATGTAGAAGATGTGTTGCATGAAATCGGGGGCAGTGTGCCGGACGGATACCTGACGGAGCTCAGGAAGGTGTGGGAAAAAGTTAAGTCCGAGAAATAGGGCGGAAGGGGGCTGTGCTGAGAATAATACGTACGATAGTTGCAGCTGTAGTGGTGTTTGTATTGGTAGTTGCCGTTGTCGGGCTGTTTCTTCCTACCTCATATAGCGTAAGACGTTCAATAATCATAGACGCGCCACCGGAAAAGGTGCATGAATACGTAGGCGATCTGAGTAAGTGGGAGAAATGGAGCTCGTGGGAGGAGGAGGACCCCACACTGGTCATAACGCTCGGGGAAAAGAAGTCAGGGGTCGGAGCGAGCGAGTCGTGGGTCGGTGACAGCGGCGACGGTGCGCTTACGATAACAGAGTCATCGCCGTCAAGCGGAGTCAAATACGATCTACTGTTCAACGGAGGGGAGTATGAGAGCGATGGCTCGATTACTTATGAGGCGCTTCCGGAAGAGAGAACGGAAGTGACCTGGGCGATGTCGGGGGATATGGGAAAGTCGGTAACGGGAGGCTACTTTGCGCTTTTGATGGATTCGATGGTGGGGAAAATGTTCGATAAAGGGCTCGCGAATCTCAAAAGTGTAGTCGAATCAAAGGGCGGGAATAATAAGCAAACGAGCCGGTAATCAGAATTTTAAATCCTCCAATACATCGCAGCTCAATTCCTTGTATAAGAAAAATTATCTATTATCCTTAATAAGTTATGAGTCTCGATAGAGAAAAAACCGCGTCTGTGCCGGCATCTACAGGCGTTTATCTGCTAAAAGATAAAAAGGGCAGATCCTTGTATATAGGAAAGGCGAAAAACCTGAGAAGCAGGGTTCTTTCATATATGGGTGAAGGGGAGGAGCTGCAGCGGCCTCACATAGCCTACGTCATGAGTGAGGCCGAGGACGTGGACTATTTCGTTACGCGGAACGAGCGGGAGGCACTTATACTCGAGAACTCCTTGATTAAACAGAAGAAGCCCAAATACAACATAAGGCTGAGGGACGATAAAAACTACCTCTCGTTGAGGCTGGATCCGAGGGAAAAGTTTCCGAGGCTTTCGCTTACTAGAAGGGTGCTCAAGGACGGGGCCGTGTACTACGGGCCGTTTGCATCGGCGGACGCGCTCAAGAAGGCGAAAAGGCTTATTCATAAGGTGTTTCCGCTAAGGGACTGTACGGACGATAAGTTCAGAAGGCACTCGTCGAGGCCGTGTCTCAGCTACTACATGGGGCAGTGTCTGGGGCCCTGCGCGGGGAAGGCGGGAGAGGAAGAATACAGGGACGTGGCCGACAGGGCAAAGATGTTTCTGAGAGGGGAGAAGAAGCGGATAATCGAGCTTCTGAAGGACAATATGGAGAAGGCTTCTGCAGAGATGAGGTACGAGGACGCGGCCCACTACAGGGACCAGGTGAAACTTCTCGAAAAGAATCTCGACGATCAGATGTTCGTCACCCCGGATACGAAGGACAGGGATATAGTGGGATTTCACAGGGAGGGGCAGAATATCGAGTTTAACGTGCTGTTTTCGCGGGGAGGGAGCCTTGTCGATAAGGCCGAGTATTCATTTAAGAACGCAGCGGGGGCGGAGGAGGAACTCCTTGCCGAATTCTTGTCGCAGTTCTACGGGGGGAGCAGGTTTATACCGAACGAGATAGTCATTCCTGCTGAAATTGAGGGTAGGGGAGCATTTTCCGAGTGGCTCTCTGGGCGCCGGGGCAGGAAGGTCTCGATAGAGGTGCCGGTAAGGGGGAAGAAGGCGAGGCAGGTCGAGCTTGCGAACAGGAACGCTCTTGAGAGTTTTCAGAGAAAGCACGCGAGTGAGCTGAAAGAGCTTGACCTTATGGAAAGAGTCCGCTCGGCGCTTCATCTCGGAAGAGTTCCCGCGGCTATAGAGTGCTTCGATATATCTAATATTCAGGGGGACTTGGCTGTCGCTTCCCTCGTTAGGTTCGAGAACGGTAAACCGGCGAAAGAGGGTTACAGGACATACAGGATAAAGACGGTCGAGGGCCCGAACGATTACGCCATGATGTACGAAGTCCTGCGGAGGAGGCTTACGAGAGCGGAGGAAGAGGGGTGGGAGCCGCCGGATTTGATACTCGTGGACGGCGGAAAGGGACAGCTCAACATAGCGCATGAGGCTCTGGCCGATATCGGATACGTCGATGACGTCGACCTTGCGTCAATAGCGAAGGGCAGGGAAGAGGGAGAGAGCGACAAGATATACATATACGGCAGGAAGAACCCGATCATATTCTCGCCGAATTCACCTGTACTGTTTTTGCTAATGAGGATAAGGGACGAGGCCCACAGGTTTGCGATCACCTACCATAAGAAGCTCAGGGGCAAGAGGGCGCTCAGGTCCGGACTGGACGACGTGCCGGGAATAGGTGCGAAGCGCAAAAAGGAGCTCATAAAGCGCTTTGGAAGTGTATCCAAAATCAGGGAGGCGACGGTGGAGGAGATAGCGTCGATACCCGGGCTTAACAGGCGACTCGCGGAGAGCGTAAAGGAGCACCTGGCGCGTTGACGTGCTGCATTTACACGTTTTCCTTGACCTCTCCGAGATACTTCATCTCTAATTCCCTAAGTTTTTTGATCTGATCCCTCTTCTGCGCCGCCGTTTCGTATTCCATGTTCTTTGCCGCTTCTTTCATCTCCCTGTCGAGATTGCTGATGGCCTGAGAGATCCTTTCGGGCGGGACGTCCGGCTCCTCTTCCGTTTTCTCGAGCGGAACGGTGTAGTAATCGGCCTCGTATATCGTGGAGAGTATGTCGGTTACCGATTTTTTGATGCTTGCCGGTGTAATGTTGTTCTTCTCGTTGTATTCCTCCTGTATTTGCCTTCTCCTCCTCGTCTCGGATATGGCTCTCGCCATGGAATCGGTGACCCTGTCGGCGTAGAGTATAACGCGCCCGTTCACGTTCCTCGCGGAGCGGCCGAATATCTGAATCAGCGAGGTCTCGGAGCGGAGATACCCTTCCTTATCGGCGTCGAGTATGGCAACGAGCGAGACCTCCGGTATGTCGAGTCCCTCTCTAAGAAGGTTTATGCCTACGAGCACATCGAATTTTCCGAGCCTGAGGTCTCTTATAATTCCTATCCTCTCGAGCGTGTCGATGTCGGAGTGAAGATACCGTACGCTTACGCCGAGCTCCCTGTAATATTCGGTAAGGTCCTCCGCCATCCTCTTGGTAAGGGTGGTGACGAGTACCCTTTCTCCCGCCGCGACCCTCTTACGTATCTCTTCCAGAAGGTCGTCCACCTGCTTGTCAGCCGGTCTTATCTCCACCTCGGGATCGGCCAGGCCGGTCGGGCGTATTATCTGCTCTGTAATTATCCCGCCGGTCTTTTCTATCTCGTACGGGCCGGGCGTCGCGGAGACGTAAATGACTTGCCTTACTCTTTTTTCGAACTCCTCGAAGTTGAGCGGCCTGTTGTCGAGCGCCGAGGGCAGCCTGAATCCGTGCTCGACGAGGCTCTGCTTCCTGCTCCTGTCTCCGGCGTACATTCCACGGAGCTGGGGGATCATCTGGTGGCTCTCGTCTATAATCATCAGGAAATCGTCCGGGAAGTAATCAATCAGCGTCCAGGGCGGCTGACCGGGGAGGCGGCCCGATATGTGCCTTGAATAGTTCTCTATGCCGGAGCAAAATCCCATATTCGCAAGAAGCTCGAGGTCGAACTTCGTTTTTTCCTCGATCCTCTGCTTTTCGAGCGCCATTCCCCTGTCGTCGAAGTACTTTATCCTTTCCTCAAGCTCAGCCTTTATGTTCTCGATAGCCTTTTCGTGCCTGTATTTGGGGGCTACGTAGTGGGAGCCCGGGTATATAGCGGCCTTTTTGAGCGTCCTGATAGTTTTACCCCTTAACGGGTCTATCTCTTTTATCGAGTCTATCCGGTCTCCGAAAAACTCTATCCTGAGCGCTGTGTTGTCGTGGTGGGAGGGGAAGACGTCCACTATGTCTCCCTTTACGCGGAAGCTGCTCCTGTAGAGGTCGAGTCCGGTCCTTTCGTACTGAACCTCGGAGAGCTTCTGGAGGAACTTGTCCCTGTCGAGCTCCATCCCTTCCTCCACCATGGTAAGAAGTCCGTAGTAATGCTCGGGGGCGCCGATTCCGTATATGCAGGAGACGCTCGCGACTATTATCACGTCCCGCCTCTCGAAGAGCGACGTGGTGGAGGCGTGGCGGAGCCTGTCTATGTGCTCGTTTATCTGCGCGTCCTTTTCTATATATGTATCCGTCGACGGTATGTAGGCCTCCGGCTGGTAGTAGTCGTAGTAGCTTACGAAGTACCTGACGGCGTCCTCCGGGAAAAGCTCCTTTAACTCTCCGTAGAGCTGTGCGGCGAGGGTTTTATTGTGTGCGATGATGAGGGCAGGGCGGCCCACGTTGGCAATGACGTTGGCTATGGTGAAAGTCTTGCCGCTGCCCGTGACGCCGAGAAGCACCTGATGCTTGTCGCCGCGAAGCACCCCTTCCGTAAGCTCCCTTATCGCCTCCGGCTGGTCGCCCGTCGGGGAGTATTCGCTCCTGATTTTAAAGCCTGTCTTCACAAGAATGAGTTTATCACACAGTTTAAAAGCGGGTTAAAAAGAAAGCCGTATCAATTATAATAATATTTGACGTGGCAAACGCTCATATGATTCTTGAACAATTTCATCCCTCCGTGGCGGCCTGGTTTAAAAGAGAGTTCGAAGCGCCGACGGAGATACAGGAAAAGGCCTGGCAGGAGATCAAAAAGGGGAGGAATACGCTCATTTCGGCCCCTACGGGGTCGGGTAAGACACTGGCTGCGTTCCTATCCGCAATAGACGACCTCGTGAAGGAGGGAATAAAGGGACGGCTGCCTGACAAAACGATGATTGTTTACGTTTCGCCGCTCAAGGCGCTCAGTAACGACATCGAAAACAACCTGCGGAGACCGCTTGCGGGGATAAAGGAAGAGCTCGAGAGGGCCGGGCTTCCCGAGGCGGGCATAAGGGCACTGGTCAGAACGGGGGACACACCTTCCTCGGCGCGTACCAGGATGACCAAGAACCCGCCCCATATACTCATAACAACGCCCGAGTCGCTCTATCTGATACTTACCAGCAAGAACGGACGGAAGATGCTGTCCGATGTGCGCACTCTCATAGTGGACGAGATACACGCCCTCGTCGGCAGCAAGAGGGGCTCTCATCTTTCATTGTCCATGGAGAGGCTTAGGGCGCTTACATCGGAAGAGATTTCGTACATAGGGCTTTCCGCCACGCAGAAGCCGATAGAAAAGGTTGCGCGCTTTCTTGTGGGCGGCGGAGACGGTGAGGAGCTGAGCTGCTCGATCGTGGACGCCGGGCACAAGAGGGAGCTTGAGCTTTCGGTAGAGGTTCCGCGCTCGCCCCTTACCGCGGTAATGCCGAACGAGGTGTGGGAAGAGGTCTATCAAAAGATCGAAGAACTGATAAAGGCTCACCGGACTACGTTGATATTCGTCAATACGAGGCGTCTGGCCGAGCGCATGACGCATAACCTGACGGACAGGCTCGGTCAGGAGGCGATAGCGGCCCATCACGGCAGCATATCGAAGGAGCTCCGCCTGGATGCGGAGAGACGGCTCAAATCGGGAGAACTGAAGGCGATTGTGGCGACGGCGTCCCTGGAATTGGGGATAGACATAGGATCCGTCGATCTCGTCTGCCAGATAGGGTCGCCCAAGTCCATAGCGACTTTTCTGCAGAGGGTAGGGCGCTCGGGGCACACGGTAGGAGGAACCCCGAGAGGAAAGATATTTCCCTTGAGCCTGGACGAGCTTGTGGAGTGCGCCGCCCTTATAGACGCTGTCAGGAAGGGGGAGCTCGACAGCATAATCATGCCCGAAAAACCGCTCGACGTTCTGGCCCAGCAGATAGTGGCTGAGGTCTCGTGCGGCGAGAGGGGAGAGGAAGAGCTCTACGGGCTTTACAAGAGGGCCTATCCGTACAGGGATCTGGAAAAAAAGGAATTCGACGACGTCGTGAAGATGCTGTCACTGGGCTTTGCCGCGCAGCGGGGCAGGCGGGCTGCTTATATACATTACGATATGATTAACGGCAGGCTGAGGGCTAGAAAGGGCGCGCGGCTCGCGGCGATAATTTCGGGCGGAACCATTCCCGACAGCTTCGATTACGACGTGATACTGGAGCCTACGGGCACTTTCATAGGCACCGTGAACGAGGACTTCGCGATTGAGAGCACGGCGGGGGATATATTCCTGCTCGGGAACCATTCCTGGAGGATTTTAAAGGTAAACGGCGGGAAGGTACGCGTCGAAGACGCGGGAGGCCTACCTCCTACTATCCCGTTCTGGTTCGGCGAGGCCCCCGGCAGGAGCCCGGAGTTCTCCGCGGCCGTTTCCAGACTGCGCGAGGAAATATCCGAGAGGATAGGGGATATAAAGGCAATTATAAAAGACAATGATGTCAACGATGGATTTCCGCATGACGAATGGAAGGCCGATGCTATTGAGCTGCTTACGGAAAGAATCGGTCTCGGTATAGACGCGGCCGACCAGATAGTTACGTATCTGGCATCCGTAAAAGCGGGTCTCGGCGTTATTCCGACTCATGAAAAGCTCGTAATGGAAAGGTTTTTCGACGAGGCGGGCGCAATGCATCTGGTTATCCACTCTCCTTACGGAAGCAGAATGAACAGGGCGTGGGGTCTTTCACTGAGAAAGCGCTTCTGCAGGAAATTCAACTTCGAGCTTCAGGCCGCGGCGACCGAAGATTCAATTATTCTGAGCCTCGGTGCCACTCATAGTTTTCCTTTGGAAGAGGTCTATTTCTATCTTCATCCCAACACGGTGAGGCACGTGCTGACGCAGGCGCTGCTGGATTCCCCGATGTTCGAGGTGCGCTGGCGCTGGAATGCTAGCACCGCCCTTGCCGTATTGAGAAGGTGGACGGGGAAGAAGGTGCCGCCCGCGGTGCAGCGCATACATTCGGAAGACCTCATCGCGCAGGTATTCCCGGACCAGATAGCGTGTCTCGAAAACATATCGGGGGAGAGAGAAATACCCGACCACCCGATCGTGAACCAATCCATACACGACTGCCTGTACGAGGCTATGGACATAGAAAACTTGGAGAACCTCCTGACTAATATACATTCGAAAAGTATAGCGATGATTGCGCTCGACCTGACGGAACCGTCGCCGCTGTCTCAGCAGATACTGAACGCGAGGCCTTACGCGTTCCTCGACGACGCTCCGCTCGAGGAGAGGAGGACTCACGCGGTACAGAACAGAAGGTGGCTCGACCCGTCCGAGGCGGCGGAGCTGGGGAGCCTGGACGCGGAGGCTATAAGAAAGGTCAGGGAAGAGGCGTGGCCCGGGGCGGAAAGCGCCGACGAGCTGCACGATGCCCTGGTCTTAAGCGGATTCCTGACTGAAGAGGAGGGGGAGAGGGGAGACGAGGCCGGCGGATGGAGGTCTTATTTCGAGGAGCTTTCGGGCGAGGGCAGGGCGGCCTCGTTAAGCGGAGAAGAAGAAAGGGTGTTTTGGGTAGCGGCGGAGAGACTCTTACACATGAAGAGCATTCTCCCGGGCGCATCGGTAATTCCAGATATTCGTATCCCGGAAAGACTGAAAGAGAACGAAATATCCAAAGAGCAGGCGCTGGTGGAAATAATAAGGGGCAGGCTGGAAGCGCTCGGCCCTGTTACCGCGGTAGATATCGCAGAAACGCTTGGTATTTCAGTATCGAGCGTGGAGCAGGCGCTCGTTTTGCTGGAAGGGGAAGGGTTTGTATTCAGGGGAAGCTTCACGCCGGGAGCGGAGGTGGTGGAGTGGTACGAGAGGAGGCTTCTTGCGAGGATTAATAAGTACACACTTACGAGGCTCCGGAAGGAGATAGAGCCTGTCACCGCTGCGGATTACATGCGTTTCCTATTTTCATGGCACGGGGTCGATTCCGGAGACAAGCCCGAAGGTGTAGAGGCCTTGAGAGCGGTGCTCGATCAGCTGGAAGGGTTCGAGGCCTCCGCCGCTTCATGGGAGGGGGACCTGCTGTCGTCGAGGCTCAAGGAATACGATCACGCATGGCTGGACTCGCTCTGCCTTTCCGGCGCCGTAGTATGGGGAAGGGTCAGCGCACCTAACGGCAGCAGCAGGAAATCCGGCCCTATAAAAACGACACCTGTCGCTATAGTGAAGAGAGCGAATCTCGGAATGTGGAAGAGGTTTTCTCCTTCTCTCGAGAACGCCGCAGACGGTTTGTCACACGCCGCGGCGGAGGTGCTGAATTTCCTAGAGACAAGAGGAGCGTCGTTTTTTGAAGACATATCGTCCGGAGTAAAGAGGCTGAAGACGGAAGTGGAAAATGCGATAGCGGAGCTTGTGGCGAACGGTATGATTGCGTCCGACAGCTACACCGGATTGAGAGCGCTGCTCGTAAGCTCGAAATACAGGACGGCAAAGGGGAGGCGCAGGAGACTGAGATTCGATATGGAGGGCGCGGGAAGATGGTCCGTCATCGGAAAAGGGGAGGGGGATGAAGAGAAATCGAGGGAAGATGTAAGGGCTCTGGCCGGAGCGCTGCTGAAAAGATACGGGGTGCTGTTCCGTAGGCTCGCGGAAAGGGAGAGCTTCGCGCCTTCATGGAGGGAGCTCGTACGCGAGCTCAGGCTCATGGAGCTAAGGGGGGAGGTGAGAGGCGGAAGGTTCGTTGACGGGGTTTGGGGTGAGCAGTTCGCACTCCCGGAGGCGGTTGCGAAACTGAGGGAGACGAGGCGTAATCAGAAGAATGGAACGCTCATATCGATAAGCGCAGCCGATCCGCTTAACCTGACGGGCATAATCACTCCGGGCAGGAGGGTGCCTTCTCACTACAAGAACAGGATCCTCTACAGGGACGGCGTACCCGCCGCGGTTAAGGAGGGAGAAGAGATCAGGCTCTTGAGTAAATTCGACGGGGAAGAGGAGTGGAGCATAAAGACGGCCCTCGTGAAACGGAGCTTCTCGCCCAAGCTGAGGGCGTATCTTGGGAAGGGAGTCGCGTAGGAAAATTGAGAAATTCAAGCGTCCGATAATATTCCATTATGTAAACTAGTAAAAAAAGAAATATTCAACTATTTCAGACGGTTAGATTCAATAACAGGAAGTACCTCAAAATCGGCGATTTTGCCGAAAATCACACTCTAATAATTACAGATAGTTACGGCGCATTATTAAACCTGGGGAAGCCTCCGGCCGTCAGGGCGTTAACAGGGGGTTAACAGTCCCGTAATCCTCTCTTAACTTCTCCGTGTTTTAATGTAAGTGATGGGAGTTATCAGGGTCAGCTATTTGAGGAGTGTGGGAATAGACCGCGCGAGGGAGTCGGCGGAATGGAGGGCGGTGAGCCGCGGCAGGGTGGACGAAATTGTCAGAAGGGCAGGACGGAGGTTGAGGAGAGCCGGGGCTTGCTCCGGGTGCGGATACCCTGTCCGGACGGAATCGTTTCCCGCGCTGTGCGTCTACTGCGGACACTCGCTCTAAACGAGCGAGCCTCTACGGAGCGCTTCTTTGATGCGGTTTAACCGAGCCCGAGTTCTTTCACCTTTTCCGCTACTTCGTCGGCGTGCTCAGCGGCCTTGACCTTGGGCCAGATGTGACGTACCACGCCGGACTTGTCTATGAGGAATGTCATTCTCCTGGCCGAGCCGTAATCGCTTTCCACTCCGTAGGATTTTATGATCTCTTTACTCTTATCGCTCAGGAGCGGGAAGTTGAGGTCGTATTTGTTTTTAAAGTTTTCATGTGACTTGACGCTGTCGGTGCTCACGCCGAGGACCTGCACGTCCAGCTTCTCGAGCTCTTTCATGCCGTCCCTCATGGAGCATGCTTCTTTCGTACAAGTGCCCGTGTTGTCTTTGGGATAGAAATAAAGAGCGACGGTATTTTTTCCTTTGTAATCGCTCAGCTTTATGGTTTCGCCTCCGTAGGTTTCGGCCTCGATACCCGGCGCCTTGTCTCCGATCTTTAGTGTTTCGGACATTGTGAAAATCCTCCCTGCGGTAATTTAGAATTTGAGTATAGCTGACGGATGGAATTGCGGAAGCCGGGGCTGCGTTCGACCCCGCGTTTATGAAAACGGGATATCCGAACGTGATTTTTTACGGCGATACTTTTTAAATTAGACATAGGGCAATGGAAAGGAGCCGTCGGAATTGAAAAGCCAATAGGGACGGGAGGACGAGGAGTTATTCGTGAATGTATATGCATAAAAGCGGCGGGAAAATCTTCCCCATTCTTTAAAGCCGAGTATTAAATATCGTTTTTTTATCCACACCTATTAAGGTGACGGTTTAAGACCGTGGTTTAACTTATGAAGATGATTACCGTCGGGCAGGTGTGAAATAAAAATCACACTCTAATTTTGAATTCCGACAGCGGGAGCCGATGCATATCTAAAGAGGGGTTTTAAAGAGCGCGGTTTATGACGCCGGATTATTGAAGAAGACGGAGTTTGCTGTCAGCGCTTTTTCCCGCCGAGTAGAGATCCCAGTATTCCGCGGACGAACTCGGTTGCTATCTATCCGTCTTGTGCCCCTGTTCACCAAAAGGACCACAAAAGGGAGCCAAAGGGGTACCGAATATAAAATTTGCAAAACAGGGTGTGGTTAGAGGATCGGCGATTAGCGGATTATTTAGTTGGGATTCGATTTATGATGCCTTTCTCAGCCGCTTTAAGAGGGCTATATCGGCGGCAACGTCGTCGGGAGGTATCTCTACTATCATGTTCAGCTTTTTGAGGACAGGGTGGCTGATTACGGCTTTGAACCCGCCCTTGCCGATCTTGCCTTTGCCTATTTGCTCGTGACGATCCTTTTTCTCTCCGAGGCCGATTTTGGAGTCGTTTCCGTGGATGAGTTTTATCCTGCCGGGGTCGATGACGGACGATAATTCGTCCATGGTTTTCTTGAGCGCGGCGGAGGTGCGGATGTCGTAGCCGGAGGCGAACAGGTGAGCGGTATCGATGCAGACGCCGACGCGTGGATTATCGATTCCGTCTAGTATGGAGGCGAGCTCCCTGAACGTGTCGCCGATGGTGTCTCCCTGGCCGGCTGTATTTTCCAGAAGAAGGAGAGAGGAAAGCTCATCGACGCCGTCCAGGACGCGGTTTAGAGAGTCTATGACCTTCTTAACGGCGTCCTTTCTGTCCATGCCTTTAGAGCTGCCGAGATGGGTCATGACGTATTTGGCTCCTATGGCGCTGCTCCTTTCGAGTTCCTCGCGGATTATGGCTACGGACGAGGCTCTCAGCTCCTTTTTTTCGGAGGCGAGGTTGATGTAATAAGGGGTGTGGACGTAGTAGTCGGTGAGGTCGTGCTCGCCGCAGGCTGCCAGGAAGGAGTCGACGAGATCCCTGCCGAGAGCAGGAGGCTTGCCGCCTCGGGGCGAGCGGGTGAATATCTGGAAGCACTCGCAGCCGATATCGCTGGCGCGCTTGGGAGCCTTATTGATACCGCCTGCAATCGATACATGAGCGCCGAATTTCATAACGGCCTGTAATTGTACCGGATTTGCGGAACGGAAGGGAAGCACGGGGCTAATTCCTATTTCCGCTATTGCAATAATTTGATCAATTTATAATATATCAGAACACTAAAAGATCCGTTAAGGTTTTCGTGCATGATTTTTTAAATCAATAAAATTAAGTGAATGCAATAGCGGTATTAGAAACCGTCGTAACCTGTAGTATTCATTGCCATACGTAACGACCGATAAGTAATCTTATGTAAACTATATCTTCCGGGAACTCAAATATACTTCTATTAGAGACGACCGCGCCGGGTTTCCGGTTTGATTCATCCTTTTATCACCCTATTCCGTTTTTGTCAGTGGCTTCAGTACCGTTACGTGCCCCATTTTACGTCCGGCGCGGACTTCTGATTTTCCGTACAGGTGAATGCACGCGTCTTTAGTCGCGTACCATTTGGCCATCTTCCTGACGTCGCCTCCGAGCAGGTTGGTCATAACGGCGTCTGAATGACGCTCCGGAGAGCCTACGGGGAGGCCGCACACGGTGCGCACGTGCTGCTCGAACTGGGAGACGGCGCATGCGTCTATGGTCCAGTGGCCGGAATTATGGGTTCGTGGCGCTATCTCATTCGCCAGGATTCTGCCGTCCCTGGTAACGAACATCTCGAGGCCGAGCACTCCCACAAGATCCACTTTCGCGGCCAGAAGGAGTGCTACACCGCGCGCCTGCTTGGCCGTTTTATCCGGTATCGAAGCGGGGACAGTGCTTTGCGACAGAATATGGTTTTTATGCTCGTTTCTCACCGGCCCGTAAAGGGCAGACTGACCCTTTTCATCCCGCGCGACTATGACGGACACCTCGCAGTCGAAATCGACCGGCTCCTCGAGTATAAGCTCCCTCGACCCGAGCCGCTTCCAGCTCTTTTTCGGGTCGTCCCCCGCTCTGTGAACGAGCTGTCCCTTGCCGTCGTAGCCGAAACGTGTGGTCTTTAAAATAACTTCGTCTAATTCCATTTCCCGGAGTGCTTCTTCGATGTCGGACGCACTTCTTACGGGGAGCCATCTCGTCGTGGGTATCCCTATATCATTTAAAAACCGCTTTTCGGATATTCTGTTCTGGGCTATCTCAAGGAGCTTGCCGTCGGGGTAAACGGGTTTATATTCATCGATGTAGTGCACGGTATCTACGGGTATGTTCTCGAACTCGTACGAGACCACGTCGACGCTGTCGGCAAAGGCCTTCAGCTTCTTTTTATCGTCGTAGGAGCCTATAAATGTTTTGACAGCTACCTGACCCGCCGGACTGTCCTCATCCGGACAGTAGATATGAACCCTTATACCGAGCTCGGCGGCCGCAATGGCGCTCATCCTTCCGAGCTGACCCCCGCCGAGTATCCCCAGAGTTTTGGATTCGAATTTCATCCGGTCTTTTTTTTGGTTGAGCGGGGTGGTTTTTTGCTCGGCCTGACCGTAACTCCCG
>Ga0055477_10000015_pt1 | contig 29713 bp, 27 predicted proteins | sample Muzzi_PWA_D2_FD_57683 | JGI IMG/M metagenome (GOLD analysis project Ga0055477, IMG submission 57683) | Wetland microbial communities from San Francisco Bay, California, USA, that impact long-term carbon sequestration - Muzzi_PWA_D2 | ecosystem: Environmental > Aquatic > Marine > Wetlands ... | reverse complement strand
AAGAGATCAATGTTCTGCCGCAGGACGGGCTGGTCCGCGGTGAATGCGGAAACTGTTTTGACTCGAAGCCCTTAGGGAGTATATGATCAGCGAGTTCTTTCCGGCTCACGGATCGGAAGTTCGATTCCACCTTACAGGGAAATAATACTGGAACCTGCCATGAATCAACCCCGCTTGCCGCATACCTTGCCGCCCTTCGTCATTAACCTTTTCTTTCTGGTCGGGGTCCTTTCCGCCGTTTCCTTCCGGGCACTGATTATCTTTACCCACACCAGCCCGGAGTGGTTTCGGCCGGTCTGGTACTGCGGCACCATCGGTTATCTGATTTTCTTTCTCTATCGCTACTGGATTTCCTCCAAACGCAAGCGGGCCATTCGCCATTACGGTTTGCTCGAGAAATTGCGGCAGGGTGTAGCCATTTCCGGTGAGGAGCGGGAGGTTGTCGCCTATCTGCTGGCCTCGATTGCCAAGTCGCGTGAAGATCTGAACTACCTGATCATCTTCTTTCTTTCATTCCTGGCGGTGGCGGCGGACCTGATCCTGAGCAACTGGTCTTGAGAAGAGATTGGGAGGGAGAAGCGGAAGGCGGGAAGGGAAGCGATGCGGGGAGCGGCGCAGATCTCCCGGACCGAAATAACATTATTCTCCGCCGGCCAATGACTGCAGGTACCACTGGTAGGTGGTGGCGATCCCTGCCGCCAGGGGAATCCGGGCCTGCCAGCCCAGTTCCAGGACCCGGCCGATCTCCAGGAGTTTCCTGGGGGTGCCGTCCGGCTTGCCGGGATCGAATTGCAGCTCACCCGGATACCCCACCACCGTCCTGACGGTCTCGGCCAGTTCCCGGATGGTCAAGTCTTCTCCGACACCGATGTTGATGATGGTCGGGTGGAGATCCTTGACCAGGACGCTGAATCTGGCCTCCGGCAGATCCATTAGAAAAACGCAGCAATCGGCCAGGTCGTCGACGTGGAGGAACTCGCGGCGCGGGGCGCCGGTTCCCCAAACCGTGACTGTCGGCCGGCGCTTGATCTTGGCCTCGTGAAACTTGCGGAGCAGGGCCGGCAGAACGTGGGAATTTTCCAGGTCGAAGTTGTCGCCCGGCCCATAGAGGTTGGTGGGCATGACTGCCAGATAAGCGGTACCGTACTGGCGGTTGTAGGCTTCGCACATCTTGATCCCGGCGATCTTGGCGACGGCGTAAGGTTCGTTGGTCGGTTCCAGGGGGCCGCTCAGAAGATATTCTTCCCGCATCGGCTGGGGAGCCAGCTTTGGGTAGATGCAGGAGCTGCCCAGAAAGAGCAGCCGCTCGACCCGGTTCAGGTGGGCGGCGTGGATGATATGGTTCTGGATCGCCAGGTTCTGGTAGATGAATTCGGCCGGATAATTGTTGTTGGCCTGGATGCCACCGACCTTGGCCGCCGCCAAAAAAACGAACTCCGGCCGCTCGGCCGCGAAGAAATCCAGCACCGCCCGCTGGTCCAGCAGATCAAGCTCTTTTCTGGTCCGCAGGATCAGGTTGCGGCAGCCTTGTCCCTGCAGGCGGCGGACCAGAGCCGAGCCCACCAGGCCGCGATGGCCGGCGACGTAAATGCGGGTATCGGCTTTGAGTATCGATTCGGTCATGGTCGGAGATCGTTTCTTCTATGCGGCCGGCGAGGTTTATTCGTTGTAGTCGAAGGTACTGAAGCCGTGGTTCTTGCAGAGTTCGTCGCGCTTGGCGCTTTCCAGATCCTTGGCGACCATCTCCCTGACCAGTTCCGGAAAGGAGATCTTCGGCTCCCAGCCCAGTTCCCGTTTGGCCTTGGAAGCGTCACCCAGCAGGGTCTCAACCTCGGTGGGCCGGAAATAGCGCGGATCGACCCGGACGATGACCCGGCCCGGCTTCAGCCCTGGAACCACCGGGGTGCCGGCAGGAAGGTCGATCCGGTCGACGATGCCGATAGTCTCCACGCCTTCCCCCTGCCAGCGCAGGACAATCCCCAATTCCCGGGCGGCAAGCTCGACGAATTCCCGGACCGAGTGCTGGTGACCAGAGGCGATGACGTAATCGTCGGGCTGCTCCTGCTGAAGCATCAGCCACTGCATCTCAACGTAGTCCCGGGCATGGCCCCAGTCCCGTTTGGCGTTAAGATTGCCCAGATAAAGGCAGTCCTGCAATCCCAGGGAGATCCGCGACAGGGCCCGGGTGATCTTCCGGGTCACGAAGGTTTCGCCCCGGACCGGCGATTCATGGTTGAAGAGGATGCCGTTGCAGGCGAACATCTTGTAGGCCTCCCGGTAGTTGATCACGATCCAGTAGGAATAGAGCTTGGCGACAGCATAAGGTGAACGCGGGTAAAAAGGGGTCTTTTCGGTTTGAGGAGTTTCCCGGACCAGACCGTAAAGCTCAGAGGTGGAGGCCTGGTAGAACCGGGTCTTGGCGGTCAAGCCCAGAATGCGGATGGCCTCCAGCAAGCGCAGGGTACCCAGACCGTCAGAGTCGGCTGTATACTCAGGCTCTTCGAAGGAGACCGCCACATGCGACTGGGCCGCCAGGTTGTATAGTTCGTCGGGCTGGACCTTCTGGATGATTCTTACCAGGCTGGAAGAATCGGTCATATCCCCGTGATGCAGGATGAACTTGCGGTTCTCCACGTGGGGGTCCTGGTAGAGATGATCGATGCGGTCGGTATTGAACAGCGAAGTGCGTCTTTTCAGGCCATGGACCTCATAGCCCTTCTTCAATAAGAACTCGGCCAGATAGGCGCCGTCCTGCCCGGTCACTCCGGTTATCAGTGCTTTTTTACTCATCCTGTCGTCTTCCCTCTAAAGATTCGTTCAATACATTACATTCCGATGATAATAACATCTTGTTCCCAAAAAGCATTTGTATTCTTCATGGTTCCTGGCGCTGGTCCGCTGCTGCACCGACACCATTCCCGATGACGGATAATTCTTGACAATTGCCGCAAAGACTGTTCACTGCTTGAACACCTGGCTGTAGCCAGGGCAAAAACTCAACTTCGAAGATGCTATGGAAAATCAGGACATCCGGACTCTGCGCCTCCTGGAAGCGGTGGGAGAAGAGAAGTCACCCAGCCAGCGGGAACTGGCCAGGAAACTTGATATATCTTTGGGACTGGTTAACGCTTTCGTCAAGCGCTTGGCCCGCAAGGGCTACTTCAAGATCACCAACCTGCCTGCCAACCGCATTCGCTATATCCTCACGCCCAAGGGCATGGCGGAAAAAACCCGTCTGACCTACGAGTATATCCAGTACTCCTTCGGCTATTACCGGCAGGCCCGGGCCCGCATCTCCGAGATTTTTGCCCGCCTGGGAAAAGGGCGGCAGCGCATAGTGTTCTGGGGGGTGGGAGAGCTGGCTGAAATAGCCTACGTATCCTTGGTGGAGACCAATCTGGAACTGCTGGCCATCGTCGATCCGGAGAAGGCCGGGCAGGCTTTTCTCGGCCGGAAGGTCATACATCCCGAGGACCTTGCCGACCTGGAATACGATATCATCCTGATGACCACCATTAACGACGCCGGACAGGCCGAAGTGCCGTCAGAACTTTCCGGGCGACAGGTCGTCTTTCCCGCTCAGGGCCTAAAGTAGAATGGGAAGCCGGAAGGTGAATCAATCATCCCGGGAATACGTAACCGCCATTCACCAGCAGTCCGCCGAAGGGGGCGGAGTGGATTCGCCCCTGGTCTCGGTGGTGATACCGACATACAACGCCGGGCGTTTTCTCCGCAAAGCCATCGACACTGTCCTGGCCCAGACCTATCCTCGGGTGGAACTGCTGGTCCTGGACGACGGTTCGAATGACGATACCGGAAAGATCCTGACCTCTTACGGAGACCGTATTCATTGGGAGAGTCATGCCAACATGGGTCAGGCTGCAACCCTGAACAAGGGCTGGGCCATGGCCGGCGGGGAGATACTCTCCTATTTGAGCGCCGATGACGCCTTGAAGCCCGGCGCGGTGGCGGCGGCGGTTTCCTGCCTGGAGGCACATCCCGAGGTGGTCATGGCGTACGGCGATTACGAGCTGATCGACGTAACCGGAAAACCCTTACGCACTGTGGCCGCGCCGGAATTCGACTATGGTGAAATGGTCGGCGAAATCGTGGTCCAGCCCGGTCCCGGCGTCTTTTTCCGGCGCTGGTCCTATCTGCGGGCCGGTGGGTGGGATCCGGAGCTCCGTCAGATTCCCGACTACGACTTCTGGCTTCGGCTGGGGGCGGTGGGAGTGTTTCGGCGCATGCCCTCGGTCCTGGCCGAATATCGGGTGCACGGCGAGTCGCAGTCTTTCATCGAGCCGACCCGGCAAAAGGCGGAGGAGTGCGTGGTGGTAATGGAGAAATTTTTCTCCCTCGATAATCTGCCAGACCGGGTATTGCCCCTGAAGGCCAGAGCCTTCGCCGCGGCGCATCTGTTCTGCGCCCGTCTGCATCTGCGAGCGGGAAGATATTCCGATGTCCGGCGTCATTTGTTCCGAGCCTGGGACTGGCGGCCGGGTTCGGTCATTTCCATGCGGGCGGTGCGGCTGCTGGGTAACGGGCTGCTGTTCCGTTTCTGGCGGCGCCTGGGCAGGGTCAGATGATCGGCAGAATCTAGCGCAGAATTTCCGCGGGGCTGGACAGCCAGATGCCCGAGGTGCTGGGCAAGGCCATGGTTTCCCTGGTGTTGCGGGTCGGCGGTTCGGCGGCCCGGTTCACCTTCACCGCTCTGGTGGCCAGGATCTTCGGTCCGACTGGTTTGGGAAGGTTCGCCCTGTCCCATTCGGATGTGGTGATCGCTTCGACTATTGCCAATTGGGGATTGGACGCAATTAACCAAGGATGGAAGTAATTTGTCTTCTACTTCAGCAGCGTCATGGCGGGATCTATTAATAAAGGCGGGTACGGCTTTTGGTGCACGTACGCTCGGTGCCGCCTCGCAATTTCTCTTTACCTTATTTCTCAGTCGCTGGTTGGGAGCCAGTCAGTTAGGTTTGTTTGCTCTTTCCTTGGGTGTAATGACGGCCGTTTCTGTGATTGGTCGCTTGGGGCTTGATATGACTAGTTTGTGGTTTGTTGCGACTCATTTGAAAGAAAGCAGAGCATTGCGTATTGGTCATCACAAGATGTTATTGATGGCGGGATCGTCCACAGCGGTGCTTGTATTTATTGGCATGATAGGCAGTACGTGGTTGGCAGAGACGATCTTTTCGGATTCCGCCTTGTCGGGCCCTCTGCGGTGGATGCTATTGAGTGCAGTTCCCTTTACTTTGATGAATATCTATGCTGAAACTCTGCGGGCTACAGAAAGAGTGGGTTTGGCCTCGGTGCTCCAAGGTGGATTGATTCCAGCCGTCTCACTTTTCGCGGTGTGGATTCTCCATTATTTTATGAACGATATTCTGGTCGCTGTCTTTGCTTATTTTATGGCGAATCTTATTGCGATGTTTTGTGGCTGGCGAGTTTGGAAGAAGGTTAGACCAGAATTGAGTGCCGATATGGATAGCTCGGTGGAGAACGTGTTGACGTCGAGCCTTTTGAAACGATCGCTCCCCATGGCAGGAATAGCTGCCACTTCCTTGGTCATGAGTCTGTCTGATACTTTTATTCTGGGATTTTTTCGTTCGGCTCAAGAAGTCGGGATTTATTCAGCTTGTCTCCGACTTTCAATCCTGGTGAGTTTTATTTTGATTGCAGTCAATAGTATTTTGGGCCCACGCTTTGCTGTTCTTTATAAAACGGGCCAACGCAGTGAAATGGAGTTGTACGCCCAGAATGGAACCCTCCTGATGTCGGTCTTGTCTCTTCCATTGCTGGTTCTGTTTGTTACATTTCCTGCAGCGGTTTTAAGTTTATTTGGTGATGAATTTGTTCACGGTTCGTCAACTCTCATGATTTTAGCTGCGGGGCAATTTGTGAACGTCTCTGCAGGCTCGGTTGGTTTGCTCCTTATGATGAGTGGACTTCAACGAACTCTTCAGCGTATCAACCTATTTGCTATGTTGGTTAGTGTGGGTTTGGGCTTTGTGCTTATTCCACTTTATGGTTTAGTCGGTGCAGCCCTGGCAAATGCCATGGGCCTTGTGTTTTTAAACGTAATGGCGTTGTGGGTGACAATACAACGACTCAATATTTCAACAATTCCAGGTATTAATTTGGCGGGACGGCTATGATTAAAGGTTTTCCAACTTTTTTTGTTGTTGGCGCGCAAAAAGCTGGCACTACGTCGTTGTACAATTGGTTGAAGCAACAACCAGATATCAGTTTGCCAAGAATTAAGGAAACCCATTTTTTCAGTGACGATCAGATATTTAAATATGGACTAAAGTGGTATCTTGAGAAGTTTTCTTTTATTTCTGAGGACTTCGTTCGCGGAGAGGTTTGCCCCGAGTATATGTTTTTTCCCAAAGCGGCCGAAAGAATTGGTCGCTGGAATCCAAAACCAAAGATAGTTTTTATTTTTCGTCACCCAGTTGAACGCGCATTCTCTCAATACCAAATGAATTTGAGGTCGGGCCCAAATTTTGAGTCGCTGTCGTTTTTTAACGCACTCCTAGCCGAGCGTGGTCGCATGGAGAATGGGGGCCTATTCTCCTTGACCCATCATAGCTATATGGCCCGAGGCGAATACATACGACAGGTTAAAGCGTTCCGTCGTCAACTCCCTCATGCGTCCGTACTCTTTGTGAAATTTGAGTCTCTCGTTGATCAAGGCGAGGTGGGTGCTAAGGTTTATGCAGATATCTGTCAGTTTATTGGTCTCGCTTCTGATCCGTTCGTGGCCAATCGAACGGAGGCTAGTAACGTAGCTAGTGAACCGAAAAATATATGGTTGAGGGATTTCCTTTATAATCCGAATCCACTCAAGGCTTTAGTCCGTAAAATTATCCCGATTAAAGAGTTCAGGGTGCTTGTATCGCAAACTTTAGATCGATGGAATCAGCAACCGTTCAAAGCGAAGCCAGATTTTTTTGTTCCCGCTACGATCTACAAACAGGTCCTAATTGAAATTGAGAAGCTCGAACATCTTACTGGGCTTTCTCTTGCTGATTGGAAGACGCGGGATTTTCGTCATCGTTAGGCTGTGTCCATATCCGGTCAAGATGATGTCTTACTGAATCCGCGAGGAGATTTACGTCGTTATTCCAGGCGATTACAGAGCAATGACTTGTATGTACATTTTCCCGACAGAAGAAATCGCTCTGCGGAGGCGTCCGTCCGCACGCCATCTCCTTTGTTGGCTACCACTCTATATAATTCACTATTATTGCACCGTCGCCTTCGCGTATCTGTTGCACGGACGAACGCTCACGGATTCAGGGCCTAGAGAAAAATGATCCTTTTGCGAACTCAGTGCCCTGATCGCCCACCGGCTGGACCTGCTCAACCTGGAGCTGGCAGCCAAATCTGCCATGGGTCCGGTCCCGGCCCCGGTGATTGCCCGGGCCGTCGGAGAGGTAGAGAAACTTCAGGCTTTGACCGGTCTGGAACAGGGGAACTGGCTCAGGGTGATTGCTGGCTATGAACGCTCCTGAATCACGGAATACCGGGCCAGTCGTCGCCGATCCCCTCTGGGTGCTGATCGGTGCCGGAGGTTTTGTCGGAAAAGCCTTGCTGGCCCAACTTGCCAAACGGCCGGTGATTAGGATCCGGCTGCTCGGCCACCGGACCGAGATTGTGCCAAGCTCGGGACGGGTGGAAATCGTCAAGGGCGACCTGTTGCGGCCGGAGAGCCTGAATAGACTTTTCGAGCCCGGCTGCCTGGTGATTAATCTGGCTTATCTGGCCGGCAAATCACCGGCCGAAAACCTGGCGGCGATGCGTAACCTGGGCACGGCATGCCGCGATAGCGGAGTGCGCCGTCTGCTCCATTGCAGCACCGCGGTGGTGGCGGGCGCTACCGGCGGCTGGGTGGTCGATGAAAATACTCCCTGCCGGCCGGTCTCGGAGTACGAGAAAAACAAGCTCGAAATCGAAAACCTGTTATTGTCCCTGGCCTCCGGGGTTTTCGAAATATCCATCCTGCGGCCCACCGCCGTTTTCGGCGCCGGCGGCCGGAACCTGCTGAAGATGGCCAATGATCTGAACCGGGAAAAGATGGTGGTCAACTATTTAAAGTCCTGTCTCTCCGGCCGCCGCAGCCTGAACCTGGTCTGCCTTGACAATGTGGTTGCGTCACTGCTCTTCCTGGCCGATTACCCCGCCGGTCGGGATCGGCAGGTATTCATCGTCAGCGATGACGATTCGCCCCTCAACCATTATCGGGCGGTGGAATCCCGTCTGAGGGCACGGCTGGGAAATATTCCTTATCCTCTGCCGGTGATTCTCCTGCCGCTCTTCTTCCTGCGGTTGCTGCTCAGGCTGGTCGGCCGCCCGACGCCGGACCCGGCGGTCAAGTTCAGCGATGCCAAACTGGTTGGTGCGGGATTCAGGAAAACCAAGACCCTTTCCGAAGGGCTCGACGACTTCGCCGAATGGTACCTGCGCAGTTCAAAGGCAGCCGGAAAAAAGGTGGCCGGATGAGGGTGCTCAATGTCATCCAACTGCTCGATCCCCACCTGGGGGGAGGCACCGTCGAGCGCACTTTCCAGATGAGCCTCCAACTGGCCCGCCAGGGGGTGGAGTGCACCATTCTGACCACCGATATCGGTCTGACCCAAGAGCGGCTTGATGACCTGGCCGGAGTAAAGGTAGTGGCGCTGCCCTGCCTGAACCGGCGTTTCTATCTGCCGCGCTGGTCAAAGGCTGTGGTCAGGAAACTGGTGCGGCAGGCCGATGTGGTCCACCTGATGAATCACTGGACCATGATCAACGTCCTGGTCTATCGCGAAGTGCGCCGGCAGGGCAAACCGTATGTGATCTGTCCGGCCGGAGCTCTGCCCCTGACCGGCCGCTCGTGTCTGTTGAAAAAAATTTACAATTTGTTGATCGGCGCGGCGATGGTGCGCAACGCCGACCGGATGATCGCCATCTCCGACAACGAGGTGCCGGAGTACCTGCGTTATGGCGGCCGGGCCGAACGGGTGCGGGTGATTCCCAACGGCATCGACCGCGATGACTTCCCCCCCGGTGACCGGGCCGGATTCCTGGCCCGCCAAGGCCTGCCGGATCGACCTACAATCCTCTTCGTCGGGCGCCTCAATCGCATCAAGGGGCCGGATCTGCTGCTTCGAGCCTTTTTGGGATTGGCGCAGAGATTCGCCGATTGGCAACTGGTCCTGGTCGGCCCCGACGAGGGGATGCGGCCGGATCTGGAGGCCATGGTCAACGCCGCCGGCGCCACCGGGCGGGTCTTTTTTACCGGTTTCCTTGCCGGGGCCGAGAAATCGGCAGCCTACCATGCCGCCGACCTGCTGGCCATTCCCTCCCGGCATGAGGCCATGTCCATCGTCGCCCTGGAGGCCGGGATCTGCGGAACCCCGGTCCTGCTGACCGATCAGTGCGGCTTTTCGGCGGTCGAATCGGCCGGCGGCGGTCTGGTCGTTGCGGCCTCTGCCGAATCCTTGCGGGTCGGTCTGGAAAAGATTCTGACCATGGGCCGGGAGCGGCGGCGGGCCATGGGCGGGCGTCTGCAAAAACTGGTGGAGGAAGAGTACCTCTGGCAGGCCGTAATCAATAAGTTCGTCGCCATCTACCAGGAATTGATGGAAACGGTAGGAGACGGAGCCGGCAATTCCGGTGGAGTGAGGGCATGAGGTTATGAATATTCTCATTGTCACCCAATACTTCTGGCCCGAGGAATTCCGGATCAACGATCTGGCCGGCAGCCTGGCCGAGCGCGGGCACCGGGTCAGCGTTTTGACCGGCCTGCCTAATTATCCGTCCGGGAAGTTTTTCCCGGGCTACGGATTTAGAAAGATCGGTCGGGAAAAATTTGGAAAAGTGACGGTCTGCCGGACGCCGCTCTTGCCGCGTGGAGAGGGTGGGGGATTGCGCCTGCTCGGCAATTTCCTCTCCTTCGCCGCTTTGGCCACCTTGTTGGGACCGTTTCTTTGCCGCGGCCGGATCGACCTGATCCTGGTCTACGAACCATCGCCGATCACGGTGGGCCTGCCGGCCCTGCTGCTGAAGAAAATCAAGAAGGCAACGCTCTTCTTCTGGGTCCAGGACCTCTGGCCCGAGACTTTGGCGGCGGTGGGGGCGGTGAAGGCGCCGGCGATGCTGCGGATGGTTGACCGGCTGGTCCGTTTCATCTATAAAGGCTGTGACCTGGTACTGATCCAGTCCCGCACCTTCGCCGGATATATCAGGAAGCAGGGGGTGGAGGAGGCGCGGTTGCGTTACTTCCCCAACAGCGCCGAGGGTTTCTACCGGCCGCTGGCGACCGGCGGCGATACAGTCGACGGCTGTGAGTTACCGGTGGGATTCCGGGTGATGTTCGCCGGTAATCTCGGCGAGGCCCAGGATTTTCCGACCATCCTGGCGGCGGCCGAGAGGTTGCGGGAGGAGCGGCATATCCACTGGCTGATTGTCGGAGACGGAAGAAAACGCGAGTGGCTGAAAGCGGAAATCGAACGCCGCAATTTGCGTGATTCCGTGCACCTGCTGGGCCGCCATGCCCCGGGAACCATGCCCGATTTTTTCTGCCGGGCCGATGTGCTGCTGGCTACCTTGCGGAAGAACCCGGTCTTCGCCATGACCATCCCCTCGAAGATCCAGTCATATCTGGCGGCGGGACGGCCAGTTCTGGCCGCCATGGACGGGGAGGGCGGCCGGATTGTCGAAGAAGCGGGCGGGGGGATCAGCGTTCCGGCCGAAAGCCCCGAGTTGCTGGCCGAGAAAGTCCTGGAGCTTTCCCGGCTTACGGCCGAGGAAAGAGGGGAAATGGGGCTTCGGGCCCGGAAGTATTTCGAGGAAAATTTTGCCGCAGACCTGCTTATGGATCGCCTGGAGGGCTGGATGCGGGAAATGACGGGTAGAGGAGAATAAGATGCGCGTTCTGATCCTGGGCGGCGACGGTATGATGGGGCACCAGCTCCTGAAAACGCTGCGGGCAAGGCATGAGGTGCGGGTTACCTTGCGCCGGTCGGAGGAAAGCTATGTTGTCTACAACCTCTTCGAGCCGGACAAAACCTATTACGGCATCGACGTTACGGAGCAGGACGTTCTCCGCCGGATGATGGGGGATTACCGGCCCGAGGCGGTGGTCAACTGCGTCGGCATCGTCAAACAGCGTGCCACCGCCAAGGAGGCCATCCCCAGCATCACCATCAACGCGCTCCTGCCCCACCAACTTGCCGTCTTGTGCGAAGAATATTTAGCCCGCTTGTTGCATCTGAGTACCGATTGCGTCTTCAGCGGCCGCCAGGGCAACTATCGGGAAGACGATTTCCCGGACGCCGAAGATCTCTATGGCCGGAGCAAACTGCTGGGCGAGGTGACCGAGCCGCACTGCCTGACCCTGCGCACCTCGATCATCGGCTGGGAGCTTTCCCGGAAGAAAAGTCTGCTCGAATGGTTCGTGGCCCAGTCCGGCCGGATAAAGGGATTTACAAAAGCCATCTATTCTGGTTTCTCTACTATGGAAATGGCCCGGATCATCGAACGGCTGCTGGTGGATTTCCCCGCGGCATCCGGGCTCTATCAGGTCGCCAGCGCCCCGATCTGCAAGTACGAACTGCTGGTCGGGATGAACCGGAGGCTCGGTCTCGACCTGGAAGTCGTCGCCGACGACACCTTTGTCTGCGACCGCAGTCTGGACGGCGGCCGCTTCAATCGCCAATTCGACTATCAACCTCCCGCTTGGGACGCGATGATCGAAGAACTCTGTGACCAATACCGGGAACTCAAAAGATGACGGTTGCCGGTCCGAGTCTTTCAATTGCCGGCACCTGAGCAATCATAATGGAGATGGTTTGACATGTTCAAAGAGAAGGTTCTGATGATCACCGGCGGCACCGGCTCCTTCGGGAATACCGTGCTCAATCGCTTCCTGTCCACGGAAGTGCGCGAGATCCGCATCTTCAGCCGCGATGAAAAGAAACAGGAAGAGATGCGCATCGCCTTGAATAACCCGAAGTTGAAATTTTACATCGGCGACGTCCGGGAATACGACAGTATCTACCAGGCCATGAAGGGGGTCGATTATGTCTTCCACGCGGCGGCCCTGAAGCAGGTGCCGTCCTGCGAGTTTTATCCGCTGGAGGCGGTGCGCACCAATGTGCTGGGCTCGGAAAATGTGATGGCGGCGGCCATCGCCCGCGGGGTTTCGCGCCTGGTGATGCTGAGCACCGATAAGGCGGTCTATCCGATCAACGCCATGGGCATCTCCAAGGCCATGATGGAAAAATTCATGGTGGCCAAGTCGCGCATGCAGGGCGAAGGGGAGACGGTGTTGTGCGCCACGCGTTACGGCAACGTCATGGCCTCGCGGGGTTCGGTTATCCCGTTGTTCGTCTCCCAGCTCAAGGAAGGCAGGGCGCTGACGGTAACCGATCCGAACATGACCCGTTTCCTGATGTCGCTGGAAGATTCCGTCGACCTGGTGTTGTATGCCTTTGCCCACGCCGGACAGGGGGACATCTTCGTGCAGAAGGCCCCGGCCTCGACCGTCGCCGACCTGGCCCAGGCCCTGAAAGAACTCTTCGGCAAGAGCAATCCGGTCAGGATCATCGGGACCCGGCACGGCGAAAAACTCTACGAATCCTTGATTTCGCGCGAGGAAATGGCGAAAGCCCAGGACCTGGGGGGCTATTACCGAATTCCGGCCGATAACCGCGATCTCAATTACGCGCAATATTTCAGCGAGGGTGAAGAAAAAATCTCGCACCAGGAAGATTACACTTCGCACAACACTGAACGGTTGAACGTCGAGCAGGTCAAAACGTTGCTGCTGAAGCTGGATTTCATCAAGGAAGAACTAGATGCTTAAAGTCATGACCATTGTCGGGACGCGCCCGGAACTGATCAAATTGTCCCGGGTGATCGCCGAGTTCGATCAGCACACCGAACATCTCCTGGTCCATACCGGCCAGAATTACGATTACGAACTGAACCAGATCTTTTTCGAGGATCTCGGGATCCGCAAACCCGATCATTTCCTCGAGGCAGTGGGAGAGAACGCGGCCCGGACCATCGCCCGGGTTATCGAAAAAGCCGATGCGGTGCTGGAGCTGGAAAAGCCCGACGCCGTGATGCTCTACGGCGACACCAATTCCTGTCTGGCGGTGATTGCCGCCAAACGTCGCCAGATCCCGGTGTTCCACATGGAGGCCGGCAACCGCTGCTTCGACCAGCGGGTCCCCGAGGAGCTGAACCGCAAGGTGCTCGATCACCTGAGCGACATCAATATGGTTCTTACCGAGCATGCGCGCCGCTACCTGATCGCCGAGGGCATCCGGCCCGAGACCATCATCAAGACCGGCTCGCACCTGCGCGAGGTGCTGGATTACTACCTGCCGAAGATTCACCAATCGGACGTGCTGCAGCGCATGGAGTTGGAGCCGAACAAATTCTTCATAGTCAGCGCCCACCGGGAAGAGAATGTCGATACGCCGCAGAATATGGTGGATATGGTAGAGACGCTGAACGCCCTGGCGGAAGCCTACGACTGTCCGGTCATCGTCTCCACCCATCCGCGGACCCGGAAGCGGCTCGATACCATGGAATTGGGCAAACTGCATCAACACGTCCGGTTCCTCAAGCCCTTCGGCTTCTGCGACTATATTAAACTGCAGACGGAAGCCCTGTGCGTAGTCTCGGACAGCGGGACGATCACCGAGGAAGCCTCCCTGCTCAACCTGCCGGCAATAACCATCCGCAACGCCCACGAGCGGCCGGAAGGCATGGATGTGGGGACGCTGATCATGAGCGGCTTGAAAAAGGAACGCGTGCTGGACGCGGTGCGGGTGATTATCGCCCAGCACGACAAGGACAAACGGGTAATGAAACCGGTGGCCGATTATGAGGCCGGGCCGGTTTCGAAGCAGATCCTGCGGATCGTCTTGAGCTATACCGATTATGTGAATCGCACCGTCTGGTCCAAACGGTAAAACTCTTATCCCTTGGTTATTTTGCCACTCCTCGAGAAAAAAGTACTGGTTACCGGCGCCGCCGGTTTCGTGGGGCGGAGGCTCTGCCGTGAGCTGGAAGAGCGGGGCTGGACGGTTCTGGCCGGAGTGAGGAAGACGGACGGAGTAGAGCTCTCCCTGAACCGGGGGTGCCTGGTCGAGACCGGCGATCTGGAGGAGCGGGAAAATTGGCCGGAACTGCTGGCCGGTTGCCGGGCCGTGGTCCACCTGGCCGGACGGGTCCACGTGATGCGCGAGCGGACGGACGATCCACTGAGTCAATATCTGCGAGGCAATACCGAGGTCACCCGGCGGCTGGCCGAGGAGGCGGCGGCGGCCGGAGTCAAGCGCTTTCTTTTCGTAAGCACCATCAAGGTCGGCGGCGAGGATACACCGGCGGCCGGAGAGGATGGGGGCTGGCCGGAAGACAATCCCCCGGCACCGCTCGACCCTTATGCCATCTCCAAGGCCCGGGCCGAGGAAGCGGTCAGGGATGTCGGCCTTAATAGAGGTCTGGAATATGTCATTGTCCGGCCGCCCCTGGTTTACGGACCTGGGGTCAGGGCCAATTTCCTGAGTTTGATGCGCTTGGTCGATTGGCGGCTGCCGTTGCCGCTGGCCTCGCTCGTCAACCGCCGGAGCCTGATCGGAGTCGGCAACCTGGCTGATTTTATCGCCTGTTGCCTTGAGCATCCGGGAGCCGCCAACCAGGCCTTCCAGGTGGCCGACGACTCCTCACTTTCAACTCCGCAGTTGATTCGGGCTCTGGGCCTGGCCCTGGGCCGTCCCGTCCATCTTTATCGCGTTCCTCCCGTACTCTTGAAGTGGGCGGCCAAACTGCTGGGGCGGAGGGATGTCTGGGATCGTCTCGGCGGCTCCCTGGAGGTCGACAGCGGCAAGGCTTTGAAGATCCTGGGTTGGCAACCTCCCCACAGGCCGGCGGAGGAACTGGAGGCCACCGCCTCCTGGTATCGGCAAACCAGGGCGGGGAACGGCGATGATCTCTGATTGGCTGCCGTTGCTTACCATTCCGTTTTTCTCCCTGCTGTTGACCGGGTTAATCCGAGCCCTGGCCCTGAGGGGCGGCCTCCTTGATCTCCCCAACCGGCGGAGTTCCCACTCCACGCCAACCCCCCGGGGCGGCGGCCTGGCCATCCTGGGAACCTTTCTCGCCGGACTTCTCTATCTCTCGTCATCCGGGAGCCCGTACCCGGCACGATTTATCGTGATACTGGCAGCCGGGTCGCTGTTGGTGGCCGGCATCGGTCTCTGGGACGATATCCGTTCATTGCCGGCCCGGCTCCGCCTGCCGGTTCACCTGCTGGCCGCAACCCTGCTGGTCTGGGGCACCGGCCAGCAGGCCATTCTGCGTTTCGACACCTGGCAACCGGCCTGGCCGCAACCAGTGCTCGGGCTGATCCTGCTCCTGGCCGTGGCCTGGTTCCTGAACCTGTTTAATTTCATGGACGGCATCGACGGCCTGGCCGGAGCCGAGGGTGGTTTTATCGCCGGCAGCGCTGCCCTGCTCTTGTTTCTCCGGGGGGAAGGGCCGGAAGCGCTGCTCCCCCTGCTGCTGGCCCTGGCCTGCCTTGGTTTTCTGTTCTGGAACTGGCCGCCGGCCCGAATCTTCATGGGTGATGTCGGCAGCGGCTTCCTGGGTTTTACCCTGGCGGCCCTGGCCCTGCAAACCTCGATTTTCACCGGCTCCCTGCCGGTCTACTGCTGGTTTATCCTGCCGGCAGTTTTTCTTGCCGATGCCACAATAACCCTGATGCGCCGGCTCTTCCGCCGGGAAAAATGGTACGCTGCCCATCGTTCCCACGCCTACCAGCAGGCCGCCGTCAGGTACGGCAGTCATCTCCGGGTGACGCTGGGGATCATGGCCATAAACCTTTCATGGCTGTTGCCCCTTGCCCTTCTTTGTGTCATATTTCCCCAGTTCGGCAGTTGGCTGACGATCATCGCCTATCTGCCGATTACGCTCCTGGTCCTTAAATTCAATGGTGGCGGGCCAACCTGATCCCTATTGAGGTGATTCGGAAGCCGCGGCGATAAATTCTCATGTTCAAGCTTTATTTTCGAAAACCGACTTTCTGGATCATCCTCGGTCTGGATCTTATCCTGCTGGTCGCCGCCCATTTACTGGGCTACCTGATCAGGTTCGAGGGTCATCCCGGCCCCGTCGAATGGGCCAATATCCGGCTGGTTCTGCCCCTGCTGCTGCCCTTCAAGATCGTCACCTTCATATTTTTCGGCCTTTATCGCGGAATGTGGCGATACACCAGCGTGGTCGATCTGCTCAACATCCTCAAGGCCTGTGTCTTCACCTTTTTCGTGACCATGGGCGTCATTCTGCTCTTCAATCGCTTCGAGGGATTTTCCCGGGCCGTTTTCGTGCTGGACGGGCTGCTGACCTTTGTCTTCGTGGCCGGCCTGCGCATCTCTTTAAGACTGTTCTTCAATCTGCAGACGGCGCAGAGCCAGGTCGGGAAAAGCGATAAGGAACGGCCCCGGAAGCAGATCGTGGTCATCGGGGCCGGCAGTGCCGCCGAAAAGATCATCCGGGAGGTGCACGACAACCGGACGCTGCCCTATACCATCCTGGCCCTGCTCGATGACGACCGGACCAAGATCGGTCAGCGCATCCACGGCATTCCGGTCCTGGGCCGGATCGACGAAGTGGCCGAAATTGCCGGCCGGATGCAGGCCGATGAAATCCTTATCGCCCTGCCTTCCGCCACCCGCGAGCAGATGAATCGCATCGTCGAATTCTGCCGGGAGGCCGGCCAGCCTTTCAAGACCCTGCCCGGGGTGAACGAGGTGATCAGCGGCCAGCTCTCGATCAAGGCGATTCGTGAGGTCTCATACCGGGATTTGCTCGGGCGGCCGCCGGTGCGGCTGGAGTTGGAGCGGATCGAGGAGGTCATCGAGGGCCGGACCGTTCTGGTCACCGGGGCCGGCGGATCCATCGGTTCCGAACTCTGCCGGCAGATCGTCCGTTTCCGGCCGGCCCGTTTGCTGCTCTTTGACGCCAGTGAGTACAACCTTTATCAGATCGAGATGGAGTTGCTGCACGAGCTGGGTTTCCAGAACTACACCCCGGTCCTGGGTCGGGTCCAGGACCAGGGGCTGCTGGAGCATCTGTTCCGGCATTACCACCCCTCGGTGGTCTTCCATGCCGCCGCCTATAAGCATGTGCCGATGGTGGAAAACAACCCCTGGGAGGCGGTCGACAATAACATCGCCGCCACCCGCCTGCTTTTGGAAACCGCCGTGGCGCATCGGGCAGATCGCTTCATCCTGGTTTCCACCGACAAGGCGGTGCGGCCGACCAATGTCATGGGCGCTTCCAAGCGGATGACCGAACTGCTCCTGCAGGACTGTTGCCGGCGGCTGCAGACCGGGGAACTGGCAGGCTCGACCCGCCTGATGGCGGTCCGCTTCGGCAATGTCATCGGTTCCAGCGGCTCAGTCATTCCACTTTTCAAGCGGCAGATTGAAATGGGAGGGCCGGTTACGGTCACCGATCCGGAGATGACCCGATACTTCATGTCCATCGAGGAGGCCGCCCAATTGATCCTGCAGGCCGCCAGCATGGGCGCGGGCGGGGAAATTTTCATCCTCGAGATGGGCACCCCGGTGGTCATCGCCCAGATGGCCCGTGACCTGATCCGCCTCTGCGGCAAAGAGCCGGAAAGCGAGATCGGGATCAAATATATCGGGCTGCGTCCCGGGGAAAAACTTTACGAGGAACTGATCACCGAAGGGGAGGGCATTGTGCCCACCGGCCATGAAAAGATCATGGTCCTGCGCGGCGATGGCCGGGAAATCCCCGATCTGCCGGAGTTGATGTCCCGCCTGACGAAACTGGCCGACGATCATGACGCGGGCGGAATCAGGCAGGTGCTGCACGAAACGATTCCCGAATACAGGCCAGGCCGCTCCGAAGCGGTGCTTTGAGAAGGGATAACCGCGGAACCGCATCGGATACCCGACAGTACAAGAGGCCCATTGCCCCGTGGGTACAATCAGGTCGACAACAAAGGACAATAATGGATAAAAAATATTCTTCCCGCATCGTCATCACCGGGATCGGTCTGGCTGCGCCCAACGCCGACAACCTCAGCGATTTCCGGGCCCGGCTCCTGGCCGGGGTCAGCGGCATCCGTGAGATCGAGCTGCGCTATATCGGCAGGGTGCCGGCCGGGATCTGCGATTTTCCCGAAACCAAATACCGCAAGAAAAAAGATAACAAGCGCGGCACCAGGGCCGGCTGCCTCGGGGTCTACGCCGCCCACGAAGCCCTGCTGGATGCCGGGATCGAGATAGAATCCCGGGACCGCGACCGGGTCGGGGTTTACGTGGGGCTGACCGAACACGGGACGGTGGAAACCGAGAACGAGGTCTACAACGTCAGCCAGTACAACTTCAACCTGGATTACTGGACCCATCACCACAACCCCCGGACCGTACTGAACAACCCGGCCGGGGAGATCACCATGAGCCTGGGCATCACCGGCCCCCACTACTCGGTGGGAGCGGCCTGCGCCGCCGGCAACGCCGCCCTGATCCAGGGCGCCCAGATGCTGCGGCTGGGCGAGGTCGATCTGGCCCTTTGCGGCGGCATTTCCGAGAGCCCCGGCTCATTCGGGATCTTTGCCAGTTTCCGGGCCGAGGGCGCCCTGGCCCTGCACCATGATCCCACTAAAGCCAGCCGTCCCTTCGATATGGACCGCAACGGCATCGTCATCTCCGAGGGGGCCTGCCTCTATATCCTGGAATCCCTGGAGAGCGCCCTGGCCCGCGGGGCCAGGATCTATGGCGAAGTGGCCGGCTACGCCATGAACTCCGACGCCCGCGATTTCGTCCTGCCCTATGGTCCCCGGCAGGCCGAGTGCATGCGCAAGGCCTTGGCCCGGGCCGGACTGGCGCCCGAGGATATCGACATCATCAACACCCACGCCACCGGCACCCGCCAGGGCGATATCGAGGAGTGCCGGGCCATCCGCGAGGTCTTCGGTAATTCGCCGAACACCTATATCAATAACACCAAAAGCATGATCGGCCACGCCATGGGGGCGGCCGGCGGCCTGGAACTGGCCGGCAATCTGCCGGCCTTCGAGGACCACCTGGTTCATCCGACCATCAACGTCGAACAGCTCGATCCCGAGTGCACCCTGCCTAACCTGGTTCTCGCCCAACCGCGGCGCCTGCCCCGAGTCAGTGCCATCCTCAACAATTCCTTCGGCATGGTCGGTATCAACTCGGTGGTTATCGTAAAGAAATTTGTCGAATGAGCGCCTTCCCGGATTTACAAAAAAAAATATTATGCTATTATGCGCCCGGATTTATGCTGTAATTTCATTCGAAAAACATTGTTCGGGTCTTTCCCAGCTGGGAATACCCGCCACTTTTATCGGGGTTGGCTTTAATGAACAGGCAAGAAATCAGGGACGTTATTCTGGAAATCATCCAGGACATCGACGAGGATTCGTCGCTTGAAAAACTGAAGGACGACCAGCCCCTGCGCGATCAACTGGATCTTGATTCCATGGACTTTCTCGATATCGTCATGGAACTGCGCAAGCGCTATAAGCTCCAGATCCCCGAAGCCGATTACCCCGAACTCGCCTCCCTGGCCAGCTGCGTCAACTACCTGGAGCCCCGCCTGCAGGAAGTCTAAAGCCGATTTCAACTCCGAACCAGAACGATAAAGCAAGCCGGGCGGCGAAGAAGCACTGCGCATGTTATGGTAAGGAGCCGCGCGGTGCGGCTGTGCATGTTCAGTCCTCCCTGGAGGGAGGCGAAGTTACACCAAGGATCCGGAATCTGGAAAAGTGCGGAGTTACGATCAGGTTATAATCGGCGCCGGGCTCTCCGGTCTGGCCGCCGGCATCCGCCTGGCCAGATTCGGCTCCAAAGTCCTGATCCTCGAAAAGCATGCCGTTCCCGGCGGCCTCAACTCCTACTATACCCGGCAGGGGCGCCTGCTGGAAACCGGCCTGCATGCCATGACCAACTACGCCGCGCCCGGCCTCAAGCATGCCCCCCTGAACCGGCTCTTCCGGCAGCTCAAGCTATCCCGGCGCGAGTTCGCCCTCTGCGAGCAGCTCCGCTCCACCATCCTCTTCGGCGGTGGCCAAAAGCTCAGCTTCACCAATGATCCGGATTTCCTGGCCCGCGAAGTGGCCCGGGTTTTCCCGGCCGAGGCGAAAAATTTCCAGGAACTGATCGTCCTGGTCCGCAACCACGATCCCTTCCAGACCCGGCCCTGGACTTCGGCCCGCCGGAAACTCGGGGAACTGCTCGGCGACCGGACCCTGATCGAGATGCTACTCTGGCCGGTGATGATCTACGGCAACAGCAACGAGCACGATATGGACTTCGATCAGTTCGTGATCATGTTCAGCGCCCTTTACCTGGAAGGGATGTTCCGGCCGGCCGGGACGATCCGCGATTTTCTGCAGGTGCTGCTCGCCCATTTCCAGGCGGCCGGCGGCGAACTGCGCTTTCGTGCTCCGGTGGCCCGCTTTTCCATAGAAGGGGAGCGGGTGACCGGTATCGTGCTGGAGAACGGCGAGGAGATCGGCGCCGGCCAGGTTATCTCCACCGCCGGCTACCCGGCCACCTTGAGTTTCATGGGCCGCCACGAACCGGCCGCCCAGGCGCCCTATGAGGGGCGAATGAGCTTCATCGAGATCATCAATGTCCTACCGGCCACGATCCGCCGGGAGTTGCGCTATCCGGACGAGACCATCATCTTCTTCAACTTCGATCAGCCCTTTGACTATCGTTGTCCCGAACAGGCGGTCAATCTCAACTGCGGGGTGATCTGCTTCCCCGACAATTTCCACGATCTGCCCAGCCGCGAGGAGATGCAGATCCGGGTGACCCATCCGGCCAATTACCAGCTCTGGCGTGCTTTCTCCCCGGATGCGTACCAACTGCAGAAAGAGCTCTGGGCCGAGCGCTCGGCGGCCAAGATTGCGGAAATCATTGGGAATTATCGGCGGAACATATTATATCAGGATGTCTTCACCCCGGTGACGGTGGAGCGCTACACCGGTAAGGTCCACGGTGCCATCTACGGCAGCCCGGTCAAGATCCGGGACGGGCGGACTCCGCTCTCCAACCTCTTTGTGGCCGGCACCGACCAGGGCTACCTGGGCATCGTCGGCGCCATGCTCTCCGGGGTGACCATGGTCAACCAGCATATTTTCTCGGAACATCCTTAGATCGCGCGGGCCTGGGCCGCTGGATGCAAAAAAGCTTTTTCGCCAAGGCGTCACGAAACTGTACAACATGGCTTTCAATACAATCGACAAGGTAGAAGACTCTTACGACCTGGTGGTAATCGGCTCTGGTCTGGGCGGTCTGACCGCCGCCAACCACCTGGCCAAGGCCGGCCACCGGGTGCTCCTGCTGGAGCATCATCACCGGCTGGGCGGGTTGGCCACCTGGTTCAAACGCCAGGGTCATATCTTCGACATCTCCCTGCACGGCTTTCCTTACGGTATGGTCAAGACCTGCCGGAAGTACTGGAACCGGACGATCATGGAATCCATCGTCCAGCTCAAGAAGATCGTCTTCGACAACCCCCAGTTCTCCCTGACCACCACCTTCGACCGGGAGGATTTCACCGATCTCCTGGTCAACCGGTTCGGTATCGCCCGGAGCCGGGTGGAGGAGTTCTTCGCCAATGTCGCCGCCATGAACTTCTACGACGACCGGTCCCTGACCACCCGGGAACTCTTCGAGCAGTTCTTCCCCGGCCGCACCGACGTGCACCGGTTACTGATGGAGCCGATCACCTACGCCAACGGCTCTGATTTCAACGATCCGGCAATCACATACGGCATAGTCTTTTCCAACTTTATGAACAAAGGGGTCTTTACCTTCTCCGGCGGCACCGACCGCCTGATCGGTCTGATGGCCGAAGACCTGGAGAAGAACGGCGTCACCATCTGCACCCGGGCCCGGGTCGAGCGGATCGTCATCGAGAACCGTAAGGTGCGTGGCGTCCAGGTAGGGGATAAGTTCATCGCCGCCCCCTGCGTGGTTTCCAACGCCGGCATCCTCAACACCATCGACGAGCTGGCCGGGCGGGAAGCCTTCTCGGCCGAATTTCTCGAAAAGGTCCAACCGGTCAAGGTCAACAACTCCAGCTGCCAGGTCTACATGGGCATCAGGGCAGGGGAAATGCTCGCCGAGGTCGGCGATCTGCTCTTCACCTCCACCGCCCCGGAATATTCCCCGGAAGAGATGCTCGACCGGGAGACCGGGAGCCGGACCTTCTCGCTCTATTACCCGAAGACCCGCCCCGGTCACGACCGCTATACCATCGTCGCCTCCATGAACGGCCGCTACGAGGACTGGGCCGCCCTGCCCGAGGAGCGTTACGCCCTGGAAAAAGAACGGATGATCGAACGCAGCCTGGTAGACCTCGAACGTTACCTGCCCGGAGTACGCACCAAGATCGACTGGCTGGAGGCCGCCACTCCAAGAACCTTTCAGCGCTACACCCTGCATACCCGGGGTACCTCCTTCGGTACCAAGTTCGAGGGGCTGGAGGTGTCGCGTTCGATTTTCCGCGACGTGGCCGGACTCTTCCATGTCGGCTCGGTGGGCATCATCATGAGCGGCTGGCTGGGGGCGATCAACTACGGCATCATCGTCGCCAACGACGCCGACGCCTATCTGCGCAGCTGAGCATGGCCGACCTCGACGAGATCCTGGAACTGATCCCGCACCGGCCGCCCTTCCTCTGGGTGGACCGCATCGTCCGTCGGGAACCGGAGCGGATCGAGACCGAAAAGCTGATCCCGGCCGACCTGGACCTCTTCCGGGGCCATTATCCCGACCACCCCCTGATGCCGGGGGTGCTGCTCTGCGAGGCGATCTTCCAGTCCGGGGCGCTGCTGATTGCCGCCGCCCGGGAGGGCGGGGAAGGGCCGGGCGGGATGCCGGTACTGACCCGGATCAACAATGCCAGGTTCAAGCGTGAGGTCCGGCCCGGCGAGCTGGTTGCCATCACCGTCACCGTCCGGGAAAGGGTCGGCCCGGCCTGGTTCATGAAGGGCAAACTGGCGGTGGGCGGCCGGACCGCGGTGACCGTGGAATTCGCCTGCGCTTCGGTTGAGAAATAAGGTATAGGTTGGGGTGAGCTTGGCGAACCTCAACGGTTCGGAGGGGGCGGTCATCGATAAAGTTGGGGTTCCTCCGTCATCCCGACCTGCGGGCTTCAGAGATAGAGAAAACCCGGGGATCTGTTGGGCATCGCTGCGCTCAACCACAACCTACAACGTGACTCAACAAATGAGTTGATAATGAGCTTTCTTGAACTTACCGGCAAGAGTATCGTGGTCTTCGGGCTGGCCAACCGCAAGTCGGTGGCCTGCGAGGTCGCTAAATTGCTGCGGCAGGAGGGGGCCGAGGTCATCCACGTGGTGCGCAGCGAGGCGCGGCGGGAGACGGCCCGCAAGCTCTTCCCGGATTCGCCGGTTTTTGTCTGCGATGTCGAGGAGGAGTCCAACATCGTCCGGGTTCGGGACGAGATTGCCGCCGGTCTCGGAGAACGCAAACTGGCCGGGTTGGTCCATTCCATCGCCTTCGCCAACTACTCCCGGGGGTTGGTGCCGTTCCACCGGACCGTCAAAAACGACTTCCTGCAGGCCCTGGATATCTCCTGCTTTTCCCTGATCGCCAGCGCCAACCACTTCAAGGAACTCCTGGAGCCGGATGGTTCGGTGGTGACCATCTCGATCTCCACCACTTCCATGGCGGCCGAGAATTACGGCTACATGGCGCCGGTCAAGGCGGCCCTGGAGTCATCCCTGGTTTTTCTGGCCAAGAGCTTCGCCGCTGACAGCCGGGTGCGCTTCAACGCCGTCTGCCCCGGGCTCTTGAAGACCTCGGCCTCGGCCGGGATCCCCGGCTATATCGACAGTTATCTCTACGCCGAAAAACTGACCCTGCGGAAAAGAGCCCTGGAAACCGCCGAGGTGGCCAACTGCGTGGCCTTTCTGCTCTCGCCCAGATCTTCCGGCATCACCGGTCAGCGGCTGGTCATCGACGCCGGCATGGGGTTGAACTACTTCGACGCCGAGATCATCGGCAAGGTCGTCGACTGATGCGTTTCGCCAAAGTCTGTCTGCACTCCTTCGGCTACGAGTTGCCGCCCCGGGTGGTCACCTCGGCCGACCTGGAGGAGCGGCTGGCCCCGGTCTATGAGCGTTTGAAATTGCCGGCCGGCCGGTTGGAGCTGATGAGCGGCATCGGCGAGCGCCGCTTCTGGGAGCCCGGTACCCGGCCCAGCGACGGAGCGGTGCGGGCCGGGGCCAAGGCCATCGCCGCTTCCGGCATCGCTGCCGAAGAGATCGACTGCCTTTTTTTCACCGGGGTCTGCCGCGACCTGATCGAACCGGCCACCGCCTCCTTCGTCCACCAGCAGCTGGGCTTGCCGGAGAAGTGTCTGATCTACGATATCTCCAACGCCTGCCTGGGCTTTCTGAACGGCATGCTGACCCTGGCCGGCCTGATCGAGCTGGGCCAGGTGCGCTGCGGGCTGATCGTCTCCGGCGAGACCGCCGAGGATCTGGTAAATTCAACCATCGACGCCCTGCTCAACGACCCGACCCTGACCAGGAAATCAATCAAATCAGCCTTTGCCTCCCTGACCATCGGCTCCGGGGCGGTGGCCCTGGTCATGGGGGACCGCTCCCGGCGGGACAGCGGCCATTATCTGGCGGGCGGGAGTTTCCGGGCCAGGACCTCCTTCAACGATCTCTGCCAGGGCGGCCGGGCGGACTCGGCCGGAACGCTGATGGCCACCGATTCCGAGGAGCTGCTCCGGCGGGGGGTGGAAACCGCCCGTCAGACCTGGGATGATTTCCTGGCCGAAAGCGGCTGGAGCGCGGAGTCGATCAGCCGCTTTTTCTGCCACCAGGTGGGCAGCGCCCATGCCAAGTTGCTCTTCGAGACCCTGGGCCTCGATCCGTCCCGCAATTACCAGACCCTGGCCCGGCTGGGCAACGTCGGTTCGGTTTCCGCCCCGATCACCATGGCCCTGGGGTTGGAAGAGGGTGTACTTCACCCCGGCCAGCGCGGGGCACTGCTGGGCATCGGCAGCGGCATCAACTGTCTGATGCTGGGTATCGACTGGTGATGGCGTCGCCAAAATTCCGAACTGTCGCGTTGCAGCCGATGCGCGAAATGCTCGACATACCCAAGTATGCACCCCAAGGGCATTTGCTGCGCGGCACCTGCGCTTTCGCGATGCGTCTGCGCCTTACATTTCGAAATTTTGGCTTAGCCATCTTTTCTGGCGCTGAGAAAATTTTGTGAATTAATATTGAGCCCGCATCTCTGAAATGAACTCCATGGCCGAACTCTATCCCTTTACTCCGCGCCGCTTCGAACTGGGCAACGGGCATGCCATGTCCTACCTGGACGAAGGGCAGGGTCCGGTGATCGTCATGCTGCACGGCAACCCGACCTGGTCCTTCTTTTATCGCCACCTGGTGCTGCTGCTCCGCGACCGCTACCGGCTGATCGTTCCCGACCATCTGGGTTGCGGCCTTTCCGATAAACCCCGGGACTACCCCTATCGGCTGGTCGACCATATCGACAACCTGGAGAAGCTCCTCGACCACCTGGGCCTTGAACACCATGCCCTGATGGTCCATGACTGGGGCGGCGCCATCGGCTACGGTTACGCCGAACGCCATCCGGAGCGGCTGACCGCGCAAATCATCCTCAACACCGCCGCTTTCCGCTCCCGGAGAATGCCTCTGCGCATCCGGCTCTGCCGGACTCCTTACCTGGGAGCATTCCTGGTCCGGAGGTTGAACGCCTTCGCCGGCGCGGCGGTCTGGATGGCGGTGAAAAAGCATTTGCCGGCCCGGGTCCGCAAGGCTTATCTGGCTCCTTACGATTCCTGGGAGAACCGGGTGGCGATCATGCGCTTCATCGAGGACATCCCGCTGAACTGGCGCCATCCCTCCTGGGAAACCTTATTGCGGGCGGAGGGGGCTCTGGGCCTGTTCAAAGATCTGCCGACCCTGATCCTCTGGGGTGGACGGGATTTCTGCTTCAACGATCATTTCTTCCGCGAATGGCAGCGTCGTTTCCCGAATGCCCGCTCGGTCTACCTGGTAAACGCCGGGCATTACGTGCTGGAGGACGCCACCGCCGAAGCTGAACAGTTTCTCGAAGGTTTTCTGGCTGACTATCTCCATGGCAACTGATAAAATGTCAGGAATGGCGGCAAGCGAAAATCAAAACATCGCCCTGGCTCTGAGCGAAATGGCGGCCTCCCGGCCTGATTGCATCGCCATCATCGCCCGGGTGTTCGGAGGCCACCGGAGCTGGAGCTTTCGCGAACTGGACGAAAACGTTTCGGCCTATGCCCACGGCCTGTCCGGGCTGAGCTTGAACCGGCAGGATCGGGCCGTGCTGATGGTGCCGCCCTCGATGGAGTTCATCGCCCTGGCCTACGCTCTTTTCCGCCTGGGGGTGCCGGTGATCCTCATCGATCCCGGCATGGGCTACCACAACCTGCTGCGCTGCATCGCCAACATCAAGCCGACCATCTTCATCGGCAGTCCCAAGGCCAATCTCTTCCGCCTGCTCAACACCTTCACCTTCTTCAGCGTCCGGAAAGCGGTCTGCGTCGGAACGGGCCTGGGGCTTCTGGGCTATTCCCTGGCCGGGCTGGCCGATTACGACAAAGGCGATTTTCCCACTCCGGCGACCAGCCCGGATGACCTGGCCGCCATCATCTTTACCACCGGCTCCACCGGGCCGCCGAAAGGGGTGCGCTACCGCCACGGGGTCTTCCAGGCCCAACTCGGCCTGATCCGCGATTATTACGGGATCACCCCGGAGGATGTCGACCAGCCGGCTTTTCCGCTCTTCGCGCTGTTTTCCACGGCCCTGGGGGCCTGCGCGGTGATCCCCGAGATGGACCCCTCCCGGCCGGCCCTGGTCGATCCGGAGCTCTTCGTCAAGTCGATCATGAGTCGCGGAGTCACCTATTCCTTCGGCTCGCCGGCGATCTGGAACGTGGTCAGCCGCTATTGCCTGGACCAGGGGATCGTCCTCGATACCCTGCGCTTGGTGCTGATGGCCGGCGCCCCGGTGGCCGGCGAGCTGATCGACCGGGTCCGGCGCATCCTGCCGGAGGGAGCGCAAATTCAGACCCCTTACGGGGCCACCGAAGCGCTGCCGGTGGCCTCGATCACCGGCGCCGAAATCCTGGCCGAGACCTGGCCGAAGACCCGCAGGGGTTCGGGGGTCTGCGTGGGCAGACCGCTGCCGGGCAACCGGATCAGGATCATCAAAACCAGCAACGAGCCGCTGTCGGACTGGAATCTGACCGAGGAATTGCCCCCCGGCCGGATCGGCGAGATCGTGGTCGACGGACCGGTGGTAACCGAGGGCTACGACCACAACGACCGGGAAAACGAGCTGGCCAAGATTGCCGAACAGGGTAGGGTCTGGCACCGGATGGGCGACCTGGGTTACCTCGACGAACAAGGCCGCCTGTGGTTCTGCGGCCGGCGGGCCCATCGGGTGACAACCGCTGACGGCGAGATGTACACCATCCCCTGCGAGGCGGTGTTCAACGAGCACCCGGCCGTCAACCGCTCGGCTCTGGTCGGGGTGAGGAAGCGGGGGGAAACTCACCAGACCCCGGTGTTGATCGTCGAACCGGCCAACAGCATGGCAGAGGGAAAATTGCTGGCCGAGCTGCGTCAGCGGGCCCTGGGCAACCCCCTCACCGATACCATCGAGAATTTCCTGCTCCATCCCGAGTTCCCGGTGGACATTCGCCACAACGCCAAGATCTTCCGTGAAAAGCTGGCGGCCTGGGCTGAAGGGGAATTAAAAATTAAGAGTTAAGAATGCAGAATGAAAAGTTGAAGTCGTTACGGATTGGATAGAAAAGCGGGATTGCTTCACTGCCTTTCGCAATGACAAAAGGGCAGTTCGTCATTTCGAAGAGTATGGCGACGAAGCAGATAAGCGAAGACTTCGATCTGTAGCTGGTTACCCCTCGGGAATTCCTAAGCAAATAATGCCTACCGAGAAGATTAAAAAAGCCGCGGTCACCGGCGGCGGGGGCTTTATCGGCTCCAATCTCGTCCGCCGGCTCTTGGAGCTGGGGGTGGAAACGGTGGTCATCGGCCGCCATTCGTATCCCGAGCTGGAGCAGAGCGGCACCATCGCTGCCGTGGGCGATATCCGCGATGCTGAGTTTCTGCAGCGGGCCCTTGACGGCTGCGACACCGTCTTCCACGTCGCCGCCAAAGCCGGCATCTGGGGGAGGCGGCAAGAGTACTTCGGCATCAACCTGACCGGCACCGAAAACGTCATCGCCGCCTGCCGCAAGAACCGGGTCCCGCGCCTGGTTTTCACCTCCACCCCCAGCGTGGTCTCCTCCGAGGGCGACATCGCCGGCGGCAACGAGTCCCTGCCGTATCCCGAGACCTTCCTCTGCCACTATGCGGAAAGTAAGGCGGCGGCCGAAAAGGCGGTGTTGGCTGCCAATTCCAAAGAACTCTCCACCGTCGCCCTGAGGCCCCATCTGGTTTGGGGTCCGGGCGACACCAACCTGATTCCCCGCCTGGTCGGGCGGGGCCGCAAGGGATCGTTGAAGCTGGTGGGGGAGGGCTGCAACCTGGTCGATCTCTCCTATATCGACAACGTGGTGGACGCCCATCTCCTGGCGGCGGAAAACCTGGCCGGGCAGGGCACCGCGGCCGGCAAGCCCTACTTCATCTCCCAGGGCAAGCCGGTCAGCCTCTGGGGCTGGATCGACGAGTTCTTCGCCCTGGTCGGGGTCCCGCCGGTCACCAAGGCGGTTTCCTATGAGAAGGCCAGGAAGGGTGGGGCGGTCCTGGAATTCGTCTACTCGCTCCTGGGCCTCAGCCGCGAACCGTTGATGACCCGCTTCCTGGCCGGGCAACTGGCCCACTCCCACTGGTTCTCCATCGCTGCCGCCCGCCGCGATCTGGGCTACGAGCCGAAGATCACCACCGCCGAAGGTCTGAAACGCACCGCCGACTGGGTAAACCAGGCTGGACTGTAAGAAAGCCCCCGCTCGCCCGTTCTTCCCGACCTGGGTCAAACAAGGACATCTCTCCTCACCCTATCTTGCAGTCCCGGCTGGTATGTATATTGCTGTATCAAATATACAGGCAGTTTCGACCTACCGGGAATTTCCCCGCTTTGCCCGTTCGGACGAGGAATTCGCCAAGGAGAGGGGCGATCGGCGGGCTCGATTGTTGTGTCGGATCTAACACAGTTGTGGCGTTAATGACTATGCAGGTATCGGTTCTCAGATACCAAACCAAAGGACACTCACCGTGAACGATCAGTACGGGCAAAAGAGCGCCTCATGACTTTGGCTGGCCGGTATCGCGGCTTTATCCGTTTTCCTGCCAGGCTGCATTACCTCCACCGCCAACCTCAACCTTTCGGACAGCAACAGCTTCCAGTACGAGGCGCGGGTGAAGAAATCGTTCGAAGGTCGCCAGATGATCGAACTAGATTACTCCAGGAGCAAGGGGAATTCGCGGGAATACTATCCCGCCGGTACCCGGATCAATCTCGACAAGAGGGAATTCATCATCATTTCGCCGACGTACATGGACGTCGACTTCGCCCTCTCCACCCCTTCAATCAAGTGGGGGATGAGAACACTGCGCCAACGCTGGATA
>Ga0055477_10000014_pt1 | contig 30430 bp, 31 predicted proteins | sample Muzzi_PWA_D2_FD_57683 | JGI IMG/M metagenome (GOLD analysis project Ga0055477, IMG submission 57683) | Wetland microbial communities from San Francisco Bay, California, USA, that impact long-term carbon sequestration - Muzzi_PWA_D2 | ecosystem: Environmental > Aquatic > Marine > Wetlands ... | reverse complement strand
CCGCCGCAGTCGACATGAGCTGCCTTGTAGCGGGCGAGCAGCTGGCAGGGAATTCGGTATCGCAGGAAGCCTTTTTTATCCTGCCCTACCCAGTCGCGTCGTTTGGTGTGTTCACGGATGATGGCATCGGCATTGGCCGACTTCGGCAGGAGATCAAAATAATTCATTGGTGAGAATCTATGCTAGGCGGGTTTTACGGCGATAAGAGAGGCGAAGTTGAACCATTGAAAATAGGTTTCGACTGAAATAAAGCCGCTCTTTTTTAACATGGATTTGTTCTCATTTATGGAAAACGGGATAAGCACATTTTCCAGGGCTTCGCGTTTCTTGGAAATTTCCAGCTCCGAATAGCCGCGAGACCTTTTAAAACGATGGTAGATGTCGATGTATTCACGATTGAGCCGACGGTCATGGTTGATTACTTTCTCGCTGATCAGGACGATGCCGCCGGGCCGGAGGTTGTGATAGAGCCGCTGCAGAAAAGCTTCGCGCTGCAGGGGGCGGATGAATTGCAGGGTGTAGTTGCAGATGATGGCTCCAGCCCCAGGATGGTCAAAGGCCGTGATATCTTCAAGCAGAAACGAAAGGCTCTGCTGTTTTGAGTAGATTTCCGACTTCAACCGGGCCTTGTCAAGCATCGGTCCTGAATTGTCAATGCCGATGAATTGCAGCTTTTTTAGCTCCAGCAGACGGGAAAATTCCAGCAGGGTGGTGCCGGTGGCGCAGCCGAGGTCGTAGACTCTGTCCCCTTCGTCCAGGTAGCCGCTTAGCAACTGCGCCTGGGCATCGATTACCTGCCGATAAAAGGGGATGGAGCGGTCCAGCATGTCGTCAAAGACTTCCACCACCCGCTCGTTGAATTCAAAATCTTCTTCAACGGCACTGACTTTGAAGAGTGTATCCCTGGCGGAATCGGTCATTTTAAGCGACATGCGTTATTTCTTATACCAGGTGCCGTCGGGTTTCTGGTACCAGTGTCCTGCCTGCCCGTGCTGGGCAATCATGGCCGCCCGGCGTTCTCCGACCAGGGCGGGGGGAGCACCCTGATTTTTACCTATGGCTGCATAAACCGTTGCCCTATCATTATTTTCCGCCTGAACGACTGCCTGTTGCGCTGAGCCGCCGGTACGGTATTCGAGAAATCCTTTATTATTCTCCCCGATAACACCTTGATCTTTCAAGGCATTTATGGTCGGAATTCTCGCCGCCATCCGCTCTTTGATAGAGGCGAAGTGGGCCAGGCTCACCATGAACAGAAAACAGGAGAGAAAGAGAAAAAGAGAAGAAACGAAGAAGAAGTTTTTACGCATTGTGCACCTCTTTGGTTTGAACCAAAAGTTATTCCGCTTGCTTTTTGTCCAGATCCCCGAAGAAATCATCGAGAGCCCTGTCAACCTTGACGTTGATATCGATAGTGATGTGAATAGGCTTGATTTCCACAGGTTTTATATCTACCTCATGCCGGGTACAAGCCGACAAGGACAAGAGGCCGGTCATCAGCAGGAGCGATAATACACCCTTTGTAAATGTAGTCATATTACATGTTCTCCATGATGGATTGGATTTTTTTACCATATTGAAACAAATTCTGCATGGGCAGGCGAAAATTTACATCAAGCCGGATTGGATGCTGCAGACCAGGCCCCTGCCTGGTCGGGACAATCTGGCCATTATCATAGCCAAAGGGCAAAGGATCCGCCGGCTTTCCGTCCAACTGCATAGTGATCAGCAGTTCGTTATTTTTACTGTTAAAGGAAAGTTTCGTCCAGTTATAGAAGAAATTTTCCAGGGCCTGCATGGAGTAATCCAGGTATGCACTTTTATTGATGTCCGGCATTCCCTGAAGGAGCTGCTCAGGATCCTTGAAGCGGACTATACCACTATTGCCGGGGGTAGAAAATAGAAAACCGTCATCAAAGACCAGACCTTTCCGGTTGATTTTCAAGGGAAGCCGGCCGTTCAGGGAGCCCTGGCCGTCAGTTTTGTCAATACCGAACTGGCTGAGCAACTCGGTGAAGCCCAGGCGGTCACAATAGAGCGTTGTTTCCAGTTCCTTCATATCCTTTGCGAGGGTGATACTGCTTGCCTCGACTTTTCCGCCGCACCAACTGAACCGGCTTTTTTCGAGGAAAAGAGACTGATCGTCCTCGACACGAAATCGAAGCCGGCCATCGGACAGTTTTATCTTACCGAGTTCGATGGAACCGATGGTACACAACTGTCCCGGACTGCTTAGCAAGAGCGGCAAGTGGGGGAACACCGCCTGGAGATTGATATCTGAGAGCTTGTTCTCGTTATAGGTGAGTTTTCCTTCACGGTATACTGCACTGAATTTGCCGCCAGGAATCCCGTTTTTAATGTGAAATTCACCTTCGGCACCAATCTTGCCCTGCAGAGAAAGTCCATCCGGCAGAGGGATGGCGGATGGAAATGTTGCCGAGTCAAAGAGCGTTGCCGGAAGCCGGCAATGGACGGCAACATCCCTGTTCATCTGAGCCGAGCCGTCACAATTGAGAGACAGACCGGCGACAAATGGCAATGCGAGCGAGGTGGTGAAGGTAAGTCCTGACTGAGCCGGCTGAAGATTCGCCTGGAACCTGCCGCTGTCGATCCCCTGATAGCGAATTTTCCCAATTGACAGGGTACCTCCGGCCCCGGTCTCCTGGAGAGGATACTGTACAGGCAGTTGCAACGAGAGGTTGACCAGCCTGGTATCGTTTTTCTTAAGGACTATTTCAGGGATTCGGCAGATCAGCGTTGCCGCAATGGCCGATCCGGCAAGAGTCATATCACCGGCCGCGGTCATGGAACTGACCGAAAGGGTGTCATCGAGGCTGAAGGCATCGCTTGCCAGCTGATAGCTGATTTTGGCGCCCTTATGATCGACAAACCCGGTATAATTCATCCCGATGGTGGAATTGGTTCTGGCTAGAGACAGCTGGCCGGTGCCGTCAATGGTTCCATTCTCGCCATCCAGTTCACCTTGCAGGGCAAGAGAAATCTTTTCAGGTTCACTGAGAGCAAGATTGGTGAGATTGAAACTGGTTTTTGTCAGGTTGCCGGACAGCCGGAGGCTGGCCGGGGTGTTCGGGGAGGCCTCGGTAAAAAGCATCTCGTTTTTCCCGAGATGAAAACCGGGCAATTTGATACTTGCCTCGTAGCCGGTAAGCCTGCCGTTATCCGGGGCAATGTCGGCCTTGCCGACGAGAGTAATTCCTCCAGTCGGTCGCAGCTCGTTGAGTGCGGGAACCAGGGAGGGCAGCTGGGAAATGTCCGAGGCATCTGCCTGTATTTTAAGCACATATTTCCCGTCCACCGATATCAGGCTCACCTTGCCACTGAGATTCAGATCGCCTTTTGTCACCAGCTGCCCGGAGACGGCTTTTAGAAGATGCTTTTTTTCGGAACCTTCCTGGAAATCGAGAGTCAGTTGGCCATCGGCAATGATATTCACCGGTCTTTGCCGGTCCCTGTCGATGGTAACAAGACAGTTTTTGACAAATATTGTCTCAACCGCAACTGGCAGAAGGAAGATGGAGGTGGTATCTTCTCCTGTGGTAGAATACTCATTGCCAGGCAGTCCCCGGAGGAGCGGCTGTCCTGGTCGTATATCCAGGTGCAGCGACGCGGAATCGAGCAGAAGGCCGTCTAGTTCGCCCCTGAGCAGTGAGCTGGGGGAATAATACAGCTCAAATCTTGGAACGGACAGGGTGGGGCGATCCGCATCGGCCAGGGTCAGGGTTCCTCTGATATTCCAGGGTGTGAGCCTTGAGAGACTGAGTTTTTTGTCGCTGAAGGGAAGTTGGACAAGGAGCCGGGGAAAGAGATAAAGATCGAGCAGATAGGGCAGGAACAGCAATAAAAAGGCGCTTCCCAACATAAGCAGGAGGGGGAGAATCACCATAAAGTGGAATTTCTTTTTCATTTATTTTTTAAATTGCTCTTTATTACAAGACGTTGGTCTGGTTGATACCTTCAACCAGGTGAATATTAGCCTTGCCTTGTCTCTCTTCAGTCAGTATAAACGTATTGCTTAAGACTTGCATAACAAATTGGTGGTATTTTGGGCCGGAATTTCCATTTTCGGGTCTGTTCAGATAAAGGTAAATCAGGTTGTTGGTATGTCGAACGAAATAGATTTTGACGAATTGCTCAGGAAATATAAATCAGACCCATTTGATTATGTCGATGTTTTTGCCGTTCACACCGGTCAGGTATCCTTTAAGGTTGTGGAAGGCGAGGAGGTCGAGGCTCCCAGTGGGGAGTGGTTGCAGGTGCCGGGAACCAGGTTGTATGAGATCAACCGGGAGCGCAATCCGAAGATAGTTGCCGCCCAGACAAACGGTACTGTGGCACAGATCAATACCGACTTCGATGGACGGTTCGTTGAGGCCGGGGAAAAGCTTATGACCATCAAACATCCGCTGAAGAAGAAAGAGATCATTGAAAATATTCTCAAAGAAGTCCTGAGTCTCTTTCCCGCCCCCGAGACGGCCAAATATTTCTTTGCCATGGATATCCAGTCCCGCATCGAAAAAAAAGGTGCCCGAGCGGTGACCATCGAGCCGGGAGAAGAGATTCTGACCATGTCGCTTATGAAGAGGGATACCCCTGTTTATTACCATGGGGAGCGAGGGGTTATTCATTCGATCTATTTTAAACCGGGTGTCTCCGTTGCTCAGGGAGAACCGTTGCTGGGTATCTGCGCTCCGGAAAAACTTCCTCTCATCCAGAAAATCATTACCCGGGTCAAGGCGGATTGGGACAGCGAGCATTGAGGATGTCCGACACGGATGTCCGTTCCGATCATGGTAGATAACAGACCGACGCCGGCGGCGGTTTTCGACTGTCTGCAACGGATACAGGAGAAGGAAACTGTTTCGGCAGCAGGATTGTTTGATGCAGAAGCGGTCCGTCGCCATGGTGCCTTTGCCGGGTCGGTGATTGAAAGCCATGACTCACTGCCGCGGGCGATGGATCATGCCCGGAGCCTGATTAAACAAACCGTTCAGGCGAATAACTCGGTGGCTAGCGGGACGGTGATTCTGGCAGATACTATGAGCCGATCCAAAGGGCGGTTTGCCAGACAATGGCATGCTCCCCATGGTGGGGTGTGGGGTTGTATGATCCATGCCAATACCCTGCTGCCGCAATCCCGTCGATTTATTCCCCTGGCTACCGGACTGGCCTGTTGCGAGACTGTACAGGAACTCGGTGTCGAACAGGCCCGCCTGCGATGGGTAAATGATGTTCTGGTCGAGAAAAGAAAACTTGCCGGCTTTTTAGTCGAAGGTTTTACGGAACAGATCCATGGCGAGGAATTCACCCTGGTCGGTTTCGGCATCAACGTGAATAACTGTTCGTTTCCTGCCGACCTTGCCGATTCGTCTGTCTGCCTCAAAAAAATTCTCGGCGAAGAGGTAAATCTTACCGATTTCACTGCTCTGTTTCTTGCCAGGCTGGCCTGGAATTTCGGGCTGCTCTATTATGAAGAAGCGAGGGAGCTACAAGGGGAACCTTTTTCCGGCAGAGATGGCAGGCATCTGCTGCTCAAGCGATGGCTGGCCTGTTCCGACTCCGTCGGCAAAAGAGTTGTCTATGGCTTTGATGTGATGACAGCGCCGCAATACCGCGGCAAGGTTCTGGGGATTGACGATGACGGAGGTCTTGTCCTGCGCCTTGATGATGGTCACATGAAAACGGAATACAGCGGGGAAATCCGTTATCTCAACTCTCTTTAGTGTTCTCAGGTAATAGGAGCAGAATTGTCCACCTTTTGACAATGGTATCTCCTATTTACTCCCTACGTTTTTTTAAAAATTTCCGCACGAGTGTCCAGGCGACAATCTCTCTTTGAAACAGTTGATTGCCGTAGCTCTGCAGCAGCAGAAGGGCTTCATCCAGGATTGTACCGGTTATCTTCAGTCGGTGTAATCGTTCCAAGGGGAGATCTTGAGCCGATTGCAGCATTTTTATCGTTCCTGGAGAAAGAGGAAGCCCCTTTTGTCTGTGAGGCTTGCAGGCCAGGCAGCTGATCCTTCCACTGGTCGCGTCAAAACTGTACCTTTTTTCAGAGATCACCGGCAAACCGCAGTCGGCACAGGTTTGCAGGTCCGGTCTGTAGCCGATATAATCAAAGAAACGGATCAGAAACAGAGCGAGCACCGTAGGCGGCGATTGCCGTTGATCAAGGTTGTGCAGGGCCCATAAGCTCAGCCGGAAAATATGCAAATCCGGTTCATTTTCCTTCACCCCGATCAGCAGGAATTCCCTGATGACCGAGGCGACGCAGTACTTTTCAAGATTTTGGCGCAAATGCAGAAAGCCGCTGTGGAGATCGGCTTCGGCGAGAAATGCCAGGGAACTGCTCGCCGTCTGCTGGTAGGTAATGTGCAAAAAACTGAAGAGTTCCAGTTTGTTGACGAATCGTTTCTTGCTTTTTTTGGCCCCTTTGGCGATGGCGTTGAGCCGACCGGCATCATGACTGAACAAGGTGACGATGACATCGGATTCGCCGTGATCGATGCAGTTCAGGACAATGGCATCCGTTACCCTGGTCTTTGCCGCCATCGGCTAGAGCAGCAGTTGTTCAGGAAGACGAAGCGTGACCTCCTCCTTGTTGGGATCGGGAAGATCATGGGGGAGGATGTTGAGGGTAAGTTTCGTTTCTGGTTGCGTTGGAAAGAAGAGAGTTGTTTGTACCTCAGTTGGCCAGGAAAATGCCTTTCCCGCTTCTAAAAGGTGGGACTGCACCGGCGCTTCGCTCAAGAGGAGGTCGTCGATGCCGTTCCCCTCTCCAAGCTCTGCTCCTAAATAATATGTATCAACTTTTGACGAAAGGGGAGTGAAGGGCGGGGCTTCAGCAGCGGGCGGGCTGGTGATACCAAACGATGCCTGTTCAATTCTTTGGGGAGGCTCCAGGCTGCGCAGCTTCTGGCTGAGGTAAATAGCCGGGTTCCATGCAAAATACCAGCATAAAAAACCTCCAACAACCAGTAATAATAGAAGAATCAGTCCGAACAGGGAAAACGGTAAGAAAGAAGGTCGTTCGGCCATATTACTCACTTCCTGTGCTAATTTGCTCGGCGGCTGCATCGTAGTATCAACGGTCCTGTGCTTCTCGGGCCGCTCTTTTGCATACCTCTGGAGGACGTCTTCCGGACAAAGCGACAGACTTTTAGCATAAAGGGCATAAAAACCACGAGTAAAGGCTTCTGCGGGCAAAACTGCAAAGTCATTTTCTTCGATAGCCTGGAGACTTTTATATGATATTCTCGTCTCCTCTGCTATCGTTGCCATATCCAGCCCCAGACTGACTCTTGTCTCGCGGAGATACTCCCCAAGGCTGATATCTTGTTTTTCGGTGACTTTGCGCGACATAACTATTCCTGGTAGTTTGAAAACCCGTAGGATTTAAAGTCTTTGAATATATGCGTCGTTCTTCAGTTTTTTAACCCATTCAGAGTAGGCAACTCTTAATTTTTCTTCGAAAATCTTTTCTCTGATCTCTTCTTTTACCGATTCATAAGAGGCGGCAGCAACAATACCAATTTCTTCTCCTGAGAGTACCTTGAAAAACTGGTAACCATCAGGGGTGTCGATAATTCTGCTCATTTCACCGGGCTGGAGCGGGGAAATCGCATCACGCATTGCCTGGGCCATCTCGTCCAGGGCAAATACGCCTATATCCCCGCCATCGCTTGCCGAAGGCAAGTCGGAGAATTTCTCAGCCAATGATTTAAAATCCTGGCCGTCTTTAGCCAGTTGGTATACCCGTTCAGCCCTCTGCCGGGTCTTCTTCTTGTTCGCCTCCAGTTGTTTCGGATCATCCGTTTTGGGCCAGCTGAAACCCATCTGCAGCAGGTAATACCTGCCTTTTTCAACTTTTGAGGTATAATTTGCATTGTAATACTCACGAATCATTTCCTCTGTAACGACAATTTTTGATCTGACATCGTAGCTCAGCAGCCTGCTTTGCAGGATTTGCGACTTCAGCTTACTCCTGTACAGTTCTTCCGTCAGTCCGGATCTTTCAAGTTTTTGTTTGAATTCGGTCGGACTGAGGGACATCTTTTCCCGCATCTGTTCATAGGCAGTATCAACATCCTTGTCCGTTACGGTGACATTATATTTTTTGGCCTTTTGTTGGATGAGATGGTTCTCAATCAAACCGTTCAAGGCAATTTCCCTTGCCTTTGCCAAGGTCTCGAGCATGGGCGTACCCGGATTTCTTTGGGAGATGGATCGGTACACGCCGGCGGTTTCGTTTTCAAGTTCCGACAGGGTGATCACTTCATCATTAACGACTGCTACAACTTTATCGACAACCTCGGCCGAAAGATATAGCGGAATAAAAAGACCGAGAAGCATAATCGGTATTAAACTGCGTACATATCTCCAAACCTGCTGCGCAGTAAATAGCTGTTTCATAAAAACCTTAACTTGAGTACATGGATACAGCGGACTGATGAAAGAGAACAATCACCCTCAGCGGAGAGAGACTCTCTTTAGTGGTCTCAGTGACTTTACATAATCTGTCACTGAGTTGCTATCTTTCTTTGCAGTTGGTTGACTTTCAAATATTATGGAATATTTTCTGGCTTAAGTATATCATAGAAGAAATATTTTTCAAATCACCTCCGGAGCAGATTTATGAAAAAACAAAAGTTGTTGCCTTCGTTTCTCCTATACGTCCTGTTAGCCTTGACTTTGCTCTGGACTGCCGCCGCACAGGCGACAACGAAAATGCCATCATTTGCCTTGGAAAGCGTGCAGGATGGCAAGATTGTCGAATCGACCTCCTTCACCGGCAAAGTACTGCTGCTGACTTTTTTTGCAACATGGTGTCCACCATGTGCAGAGGAGGTGCCAAACCTGATTAAACTGCAGCATGACTTTGCTGACGCAGGTTTCTCGGTGGTTGGGTTATCCGTGGATCAGCAGGGAAGGACACCTGTGGCAAAGTTTGTTGAGAAAAAAGGGATAAATTATCCGGTACTGTTGGCAGAAGAAAAGACCACCATAGATTTTGGCGGTGTGTACGGTATTCCTGTTGCATTTTTAGTCAATAAATCAGGCAATGTCGTGAAAAAATATACCGGATATGTCCAGCCAGAGATTCTTGAAAAAGATATTCGCAGCCTACTCAATTGATTGATCACTATTGCATTTAATCTAAAAATGAAATAGAATGGCCCCCAGTGGATTTAGAAAACAAGGGTTGGTACATATTTAGTGGAGCCTCGCTCTCAACAGTAAACAGATAATGAAGGAGATTGAAAATGAACAAAAAGATGGTTGCTTTGGCTATGGCTGTGGTATTTGCTTTCTGTACAGTTGGGGTTGGTTTTGCCGCGAGACTGAAATGCACTGTTGATACGGTTGAAGGTGAGAAGGTCATGATGACTTGTAAGGATGCCGACAAGCTCTCTCCCGGTGACAAGCTCAAGGTTTCTGCCACCAGGAAAAATGCCATAGAGGGTTGCTGATAGCCAGAGTCTCACTCTCTCATTTGTGCCGGGTCGGCTGATTTCAGATCAGCCGACCTTTTTTTATGCTTCTGCCGGCAATGCCGTTGCCGCATTTTTGGTGAAGTTTGGTTTTTGGCCATATTTCACTGAATTTCAAAAAGGTTGTAACGTTAATGGATATTCGAACTCTTCCGGACTATGAACGGCGGATTTATAACCGTATCCGCCAAAAATACAAACTTACCTTTGACCGGCTTCGTTTTGGTGAAAAGCAGATCCGATTGCTCAAGATAGCCGATCTGGAGGAGTTTTTAGCCGGGAAGGATCCCTTGGCCAATGTTTCGGAATTTCCTTTCTGGATCCGTCTCTGGGATGCCGCGATGGTTCTTGCCTATATCCTTGGGTCGCAGCCTCATGCCGCAGGCAGCAGACTGCTTGAACTCGGGGCCGGGCTCGGAGCTCCTGGGCTCGCCGCCGCCACTGCCGGGTTTGATGTGACTATCAGTGATTATGAAGAGATTATCATGGATTTTCAGAAGGTGAGTGCTGCCGCTTCCGGTCTGCAAGGTATTCACTTTACCCATCTTGACTGGCTGAATCCACCGGAAATGGAGCCATTCGATGTCCTGGCCGGGGCAGAGATACTCTTTCGGGATGAATTTTTTCAACCGTTGTTGCATATTTTCTCAACCTGTCTGAAACCGGGTGGGGTTATTTATCTGGCCCATGATGCAAAACGGCAGAGTTTGCCGAAATTTCTAAGACTTGCCCAGAATGATTTCGATATTGGCCTTAAGGAACAGGTTATCAAACGGGACGGGAAAAAGGTAACGATCGTAATCAATCGTTTACGTCACAAATAAAACTGATTACCTTTGCATATCGACAATACTTGGCCAACCCTCCACAAGGGGATGCTGGGTTTTGTCATGGACAAAACAAAGCTTTAACTATTTGATATTATAAAATATTGGACACGGCCGGCATGGCGTTTTAACTCCCGTACAATCCATGGCGTTATATCCTGTTAACTTAAACATTACCGATAAGCTTTGCCTGGTGGTCGGTGGCGGAGCAGTAGCTTTGCGCAAAACGGAAAGCCTTTTGGCCGGTCGGGCGAAAATCCGGGTGATCAGCCCGGAGATTCACGACGAACTGCTTGTTTTAGCAGAGGATAACCGGATCGAATGGATTGAGAGAGGTTTTGTTGAGGGGGATCTGCAGGGGGCCTTGCTGGTATTCGCCGCCACCAATAACCCTGACATCCAGGAACTGATCTGCAGGGAGGCGGCAAAGCATTCCGTCCTGGTGAACAGTGCTGATAATTCAGGCCACAGTGATTTTCACGTGCCGGCGCATTTTCGGCGAGGCAAAATGCTGCTTACTGTTTCCACTGGAGGAAGCAGCCCCGCCCTGGCAAGAAAGATCAGACAACGGCTGGAAGCCATCTTTGTTCCGGAATATGAGATTCTGGTCGATCTCCTGTCAATGATCAGGGACCAGGTGCTTGCCCAGGATGATAATTCCGCCACAAACGCTGCATTGTTTCGCCGATTGATCGATCAGGGGTTGGAAGAGCTGGTCCTTCAGGCAAACTGGTTTGATCTGCAGATGATGCTTCTTCGTGAGTTGCCGGAGGCTGTCGATGCTGTGACACTTATTAAAAAAATCGTCGAAAAATACGACAGGACGGGCGGCTGACATGATGGGCCACAGAGAAACAACCTGAGGTTGAGGTTATTATTTGCAACAAGGATCCCCATGGAAGAAATAAACTATCTCCTTTTTCAGGTTGTATTAGGCGTAACCTTCATTGCCGCCGCGGCGTATCTTGTATTTTTTATCAGTCAAAACAAAAAAATACGAAAATCCGCCAGGCTGATCCTCCTTGTTTCGGGTCTGCTGCAGACTCTTCACCTTGTTTCACGCTATTTCCTTGCCGGTCATACTCCCATTACTTCCCAGCATGAAGCGGTGGTTTTTTTCGCCTGGGCCACAACCTGGGCCTACCTCTCTTTTCGATGGCGGTATACTGTAAAAAATTTTGGCACCTTTGTCTCAATACTCATCTTCTGTCTACTCCTTATCTCCGCTTTTTCCGACCGTGATTTTACGCCATTGCTGCCGGCACTGCAGAGTATGTGGCTGCCGGTCCATGCCGGAGTATCGATTATCGCCTACGGCTTTTTGTCTCTGGCTTTTTGTGGCGGCATAATGTATCTGCTGCAGGAGAGAGAGTTGAAAAGTAAGAAATTCGGTTATTTCTTTGCCCGTTTTCCATCTCTTGATGCGTTGGATCAGCTGAACAATCACTGTCTGACCGCAGGCTTTGTTTTTTTGACGTTGGGCATTGTCACCGGGTCTATCTGGGCTCGTCAGGCGTGGGGGACGTATTGGCAATGGGATCCCAAAGAGACATGGTCGCTCATAACCTGGTTTCTCTATCTTGTCCAGCTGCATCAACGATTTACCGTGGGATGGCGAGGCAAAAGAGCGGCCGTCATGGCCATCGTCGGTTTTGCGGCAATCGTCTTTACCTTGTGGGGAGTCACATATCTGCTTGGAGGAGTTCACAGTTATGCCAAGTGAAAAGATACTTCTCCTTGGAGTAAATCATAAAACCACCCCCGTGGCCATCCGGGAGAAAATTGCCCTGTCGAACGGCTATGATGAGCCGCTTGCGGCAATGAAAAATATCACCGGCCTGCGGGAATACTACCTTCTCTCCACCTGCAACCGGGTGGAGTTTTTGCTGGTAACAGAAGAAGGCAGTAATGTTGAAGAAGATATCATTAACTTTCTTTTCGGGGAGATGGTGTCCCAGGAGGATTGTCGAAAGTATATCTATATTTTTTATGACCGCGAGGCGGTGCACCATCTGTTCATGGTCGCCGCGAGTCTCGATTCAATGGTGGTCGGCGAGGCCCAGATCCTCGGGCAGTTGAAAGAGGCCTATCGGTATGCAGCGCACTTCGGCTGCACCGGACCGCTTCTTAACAAGCTCATTCACAAGTCTTTCTCGGTTGCCAAAAGAGTGCGCACTGAAACAGCCATCGGCTCTTCCGCAGTCTCTATCAGCTATGCCGCTGTGCAGCTGGCGAAGAAAATATTCGGCAGGCTGAGCGAAAAAAATGTCCTGTTGGTTGGGGCCGGAGAGATGGCAGAACTTGCCGCGGAACATCTGGTCGGGCAGGGCATCGGTTCGGTGACCGTTGCCAATCGGACGCTTTCCCGGGCGGTTGATCTTGCTCAACGCTTTCATGGTCGAGCGGTTTCCATAGGCGAGCTGCTCTCGCAACTGGAGCATGTCGATATTATCATCAGTTCCACCGGGGCACCGGATATCATCCTGCATAAAGATCAAGTCAAATCGGTAATGCGGGCGAGGATGAACCGGCCTCTGTTCTTTATTGATATCGCCGTCCCCAGGGATCTTGATCCCGGCTTAAACGAGATCGACAACGTCTATCTCTACGACATCGATGACTTAAGTAATGTGGTCGAGATAAATAAGTCGGAAAGGGATAAGGAGGCGGTCAAGGCCGGCCGGATTGTCGATGAGGAGGCACTCAAGTTTGATCGATGGTTTCTTGGCCTGGCGGTAACGCCGACGATTCAGGCCCTGAAAGAGAAGATGGATGGCATAGCCCAGGTAGAGTTGGACAGAACCCTGGCTAGAATGCCCAGCATGGCAGATACCGAGCGGAAGAATATTGAAAAGATGGTTGCGGCCATTACCACGAAAATTCTCCACGATCCCCTGATGTATCTGAAGAGTGAATCCTGTGCGGGCCGGGATAACAGCGATTTGAAGGTGACGACCGTCCGGGAATTGTTTGGTCTGACCAAAGGGCAGGATGAGCAATAGTCGAGCTGGGCGATGAGTGAAGATCTACCTGAAGCGATTGAAAACGAATGGTATATTGTCAGAAACTCTGGAGAAACTCCTGAAATCGCCTATCATTCAGCAATATACTACCTTACCCGGGCACAGGATGGCCCACGTCTTCATCTGACTGAGGCGCAAATTGAGCTGCTGCAAAATGCCGCTGTTGATCGCTATCAGGAGATAATTTTGCGGGATCTGCAGCACGCCAACTGGGATACGTCGAGCTATCGGGGAATAGAGCGGTCGATCATCAATTACAGGCGCTTGTGTGTGTTTTGCAACCGTCAGCAGCTGGAGGTGGCCGACGTTCGAAGACAGGTTGCACAGGCTCTTCTGGTATTTCTCGAAACCGAAAAAACGCAGCTCAAGGTCCTCGGGCGCCCCTCCATCATCAATTGCACCTATCAGGAACTGCGAAACTATGCTGATGCACTGGGAGTACCATTAGGAGACAGGTTTGTGCTGCTCGCAGAGTTCTGTGGATAAACGACCAACTGATTCGGGCATGAAATGACGATGGAGCAGACCATGATCTGCCCTCTTCGTCAATCCACGACACAGGTGTCTGTCGTTCTGACCATTTTCTCTGCCCCTCTTTGCCGGGAAGTATAGTGCATTCTGCAGTTGCACCCGAAAGGACTTTTATTCGACCGGTAGTCGGAGTACCAGTGCTGATAGTCGCTCTTTTACGATGAACGAGCTGGCCTGCCCCTGTAATTTTTCATCAGGTATGTCTTTGTCGTGGTATTTGTTTTTCCGTTCTGTTATCTCTTACAGGGAAACTTGCGGCTCTCATTCGATCTAACAACCCCCTATCATGATAATTATGAAAAAGAAGAAGTTTTTTTTGGTTGTTTCTTTAGCGTTATTCTTCCTGACCTTTTTTACAACCATCTATGCCGAGTCGAACAAGGCCAGCGAAGTCGACCAGAAAAGAAACCGGCTTATCGGCTATATCCTCTATAAGCAACTGCCTTCCCTGCACTTCAGCGACAAGGTGTTTAACGATGATCTGGCTCTTGCCGTTTTTCATCTCTATATCAAGCAGCTCGATTTTCAAAAACGGTTTCTCCTCAAAAAGGATGTCGAACAGCTTGAGGCCTTTGCCCCTTATATTGACGATAATCTGGCCGATGGTCGTATTACCCTGCCTGATACCGGCTATGATATTCTCAGTGAAAAGATAGATTTTGTGCAGAGAATGGTCGGGACCATGCTGGCGAGTGACAGGGTTGGAGCGGGGCCGGTTGCCGGTTTTTCCGATTATATCGTGCAGCCGGGCGATACCCTGTCCAGGATTGCCGGACGTTTTGACTACCTGGGCGTAGGAGAGTTGATCGGGGACAATGAGCTTGAGAATCCTCAAAAGATACCGGTCGGCAGACACCTGAAAATCAGGAAACCGGCAGTTCGAACCCAGGGCGAATTTTATGTCGGCTACTTCAATGTACGGAAAAAGGAATCCTATGAAACGGATCCGGAAAAAGTCGATTTTGCCGCAAGCCTCGCTGAGCTGAAAGATCGCTGGCGCAAGGTGTTGAAGGCCCAGGTAATTTCCCAGTATCTCGATCTGGAGGAAGATCAGAATAATAAGTTGGAAAAGGCCAAAGAGGAAAAACAGCCGGCGAAACGTCTGGACGAGGATGCGCTCTGGAAAGAGGCTATCGCCAAGGTTAGTAAACGAAACAAGAATTTTTTTCAGCGTCTGCATCAGGAGACCCTTCAGGACCATTACGATCGTTTTTTTAACTGCGTTACCCGAGCCTTCGGTCCCCATACCAACTACATCCCTCCGGCGAGCAAAGAGCAGTTCGATATCAATATGCGGGGCAGCCTGGAGGGGATCGGCGCACTGCTGCGGGAAGATGACGGGTTGATCAAGGTAATCAGAATCATCCCCGGGAGTGCCGCGGCCAGACAGGGCCGGCTCAAGGCGGAGGATATAATTCTCCAGGTGGCTCAGGAAGGTGAAGAACCTGTTGATATTACCGATATGCGTTTGCGGGATGCAGTGCGGTTGATCAGGGGACCTAAAGGGAAAGCGGTTATTCTTACCGTAAAAAAGCCGGACGGGGTAACGGAGGTTATCCGGATCGTCCGGGATGTCGTCCAGATTGAAGAAACCTTCGTCAAGAGTACGGTGATTGAATCGGCGAACGACCGCAGGACCGGTTATATTTTCATTCCCAGTTTCTACCGCGATTTTGAGGGAACCAAAAATGGGGCGGCCGGACGAAATTCAACGGACGACACCCGTAAGGAAATCCTTAGATTACTCGACCAGAACGTCGACGGCATTATCCTTGATCTCCGGGATGATGGTGGCGGTGCCCTGGTTGATGCGGTTGATATCACGGGACTCTTCATAAATTCCGGACCGGTCGTCCAGGTGTTGAACCGATTTAGTGACAAACGGATCCTAAGCGATACCGTCGACGGAGTTTCTTTCGCCGGACCTCTGGTTGTGCTGGTCAACAAATTCTCCGCCTCGGCTTCGGAAATTGTTGCAGCGGCCCTGCAGGATTATCGGCGAGCGGTTATCATCGGAGGGACCCATACCCATGGCAAGGGCACAGTCCAGACGATCATTGATCTCAACGAATACATCCCTTTGCTGCATCTGCGTAAATATGAAGATCTTGGCGCCCTTAAAGTGACCATCCAGAAATTCTACCGGGTAACCGGCAGCTCTACCCAGTATCGGGGGGTGGAACCCGATATCGTCCTGCCGAATCTTTTTGAACACATCAAGTCCGGCGAGCGTTACCTCGACTACTCTCTACCCTGGGATTCCATTGACCCGGTAGAATTCAACCCATATAACAGGCAGTTCGACCTGGCGAAGCTACGGGAGATGAGTCTTGATCGGGCTTCCAGGGACGAAGGGCTGAAAATTATCAGTGAGGAGGCGATCAAGGCGGCTAAACGAAGTGAAGATACAGAGCTTTCCATCCAGATCGATGATATGCGCCTCAAACGTGCAGAGGCAAAGTTGACGAGAGAAAAAGTCGGGGCTCACTATCGGAAATATCGTGAAGAACAGGGAGAAGACCCTGATTATGAGGAACCGGAGAGTAGTCAGGAGGATCCAAAAGTGAAGTGGCTGAAAGATGTCAAAGAGGATCCGTACATCAGGGAAGCAGCTAATATCGTCGGTGATATTATCCGGTTTTCTAAGGAGTAAAATCGGGCCGGACCCCTTTCTCCGCCTTCATTTTAGGCACTTGAGCACGAGAAAAATGTTCTTGAAAAAGAGATTGAAAGGTGCTAGAAATGTCAATTTGTGAATGGCCATTCAGTCGTTTTGTGCCGTCACTCTTGATGGCGTGATTGGCGTGGTGCGGCCAATAAAGAAGGTTGGAAAGGTATGGATCTCGCCGAAGGTTTCAGAAACCATGGGGAAAAAATAGTCAACAAATGGGTTGATTATACTCTTTCGACTTATGGTTCTTCAGGTTTTTTTATAAAAGAACCCGATAAATTCGCCAATCCTGTCGGGGGGAATATCCGTCAGGCTTTGGGCGATCTTTTTCTTTTGCTCGCCAAAGGGGCCGATGCCAAAGAATTCACCCCGTCTCTTGAGCAGATAATGAGTATTCGATCTGTGCAGGAGTTTTCCCCATCCCAGGCCGTTGCCCCGTTGAACGCGGTTAAACATATTACCCGTGAAGTGTTTGGTGCCGACAGCGAGAGAAAGCATCTGGTCGCCGAGTTATATGATTTCGAATTTGCTGTCGATCTGGCAATGCTGGCGGCCTTCGATATCTACATGCAGTACAGGGAGCGGCTCTATCAGGTTCGGATCCAGGAGATAAAGTCGGGAAGTCACATCTTAACAGACAGCAAGTGTCCGTCGAAGCTGCTGACTGACAAAAAGGTTTTATAGGTAATGGTTCTTAACTGGTCTTCGTGTGGCTGGCGGAGGGTGTGTCACAGCCGTGCGGATTCCAAAACAGTTTAACTGAAGCGAGGTAAGAAATGAAGTACGCCTTCTCATTCCTGGCAGTCATAGCACTGGTAGTGATTGCCGGACTCGGATCGCAGATACCGGGGATGCCCTATCTGTTTGGTGTCGCTCTGCCGTATCTGGCTATAATGATCTTCCTCGGCGGCTGTGTCTACCGGGTGGTGCACTGGGCAAAATCCCCTGTGCCATTCCCTATTCAGACGACTTGCGGCCAGGGAAAATCATTGGACTTCATCAAGCACAACAAGCTTGAGGCTCCAAATACAACCGCCGAGGTTGTTGCCAGAATGTTTCTGGAGGTGGTGACCTTCCGGTCACTTTTCCGAAACACCAAATCGGAAATCTATGACGGGCCCCAAATCACCTACGAATCGTCAAAATGGTTGTGGCTGTTCGCCCTCATTTTTCACTATTCCTTTTTGGTGATTGTGGTCAGGCATATGCGTCTTTTCCTTGATCCGGTTCCGGCATGGATCGGTTGGCTGGAATTTGGCGACGGTCTTTTCCAGGTTGGTGCACCCACCTGGTATATCACCGATATCGGATTGCTTCTCGGCTGTATTCTCCTTTTCTCCAGAAGGCTTATTACCCGTCATGTCCGCTATATTTCACTGCTCAACGATTATTTTCCCTTGGTGCTGATCTTCACCATTGCCCTGACGGGTATCCTGATGCGCTACGTTTTACGCACCAATATCGACATCGTCAATATCAAACAGCTGGCGGTCGGCCTGGTTACCTTCTCACCGACCATCGGTGCGGAAATCGGCGCAATTTTCTACATCCATCTCTTTCTTGTCTGCGCCTTGCTGGCCTATTTCCCGTTCAGCAAACTCATGCATTTTGCCGGAGTGTTCCTTTCCCCAACCAGAAACCTGAAAAATACCAGTCGTTCCAAGCGGCACATCAATCCGTGGAATCCGAGCATCGTGCCCCATTCCTATGCCGGCTATGAAGATGAATTTCGTGAATTCATGGTGGAAGCCGATATTCCGGTTGAAAAGGAGCTGGCTCCTAAAAAGGATGAAGAGTAAGAATATTGACCCAAAACTAGCTTAAGAGGATAAGATAACGATGGCAGTTCCAAAATTAGAACAATTATCGAAAAGCGTAGTGCAGGGACCATCCTTGGCGACAGGAGCGATACCTACCATGGATTGGATGGATGTCCCGGTTGTTTTTAAGCCGGGCAATTATGCCTACCCTGCCAAAGCAGACAAAGTTGCCTATCTCGACAGTCAGTCCGGTCTGCACTTCCCCAACTCCCGTGAGTGGTCTCCCGAGGATGAGGATTGGAAGTTGCCGGAGGATTGGAAAGAGATCATACTCAAAGGTCTGAAAGAGCGTCTGGAAAAATTCCGTTCCCTGAAAATTTTCATGGATTGCTGCGTTCGCTGCGGTGCCTGTGCGGACAAGTGCCATTTCTTTCTTGGCACCGGTGATCCGAAAAATATGCCGGTTATGCGTGCCGAACTGCTCAGATCGGTATACCGTAATGATTTCACCCTGGCCGGCAAGATTCTCGGCAAAATGGCCGGCGCCCGGGAGATGACCGCTTCGGTACTGAAAGAGTGGTTCATGTACTCCTATCAGTGTACCGAATGTCGGCGGTGTTCGGTCTTTTGTCCCTATGGTATCGACACCGCCGAAGTGACCATGATGCTGCGTGAGCTGTTGCACCTGGTCGGGGTGGGTATCAACTGGATCCTGGAGCCTGCCTCCAATTCCAACCGTACCGGTAATCATATGGGGCTGCAGCCCCACACTTTCAAAGACAATGTGGAATTTCTCGTCGACGACGTGGAAAACCTGACCGGTATTCGGCCGAATATCAGTTTCAACCGGAAGGGTGCGGAAATTCTGTTTATCACTCCGTCGGCGGATGTATTTGCCGAGCCCGGGCTGTATACCGCCATGGGGTATCTGACCCTTTTTGAGGCAATCGGTCTTGACTACACCTGGTCGACTTATGCGTCTGAGGGTGGTAACTTCGGTCTCTTTACCAATAATGAGACGATGAAGAAACTCAATGCCAAGATGTACGCCGAGGCCAAGCGGCTTGGGGTAAAATACATCATCGGCGGTGAGTGCGGTCATATGTGGCGGGTTATCCATCAGTACATGGATACCATGAACGGGCCCGCTGATTTTCTCGAAAACCCTGTGCCCCCGATCCCCGGCACCGTTTTCGAGAATGCCGCTTCGACCAAGATGGTGCATATTAGCGAGTTTACCGCCGATCTCATCAAACATGGCAAGCTCAAGTTCGACAAGAGCCGTAACAGTCATGTCAAGGCCACCTACCACGACTCCTGCAATACCGCGAGAGCGATGGGACTGATGGATGAACCCCGCTACATCCTCGATCATGTCGTCGACTGGGTGGAAATGCCGGAGAATACCATCCGCGAGCAGACCTTCTGCTGCGGTTCCGGTACCGGTCTGAATACCGACGAGATCATGGAACTCAGAATGCGATCCGGACTGCCGCGTGCCAACGCCGTGAAATACGTGCGGGAGAAGCATGATGTCAATATGCTTGCCTGTGTCTGCGCTATTGATCGGGCAACGCTCACCTCACTGATGAACTACTGGAATCCCGATGTCGGGGTTTGCGGTGTCACGGAACTTGTTGCCAATGCAATGGTTCTGGAAGGCGAAACACGGGGTGAGCTCGACGAAGGCCTCCGTACCATGCTTTAGAATACCCTGAACAGAACAGAGGAGTAAACCTAATGTACAATAAAGGATTAATAATACCGGGACTGATCATTTTTGTCCTGTTGGTAACTTTCCCGCTCTGGTTCAATGCGTTTTCGAAGGCGAGCGCGGTACCGAAGCCTGATCTGCCTCCGGGTGGGGAAAAAGAATGTGTGGCGCCTCTCGCCGTCATACGGGCAAGTCATATGGCCCTTCTCAATGAATGGCGTGATGACGTGCTTCGTAACAATGATCGCGTGGCGGTTACAGTAGCTGGCAAACAATATCGAAAAGGTCTGCAGACGGCCTGTATGCAGTGCCATAGCAACAAGGAGAAATTCTGTGACTCCTGTCATGCATACGCATCTGTCAAACCATACTGCTGGGATTGTCATTTGACTGCGACCGACGTGGCGAAAAAGAAGGAGACACACTAATGGATAAGCAACGAAGGAAATTTTTAAAAATTGCGGGAGCAACGGCTCTCGCCGGTATCAGTGCCCCGGTTGTGGTCAAACTGACTTCTTCTCCGGCCCTCGCCTCATCGGAACACGGTGAGGTGGCCGAACATGGCGCCGCCACCCATGGCGAGGCAAATCAGGCAGAAGGCCATGGTGCGGAACAAGCACCGCAGGGCGTGCGTCTGGGCATGCTCATTGACATGCGTAGATTGTACGGTCGTCCGGACCTGCTCGAAAAAGCGAAGGCTGCATGTCACAAGGTGCACAATGTCCCGGACATCGGTAACACCAAGAGCGAGATCAAATGGATCTGGCCTGCCCCCTTCGAAAATGTTTTCCCTGAGCATTCGAGCTACCACGAGTCGAAGATAACCAAGGAAAATAATTTTCTTGCCCTGTGCAATCATTGCAATGAACCGCCTTGTGTACGGGTTTGCCCGACCAAGGCGACATTCAGGGTTGAAGCAAACGGCATTGTGGCCATGGACTTCCATCGCTGCATCGGCTGCCGCTTCTGTATGATGGGATGCCCCTATGGCGCAAGAAGCTTTAACTGGAAGGATCCCCGGCCTTATATCAAGGAATATAATCCCGACTTTCCAACCCGGATGCGCGGTGTGGTTGAAAAGTGCAATTTCTGTGGCGAACGACTGGCCCTCGGACAGGAACCTGCGTGTCTTGAGGCTGTCAAGGAAGTCGGAGCGATCGTTTTTGGTGATCTCAATGATCCGGACTCCGAGATTCGTCAACGTCTTGATGAGGAACATACCATCCAACGGAAACCATCCCTTGGAACCAAACCGTCAGTCTTTTACATAGTGTGAGGGAGTCATGATTGAAAAAGTATTAAAAGGCAACTCTAACTACTGGATGTGGCTGGCATTTTTAGGTGCATTCATTGTCGTCGGAGCGATTTGTTATCTCCGGCAGTTTCTCTTTGGTATGTATTTGACCGGCATGGGCCGAGACCTGTCCTGGGGACTGTATATTTCCCAATTCACCTTTCTGGTCGGTGTCGCCGCCGGAGGGTTGATGCTGGTATTGCCCTATTACGTTCATAACTATAAAACCTTTGGCAGACTCACTATTCTCGGTGAATTTTTGGCCATCGCCTCTCTTGTCATGTGTCTCATGTTCATTATGGCCGATATCGGCCAGCCATTGCGTGGATTGAATATGATTCTGCACCCAACCCCCAATTCCATGCTGTTCTGGGATATGTGCGTGCTGCTTGGTTATCTGACTTTGAATATCATCTGCGGCTGGGTCATTCTCACCTCTGAGCGCAAGCAGGTGAAGCCACCGAAATGGGTGTATATCTTTGTCTATATCTCCATTCCCTTCGCCGTCTCGATTCATACCGTAACGGCTATGCTCTACTGTGGTCTCCCCGGAAGGCATTTCTGGCTGAGCGCCATTACCGCTCCCCGCTTTCTTGCCTCGGCTTTTGCCGCAGGGCCGGCACTCATTGTTATTGCCTGTCTGATCATGAAGCGGGTAGCCCATTTCGATGCCGGCAAAGAAGCAATCAATAAGCTGCTGACCATCATCATGTATGCAGCCATTATCAACGCTTTTTTTGTCTGTCTTGAGTTTTTTGTCGGCTACTATTCAAATATTCCAGGACATATGCATTCCCTCGAATATCTGTTTTTCGGATTGGACCATGACGGACATGTGTACAATAATCTTGTTCCCTTCATGTGGAGTTCGGTTCTCCTCTGTTTTGGCGGATTGGGGCTGTTTGCCTATATGAAAATTGCCAAGGTTTACACCGATATGCTGGTTGGTATAGGCTGTCTGATGATTTTTGTCTCGCTCTGGCTGGATAAAGGGCTGGGTTTTGTCATGGGTGGCTTGGTGGTCAACCCATTGAATCAGATTGTCGAATATTATCCTACCGCCAACGAAATCGGGATAACTCTTGGCATCTGGGCAACCGGTTTCTTTCTGGTAACCGTCCTCTACAAAATTGCCGTCAGCGTTGAACACGAGGTGGAAGGGTAGATCATCATCGCTCTTTTTGTTGTGCTAAGGCCTCCGACTTGTCGGGGGCCTTTTTTTTTGTTAAAAGGACGGGATGAAGAAGGGCGGCACTATCTTGTGCAGGATGACAGCTGAGGATTCCACTTGAAAAGCAAACGAGTGCTCATAGTCTTTTATTCCTTCACCCAGCAGACCAGATTATTGCTGAAAAAATTTGTTGCAGGTCTTGAAGAGGAAGGCATTGAAGTTGTCCTGGAACGACTGGAGCCGGTGGAGCCTTATGACTTCCCTTTCAAATCAAACCTTAGCCTGGCAACGGCGATGGTCATGACCTTTTTTCGCCGAAGGCTGACCATTCACCCTGTGAATGCAAACTGCTTTGATGGATGGGACTGTATCGTTCTGGCCGGGCCAACCTGGTCCTATCATCCGAGCGGGCCGATGCTCGATTTTCTCGATCGTTACGGACGACAGGTCTGTGCCGGAAAGGCCGTTATTCCCTTTATCTCCTGCCGGTCCTATTGGCGACTGCACTACTGGACAATGCGACGCCGTCTTACCAGTTATGGTGCCAGAACCGAGCCACCCATAGTGTTTATGCACCCGATCCGGGAACCGTGGCGGCTTATCGGCCTGGTCCTTCAACTACGGGGGAAAATGGTTCGAAGGGAAAACTCATGGTTCAGAAGACATTACCCCGGCTATGGACACAGCAAGGAGCAGGGAGATATGGCTATGGCCGAAGGCCGGAGACTTGCCCAAAAGCTCCTTTTGGGCACATGAGGCCGTCTCCTTTTCATGGCCATTGCCCGGTGAGATAGAGGTGGAAAAAATAAAGAATTTTTCCGGAATAGAAAGTATAGATAAGGGCGGCAATGGAAAGGAAAGGGCCGAAAGGGATGCGGGTACGCCCTCCCTTTTTCTGGTACAGCATGGCAACCAGGCCGACTATCGAGCCGGTGAGTGAACTGAAAAAAATGACAAAAGGCAGGGATTGCCAGCCGAGCCAGGCTCCGATCATCGCAAGGAGTTTTATATCACCTCCTCCCATCCCGTCTATCTTGCGAAAAAGGACATAGAGAAAAGCCACCGTATAGAGCACGCTTCCCCCGACGAATAAGCCGATGAGCGAGCTTTGCCAAGTCACCGTGGGGCTGACAAGCGCGAAAAGCACACCAAGCAGGATGCCGGGGAGGCTTATCACATCCGGGATTATCTGGTGATGGAGATCGACAAATATGATTACCAAAAGAGCGGCGCAGAACAAAAAATATCCCGCAGTAGCAATGGACAACTGGAATCGATACATCAGGGCAGCGGCAAGCAGGGCCATCATCAGCTCGACCAGGGGATATTGGATCGAAATAGACACATGACAGTGACTACATTTGCCGCGCAGGAAGAGGTAGCTGAAGAGCGGAATATTTTCATACCAGTGGAGCGTGGCTGAGCATTCGGGGCAGTGCGAGGCAGGAAAGACTATCGACTGCTCCTGATCGGGCAGACGGAGAATGACAACGTTTAAAAAACTGCCGACAATGGCGCCAAAGATGGCAGCGAAGACAACAAGAACTGGATCGGAGGTCATATTGATACTTTTGTTGAGATTGGTTCAGTACCTGCGAATCGAAGAATAATCTTTAAAATTGTATAGCCTAACTATGTCACAATACCAGGAAAAAGCAACAGTAACCCGTGTTGAACAGTTTTCCGCAAAAAACTACCGACTAACTCTCGACAGTCCTCAGATAGCCGGAAGCGCCAAACCCGGGCAATTCGTCATGATTCGCGCCGGCTTCGGCAAGGACCCTCTGTTGCGCCGGCCGTTTTCTATCCATCAGGTGGTGGGCGAAAAACAGATACAGGTCTATTTCAAGGTGGTTGGCCGGGGGACAGATATTTTGGCCCACGCGAGGCCGGGGGAAATTCTCTCGGTTTTCGGGCCACTCGGCCGTGGCTATCGTCTGGCTGCGGCTTCTCCTGCGGTAATAGTCGGCGGTGGTCTGGGCATTGCCCCCTTGTTATTTCTCGTCAAGGAAATCTGCCATTTGAAAAAGGATTGCAGCCAGAACCTGATTATCCTCGGTGCCCGGGAAAAAATTGAGATAGAACCTCTGCTTGACGACTTCAGACAATTCGGCTTCAAGATACTCACTGCTACTGATGATGGATCTTTTGGCCACCATGGCGTTGTCACCGAAGTAATGGCATCGATGCAGCTACCGGCTGGTTGCACTGTGTATAGCTGCGGTCCGGAGCCGATGATGGCCGGGGTCAGTGCGTTGTGCAAAGCCAGAAACATTCCCTGTCAGGTTTCGGTCGAAAGTGTGATGGCCTGCGGCATGGGGGCATGTCTCGGCTGCAGCAGGCCCGCGAAAGACGGCGCATATACCCATGTCTGCTTAAATGGCCCGGTCTACAATGCGGAGGATCTGTTATGGAAGAACTGATGTCAAAAAAAGGCGACCTCCCCGATCTGCGGGTGAATATCGGTTCTTTGGAACTGGCCAATCCGGTTATGACTGCCTCCGGTACCTTTGGGTATGCCCGGGAGTTTGAAAACCTCATGGATCTGCATCGCCTCGGGGCGGTAATCGTCAAAGGGATCTCCCTCAATCCCCGGGCGGGTAACCCGCCGCCCCGAATCGTCGAAACTGCCTGCGGCATGTTGAACGCCATCGGCCTGCAAAACGTCGGCGTTGAGCGATTTATTTCCGAGAAAATGAAGTATCTCGCAGGGCTGAATATTCCGGTTATTGTCAATATACTCGGTGATTCACTGGCGGAATACGAGGAAATTACCGACCGGTTGGCCGGGGTACCAGGCGTTGCCGGAATCGAGGTGAATATCTCTTGTCCGAATGTAAAAAAAGGCGGTGTGGCCTTTGGTACCGATCCGGCGATGGCGGCAGCGGTGACCGCTGCGGTGAAAAGCAAAGCCGATGTCCCGGTGATGGTCAAGCTTTCGCCCAACGTCTCGGATATTACCGTCATCGCCAGGGCAGTTGAGGATGCCGGGGCAGATTCGCTCTCCCTGATTAACACCCTGATCGGCATGGCTATCGACCTGAAAACGAGGCGACCGGTACTTGCCAATGTCATTGGCGGTCTTTCAGGGCCGGCAATCAAGCCGGTTGCCCTGAGAATGGTCTATGAGGTCGCCCGGGTGGTCTCTCTTCCGGTCATCGGCATAGGCGGGATCGAGTCGGCCGAGGACGCGCTGGAGTTCATGATGGCCGGGGCAACGGCAGTGCAGATCGGTACCGCCAACTTTGTCAATCCCCGGGCTAGTGAGGAGGTTATCGACGGTATAAGAGAGTATGCAGCGGCTGAAAAATTACCATCTATCCGGTCAATGATAGGTTGTCTGCATCGCTCGTGACGAACACCGACATGGGCCGGAGCCAATATCATCTGCGCCGAGAACCTTTATCCGATATTTATCGGCGAATAATTGTCATGTTACCGAAACCAAGCGAGAAAACATTATGATAGAAATTCAACCCCTAACCAATATTGATGCATCCATCGAAGTTCCCGGTTCAAAAAGTCTTACCCAGAGGGCTCTTATCGCCGCCTCGCTGGCCAAGGGCACGAGTACCCTGCTCGGACCGCTGGAAAGCGAGGATACCGAATATTCGTCCGAGGCCCTTATGCAGATGGGAGTTGCCATGGACAAGGGCAAGGCGTGGCTGGTGCATGGCAATGGCGGTCTGATTAAGCCGTCAAGCGAGCCAATTTTTCTCGGTAATAACGGAACGGCAACCAGATTCCTCACCTCAGTCGCCGCTCTTGGCCAGTCCGACTATCTGATAGACGGTGATCCCCGCATGCACCAACGTCCCATCGGGCCACTGATGGCTGCCCTGCAGGGCTGGGGGGTGGACATCACCGCCACCAGAGGTACCGGCTGTCCTCCTCTGGCCATCAACGGGCAAGGGCTTGCAGGGGGAACCACCGTTCTCCCGGAAGGAAAAAGCAGTCAGTATCTTTCCTCCCTGCTCCTGGTGGCACCCTATGCCCGGACCCCTGCTATCCTCAAGGTTGAAGGGGAGGTGCTGTCAAAACCCTATGTGGCCATGACTCTTTCAGTGATGGACGCCTTCGGGATTGCCGTCGAATGTGCCGCTGACTTCAGCTCCTTTTCCATACCACAGGGCTGCTACCGGGCGAGGGAATATCAGATCGAAGGGGATGCCTCGAACGCCTCCTATTTCTGGGCCGCGGCCGCGGTCACCGGTGGCCGGGTGACGGTGACCAATGTTCCGGTACCCTCTCTGCAGGGCGATGCCATGCTGGTACCACTTCTCGGCAGGATGGGCTGCGAGGTCACCAGGACCGGCAATGGAATTACCCTGCAGGGTACGAAGAAGCTGGAGGGAATTCGAGTTGACATGGGCGATATGCCTGATGTGGTACCGACGCTGGCAGTAGTCGCCGCCTTTGCTCATGGCAAAACGGTGATTGAAAATATTGCCCATCTGCGCATTAAGGAATGTGACCGGCTTTCCGCGGTTGTTACCGAACTGACCAAATTAGGGGCAAAGGTCGAAGAACTGGACGCTGCCATGGTCATTCACGGCAACGGGGGAGAGGGCCTGAAAGGTGCGGTTATTGAAACCTATGCAGACCACCGCATGGCCATGAGCCTTGCCGTGGCGGGGCTGCGCGTTCCCGGGGTGCAGATTACCGGAGAGGAGTGTGTTGCCAAATCCTTTCCTGATTTCTGGGAAAGATTCAATCTTCTTCAGCCAATATAGTCTGTTGCCGGCATGGTCCGTTCATTGCCGCTGCAAAGTGCAGAACAATGGGCGGGCTTTTCCCACATTTCCCGGAGATAATGATCTTTGAAGCAGTCAGGTATTGTAATTATAACAATTTCCTTATATCCTATTGATTGAGCAGCTTGCTTCAAGCATTTCTTTTTTAAGGGTCTGACGACCCGACTGATAGAAAATATCCAACTGACAAACATGACGTGGCGGCCCCATGACAGGCCGCATTGGTCGGTGGGCACCGGCTCTCAGACAGCATCATCCTTTTGAGATGTGAGCGACACCGGCATAGCACGGGAGGAAGACTATGGGTGGACCATCGGTTGCATCGTTGCTCATTCTCAGCTCGCTGTGCGTGTATGCCTTTTTAAATCATCTCTTTTTTGCGCTGCGAAAACCACTGGATCGGCTGCACCTGCTCCTTGCCGGCATATGTTTGGTTCTTGCTGGGTTTGGTCTAAGCGAGGCTGTCATTTATCAAGCCCAGACGATTTCAGGCTATGTTGCGGCACTCAAGTGGAACCTGAGCTACATCCTGATTTTTTTCATGCTTTTTCCCTGGTTTATTGCTGAATTCACAGGTTTTTACCCACGTAAGTGGTTGCAGTTCTCAACCGTGGCCTTTGGCATGATATTCCTGGCGAACTTGATGCAACCATTTAGTCTCCAATTTACGGAGATAAAAAAACTGGATGTGCTGCGTCTGCCATGGGGTGAGGAAATAATCGTTCCGGTGGGGCAGCACGGCTTTTTATTCTGGCTCGCGGCTTTTGCCGCTCTTGTGATGACTGGTTTTGCCATCCTGGCCCTGGCAGCGGCATGGCACCGGAATAGAAACCGTGTGTCGCTGGCGATGCTGCTGACCATGCTGATCTGGTCCGGTACCGTCATAGAGGGGATCCTTGTCCGGGCGTCGGTGATCGATTTCATCCACCTCGGCCCCTATGGATGCCTGATCATGGTCATCACGGTCAGCCTCATCTCAAGTTGTGATACCTGCCAACGACTGGCCCTTCTTGACTTCGCAATGAACAACGTGCATGAAGCTGCCTTTCTCGGCGACCATGCCGGTCGTTTGTATTATGTCAATGATGAATCCTGCCGTGCTCTTGGTTACCGTCGCGATGAGCTGCTCGGGCTGCCCATGTCTACCATCTATCCGGATTTACAACAGGGGCGGCTCCACCGGTATTGGGAAGAACTCAAAGGTAAAGGATCTGTTCTCATTGAAGGGTGCTACCGATCAAAAGACGGCTTCGATCTGCCGGTGGAGATCAGTGCCAATGCTTTCACCTATGTTGGCAGGCGCTACATCCTGTTCCTGGCACGCGACATCCGCACCCGTTTCAAGGCTGAGGAAAAGCTGCGAATGGCGTCGGAAGAATGGCAGACCACCTTCGACTCCACCAGCGATCTGTTTTTTCTGATAGACAAGGATTTCAAGATCAGCAAAGCGAACAAAGCGGCCGCTACCTTTTTAAACCAGCCCCAGGAAGAAATTGTCGGTAAGCACTGCTATCAACTGATGCACACTTCAGATCTTCCTCCCCTGGAATGTCCTCTGTCCAAACTGCAGCAAACAATGAAACACGAAGATTCCGAACTTTATCTTAAGGACCGGGAGATGTGGATGCAGGTCAGTGTCGATCCGATTTTCGATAAGAATGGAGAATTGTTGCGAGTGGTTCATATCGTCAGGGACATCACCAATCGGAAAAAACTTGAAGACCAACTGCGCCAAGCGCAGAAGATGGAGGCCATAGGTACACTTGCCGGAGGGGTCGCCCACGATTTCAACAACATGTTGTCAATCATTATCGGTTATACCGAATTAGCTTTGGATAGGGATGATACAACCTTGGAACTCAACACCCACCTTAAGGAAGTCCGTAAGGCGGCTGGACGTTCCGCCGACCTAACCCGGCAGTTGCTCACCTTTGCCCGTAAACAAGCCATCGCGCCAAGGGTCCTTAATGTTAATGAAGCTGTGACGGGAATGCTGAAAATGTTGCAGCGCCTGATCGGAGAAGCGGTCGAGATCGTCTGGCAACCAGGAGATGATCTCTGGCCGCTCTGGATGGATCCCTCACAAGTAGATCAAATTTTAGCTAATCTCTGTGTCAACGCCCGTGATGCCATTGCCGGTACGGGGACAATCACTATAGCGACTCGCAATATAATAATTGATATGAGCGACGGTGTCGATTTACCGGAGGCTTTGCCCGGTCAATATGTTCTGCTGGCTATACACGACAATGGTTGCGGCATGGACAATGACACCATCTCTAAAATCTTCGAGCCATTTTTCACCACCAAAGGACATCGTGAGGGCACCGGACTCGGACTGGCTACGGTGTATGGCATCGTAAAACAGAACAACGGTCATCTGAGAGTTCATAGCAAGCCGGGGATCGGTAGTACATTCAATATCTATCTCCCAAAACATTTCGGGATGTCAACCTCGCCGGGAGAGCCTATTCAAGCTGACCCGCTTCCTCGGGGAACTGAGACAATCCTGCTTGTTGAAGATGCGCAGCCCATCCTGAAGATGGTGATCCATATGCTGAAAAGTTACGGGTATCAGGTGTTAGCCGCATCATCTCCGGAAGAGGCACTCCAAATTGCCAGGAGAAATACTGGGACAATTGATCTGCTGCTCACCGATGTGGTCATGCCGGGTATGAACGGCAGGGAGTTGGCAAAGGCAATCAGCGCCATTCTGCCAAGGATCAAGTGTCTTTACATGTCGGGACATGCGGGTAATGTTATGGAAGGGCTTGGAATATCAGAGGAAGGGTTGCATTTTATTCAAAAACCCTTCTCCGTACAAACGCTTGCGGTTAAACTTCATGAGACACTGAACGCATGATGGGGGGCATCGGTTACAAATCTCCAAGTGGGAAATTATTTCCGGGCGCAAGTATCTAAACTACTTGTTCCATCAACTAGCGGCCCCTGTGAGGCGACTGCGCCTTTTTTCCTGCTTCAGGGAGAAAAGATATAAATCCATGAGCCGGCGGACACCTGAAATCGTTGTGCGGCATTGCCCATATTTTCGGCAATTTCCAGAAAGTCATGGCTGTCATAGAGTGCCAGAAGGACATTTTCTGCCTGCTCGGCGTACGACGAACAAAACGTGTCAACCGTACATCCGCCATCCTCGCCCACCTGGATAGTAATTT
>Ga0055477_10000004_pt1 | contig 46400 bp, 52 predicted proteins | sample Muzzi_PWA_D2_FD_57683 | JGI IMG/M metagenome (GOLD analysis project Ga0055477, IMG submission 57683) | Wetland microbial communities from San Francisco Bay, California, USA, that impact long-term carbon sequestration - Muzzi_PWA_D2 | ecosystem: Environmental > Aquatic > Marine > Wetlands ... | reverse complement strand
CCGCCTGTCTATGATCGCGATCACGGCGGGGTCATAGATGCCGGCGCGCAGCCGAATACAGGGTATCGACAGTTGCTCGCCCAGGGCAGTCAGCACGTCCTGTTCACTGACCCAGCCCTTGTCGATGATGATCTGACCCATGCGCCGGGCAGTACGTTTTTGCATCTCGACCGCTTCGGCGATGCGTTCCTCGGTCAGCAGTCCACGTTCCAGCAGGATGTCGCCGAGGCGTCTCGGACGGCCACCCGCCGGCTGCTGCGGGAAGGGTTGTGCGTCCATGAGGGAGACGTAGTTCGAAAATGAGGTTACCTCGAGGATGTCGCGGATGATCGTATTGGCTTGTGCGAGTTTCAGCCAGCCTCCCAGCCGCATCGCCCGATCCTGTATCTCCACCAGCGCCTCGAGCGCCGCGCTGTTGAGCAGACGGACGGAACCCAGGTCCACCACGAGCTGGATGTCGCCCGCTTGCAGGCATTCACTCGTGGTATTCGTGAGCTCGCGGATTGCTTCTTCGTCGAGCAGCGCCGTACGCGGCGTCAGATGCATCATCACGCCCACGCGGGTGCGCAACACGCCGTTCGCCATGGATTCCGGTGAGGCGCTCATCACCTGTTCCACGCCCGCCAGCGGGTGCAGACGGATGGAAGAGATTGCGGCTGGAAACAGAACATGGTGCTCTCGTCCCGCATCATCCCCCGGTACCTAGCCGAACAACTGGGACCGTCGCGGACATGTGGTACCGTGGACAGAGATGGCCGCCGGTCCGGAGACGGCAGGGGGAGCGCTTGACGTGAATTGGCGTACGCATGAACCGTCGTGACGCGCTTGCAGCAGGCTCGGCATGTCACGGACCGGCTCCTAACCGGCCTGCAGCGACTTCATGTTACACAGGGCCGACAGGTAGTCCGCCAACGGTTGCGGCCTGTCTATACCGTAGCCCTGCAGATAATCCACATCCATGTGGACCAGACGCTCGGCAATGGCGTTGTTCTCCACGTATTCTGCAATCGTCTTCAATCCCATGACGTGGCCGATCTGTATGATGGAGGCCACCATAGCGTGCGATACCTGGTCTTCCAGGATCTGGCGTACGAACGAGCCGTCGATTTTCACAAAATCGACCGGCAGCTCCTTCAGGTAGCTGAATGAACTCAGCCCCGTGCCAAAGTCGTCCAGGGAGAAATGACAGCCGATGGCTTTCAGGTTTTCGATGATTGCAAGCGCTGCCTCCCTGTTTCCGATCGCCGCCGTCTCGGTCACCTCGAAGCAAAGGCAACTGCTCGCTATGTTGTACTGCCTGATCCTGTCAGCGACATAGTCCGCGAATTTGAAGTCGGTGAGAGACTGGCCGGACAAATTGATGGCTACGATGCCCTCCCCCGGGCTGCCGGCAATCCCGGCCGCGGACAGGCTGGCAAGTGTTGCATCGACTACCCAGCGATCGATGGACGGCATCAGGTTGAATTGTTCCGCAGCCGGGATGAATTTGTCCGGCCCGACGACAAGGCCTTCCTCGTCTATCAGACGAATCAGCACCTCGAAATGGTATCGCTCGCCGTTCCCGACGGCCGGCTGGATGGTTTGACAGTAGAGGCGGAAGCGGTCTTCGCGCAGCGCCTTCTGGATCAGTGAAACGCATTTCATATGACGGCGCCGGTCAACCAGTTCGGTGTCATCCTGGCGATACACCTGGATCTGGCCTTGGCCCAGCTCCTTGGCGGCGATACGCGCCAGCTCTGCTGCCTCCATCACCTCGCCTACGTCGGTGGTGTGCGGTTCGACCACCGTCACTCCGATTGCGACCTGCAGCTCGAGCTGCGTTGAATTCCATCCCACCCGAAAACGCTCGACATGATCACGCAGCGTGCGCGCCACTCCCATGCCCTGTTCGGTTCTGCAGTTCTCAAGCAGGATACCGTAGCGCCCCTCGCCCAGATAACCGATGGCATCCGTCCCCCGCAACTTGCCGCGCAGCAGTTCTCCTACACTCCTGATCATCTGATCGCCGGCATCCCGCCCGTGGGTTTCGTTCAATACCTGCAGCTGCCCGATATCGATATTCAGCACACTGTGAAACGTTCCCTCGCTTTCGGCTTCATGCACCGCCCGCTGCAGGACGGTCTCGAAGGCATGCTGGTTCATCAGGCCGGTCAATGCGTCGTAGTTGGACTGGGTGATCTTGGCAACCTTCCTTGCCATGACCTTGAGCAGGTTCCGGTCGCTGTTAAAGAAGTCCAGCCGGTAGGTGTGATTGAGGCAGATCAACGCCCCGTCGACCCCGCCACGGGTGTTGATGACCGGACAGGTCAGAATCTTGTAGGGCACGTCCAGGGAAAACTCATCACGGCGCGGGTCGATGATATCGTTGATCAGCAGGCATTGACCTTGCGCCATCGCTATCGGCAGGAACTCACTGCTCAGATGCCGGATCAATTCATACGGCTCGGGAATGGGATCGTGCTCACTGTTCGCAAACAGGACACGCTTCTTGTCCGGATAGATCAGCGCCACCATGTCCACATCGAGATATGCGACGTAGCTTTCGACCAGCTGTTTCAGGGTAATACCTTCCTGCTCGATACTCGTGCTGTCAACCGCATCATAGACGAGATTCAGCTCTTCGTAGCGTCCGGTCAGTTCCTGTGCCATCGTATTCAGCTCGGCAGTCAGGCGGTATTCCCTCTCGATACAGTCGGCAATGGCACTGAAAGCCGACGCAACGTCTGCATCGCCGTCATCGTCACGGCATTCGCAGCCAGCGGCTTCCACGGCAACGAGCAGCCCGGCGATCAGATCGGCGGGCGTGCGGATATCCATCAGGTAGACGGCACTGCCATCCGTCTTGTCCACCACCAACCGTGAGCGCGACTCCGGCGCGGTATGTCTGCTGGCTGTCGCTGTTTTAATACGTGTGTGCGGAACTGGTGTCGCATTGGCCATGTCTGCCGCCAGAACCTCGCCGGTGAGGCTGCAGATGTAGAAATCCAGACGGCGCGGGATGACCTGGCGCAATAGCGAGAAATATCCGTCGAAACCGATTTCGCTCAGCGGATCTTCCGACACTGTTGCGCTCCGGAAAAGCTGTTGTTGGCGAAGTAATCGCCCAGTCTGCCAATCAGTCTGCGTATGCTTACCGGCTTCTCAAGGAAATCCAGATTTCCCATGGTTTTCGACCAAAAGCGGTGCTCGTCTTCCGCGCGCGCGGTCAGGACAAAGATACCGAACTTGCGGTCAGGCATCTCCTCGAGGATCCTGCTGCACAGTTCACTGCCGTTCATCAGCGGCATATCGATGTCCGTGATCATGAGATCGGGCGGATTGCCGCGTATCTTCTCCAGCGCCTGCATCCCGTTGCAGGCTTCATCGGTGACATAGCCCGCCTTTTCCAGCGCCAGCCTCAGTACGCGGATGGCGTGTGGCTCGTCATCTACAATCAAAATCCGTTTCGTGCTCATACCGCCCGCCTCAGGAGCCCTGCCTCCTTGTTGAACTCAACGATGAACTCCGATCCCTGTCCGGGAGCGCTGTTCACCGTCAGCGTACCGTGATGAAGCTGGATGATCTCGCGCGCAAGCGATAGACCCAGGCCATGCCCGCTTCTACTGGCCACCTCCTCGCTGCCTGAACGGTAAAACTTTTCGAATATTCTTTCCTGTTCCTCGCGTGCAATACCTATACCCTCATCGCGCACGGAAATCCGCACCGTCCGTTCTGTTTCCTCGACGGACATCCTGACGATGCCGTTTTCATTGCTGTACTTGATGGCGTTGGTCAGCAGATTGCTGATTGCGATGCGCATCAGTCCCTTGTCCAGTGCTACAGGGCCGATCTCCCTGGGCAGTTCAAGCTGGAAGTCGATGTGCTTTCCCTGGCCGCTGCGCGCACAGGTGTTGAATGTGTCTTCGAGCAGTTCCCGGAGCTTGACGCGCTTGCGTTCAATACTGATATTGCCGGTCTCGATCTTGGTGATGCTGAGGATATTGTTTATCAGCATGGCAACCCGCTCGACCTCGTCATGAATCACGTTGGCCGCCTCGATGCGGAAATTTTCCTGCCCCCCCTCCTCCCCCTGCAGCATCTCGCTGTACATGGCCAGCACGTTCAGCGGTGTCTTCAGCTCGTGCGAGACCTGCGCGACGAAATCACCGCTGCTGTGTTTTGCCAGCTTTTCAGCGGTAATGTCGCGGAACACGACCAGTGTGCCAAGGATCTCTGACGTATCACGCGGCGAGAACAGCGGATACGGGGAGATTGCGAAGGTCCGCCCCGGCAGGGATGCCGGCTTGTATTCGAAGGCATCACTGTGGTAGCCATGACTGAGCCGTCCACGCTGACCGGTAAGGAAGGCTATGAGGTCGGGGTCCTTGCACCATTCCACCGGTTTCCTGCCGAGAATTTCATCATGCGCGATGCCCAGCACCTGCCCGACCCTGACGTTGGCCAGGCTTACCGTTCCGCTTTCATCCAGTACCAGCACCGCATCCGGGAAAGACTGCAGCACGGATTCAATACGCGAGCGCTTGTAGGACAGCAGCTTGGTCGATGTTTCCAGCCGGGAACGCTCGGCTTCCAGTTCGCCGATCCGCTGTTGCGCACCGTCGATGAAGCGGTTGAAGCGCCCCATGAAATCCTGCAGCTCCTCGCTAGCGGCAAGTTCCACCTTGCCGTTCAGAGCACCCTGGTCCATCAGTTTGTCCAGCCGGCTGTTGACCTGCCGGATGGGACGTACCTCCCTTCGCACCAGAAAATAGAACAACGGCGTAAGGAGGAAGATCGGCAGGGCGAAGGTCGCGATGAATGCCAGCTGGTCTGATTTCAGGCCAAGGTCGGGGCTCAGATAGCCCAGGCGGATATGCCCGGCGAGCTGGCCGTCGTTGAACAGCGGGGCATGGAACTCGATTACCCCGTGGTTGCTGACGGGCATCACCAGCTGGCGCTGCCCGATCCAGCTTGCGGGATCGGTCGGCAGCGGTGCCGTCGGGATTATCACGCCGTTTCCGGCGATTTCCTCGACCGACTGGCCCTGGCTGTCCTCGATAGCGAGATACGCGAGCGCGGAGGTGCTGCGGGTCTGTTGCAGGACGGAAAGCAGCCCGGCCTTGCCGGCCTCCGGTACGAACTGTTCAAAGGGAATACGTGTCAGGATGCGTACCAGGCTCGCCCCCTGGCTGCGGATATGCGTTTCCTCTTCGCGTTGCTGGTACCAAAACAGCAACAGCACGGTGATGGAAATTACGGCGAGGGAGGCGACGATCATCGTCAGCCCCAGACGCTCGCTTCTCCACGCACTCGCTACCCTGTCAAATGGCATTCTATTCCCCGCCCTGGCAACCCTACCGTGGGTGTAGCGGCGGAAAATCGCACAACTTGAATGAGTTAGGTGAGTCTGGCCCTGCGCGGACCTGCCCGTGCGTGCATCGCCCGTCGTACCCGGCTACGGGCAGGCGTCCCGAACGTTTTCAGTGGCTTGTGGGCATAAGCGGTACGCTGTCCGGCACGGATCGCGATAGTCTGTGCTATCCGAGTTCGTCCAGTACCTTGATGAGCAGTCTGCCATCCTGGGGTGCGAGACCATGCCCGGCCGGGATCGTGAGCAAGGTGGATCGGCCACGCAAGGCCGGTACGTTGTTCATGTCCTGGCTGTAGGCCGGCACGATGTAGTCTCCCCCGCCGGCCTGGGTCCCGGCGCGCACGATAGAGAAATACCGGATGTCCGGGTGCGGCTGGCTGTTCAGCCAGTACAGCAGGCTTCCAGGCTGTGGTCGTACGAGGTCCACATACAGGCTGCGCGAGCGCCTGGCCGTGTCGTAGAGTTCCCCCCCGAAAAAATCCGTTACCAGCGACAATGGGAAGGGGATGTCGGTTGCGTCCAGCGCCTGCTCGGCCCGCACGGTCCCGAGGTGGGGGCTGGCGATGGTGATCAGCGCCTTCACGTTGCGGCTATCGCCGCGCACCAGCGCGGTACGGGCGACGACACCGCCGGCCGAATGACCCACCAGCACGAGCGGCTCCCGGGGATGGTCGCGCGTGATCGCATCCAGGGCCTCGTGCAGCAGGTAGACCTGCACCAGGACAGGCGCTTCGGGCGGCAGATCGACGGCATAGAACTTGTTGGCGGCCCTCCTGCCCGGGGCGGAAACCAGCGCGATGCCACCCGGTCCGAAGGTGAATACGCCCGCACGCTGCCAGCCGTGCTGTAGCAGTACGCTGTTCACACCGCTCTCGTCCCAGTAATTCGCACCGCTCAGGTAACCGTGCACCAGCACGAGCACCTCGGCACGCAAGCCCGGAGCGGACATCGTCAGCAGCAAAGTCAGTAGCGCCAGAAATCCTCGTTTCATCGTCATCATTCTGCCCTGTTGTTGAAATTACGCGGACTTCGGACGGCACCCGAAACGACCGGCGTCCTGTGTCAGCCTGCGTCCGCCGGACCGGCATGCACGCGCGCAGACTCCAAGTATATTAGTATTTGCTAAATAAGCAAGATTGAATATTTTAATAATCTTTCTCTATATCTGGATATTTTTCCTGATCGTTAACATGGCCTTAGAGTCGGTATCTGGAATATGCCTGCTGCAGCCCGTCGTACGTCATTATCACCCTCTCCATGAATCTGAGGAATACTGTTTTATAACAACAGGATACGCCAGCCTGCGCGTACCAGAAAAAAATTATTTTTACGGATTCTGAATATTTCTAAATTACCCGGTTCCGATATAGCAGCATTTTCAGACCCCTACATCCAGCCCCTCGGTGAGGCCCAAAATAACGCCAAATGATTGTGGTTGACACTCTCCAGCCCAACGGGCGTAATTCTAATCATTCATTGATCAGGTCATGTTTCAGGAGCGATACCTTGGAAAACATTACCTTCGATGTTGACGAGCTGTCCCGCCTGGACAGGATGGAACAGGCGCAACGTCTCGAAGAGGCGGCGCGCCGGATCGATGAAGTGCAACGTGCTGCCGCTGATGATCCCGACTCTCTCAGCTGGGTCGCCCAGCAGCGACGATACCTAGTGGAAATGCAGCATTTGATATTTGAGTGTTAGCCCGACACCAACCTCCATTACAACCCGCCCACAAGGCGGGTTTCTTTTTTCTGCAGGGGATCATCATGCCGCGGGTCGCAAGAGCCGGCGAGTCCCGTTACCCTGTAGATAAACACAAATACCACACGCACTCTGACAGGCATGGACACCCGGCTGGCTCTGGATCTCACCGTACTGCTGCTCGTCGCCAATGGGACACCGGCGCTGACCGGCCTGTTGATGCGTGGGCGCTGGAATGCACCGCTGGACGGCGGCCATGTCTGCCGCGACGGCCAGCGCCTGCTGGGATCGGCCAAGACCGTGCGCGGCCTGCTGTCCTCCCTTGTGGCAACCACGCTGCTCGCCGGCATGCTCGGGTTCAGCTGGTCGTACGGGATAACGTTCGGCTGCCTGGCGATGCTCGGGGACACCATCTCCAGCTTCACCAAGCGCCGGCTGGGCTATCAGATCAGCTGTGCCAGGCCGGTGCTGGACCAGCTACCCGAGTCCCTCCTGCCCCTGCTGGTACTGGAGCCCGCGACGGAAGCGGCGGCGGAGATCGTGGTAGCGGCAACGGCGTTTCTCGCCCTCGACCTCCTGCTGTCCAGTCTCGTCAAGTCCGATCAGGCACGATGCAGGTGATGCAGGGTTATCTCGGGCGGGCAATTCAGCCTGACATCCACCACACAGACACCGGAGCCCGCCGAGGTATAGCCCGACATACCGTGATAGTGCCAGGCGCCGGCGCAGTACGCGCGCGGGCAGGCTGCATTGAACATCAACGGGATACCTCCGGGCAGGCAGATCTGGCCGCCGTGGGTATGACCGCACAGCATGACGTTGAAGTCCGCGTGCGCGGCGTGCCGGTAGATCTCTGGGGAATGGGCGAGCAGGATGGAAACGGCGCCGTCGGGTATGTCATCGGCCGCCTTCTCGAGATTGTCGGCGCGGTAGAAATGCGGATCATCGATACCAGCCAGGTACAACCGCTCGCCGTTGCGCTCGATCACAACCTGCTCGTTCAGCAATACGCGGATACCCATGGCCTCGATCGCCGGCAGCATGCAGATGGAATCGTGATTGCCGAGGATGCCGTACACCGTATCCCCGAGTTGCATCCTGACCTGCTGCAGGCCGGCCAGGGCGTCGTCCCAAGGCCCCCAGGTCTCGGCACGGTAATCACCGGTCAGCACGCACAGGTCGTAGCCCACCTTGCGCACCGCCTCGCAAAGCACGTGCGGCATGTCGGGGGCGACATCCACGTGCAGATCGGAGAGCTGCAGGATGGTGAAATCCTCGAACGCCCCGGGCAAGCCGGATATCGCGATGTCGTTATGCCGCACCTCGATGCGACGTGCGTTGCGCCGGCCGCGACCGTGCAGCAACGACAGGCGCAGCACGTGGCGGATGACCGCACGCAGCGAATACACGTTCTCGATGTGAAAAAAGGTGCGCCCCTGGCCGAACACCCTGCGCAGATGAAACGATTCCATGCCCAGCCGCTGTCGCAAATGGGTCTTGCCTACCCGTGCCTGCAGCAGACTCAGCGTGGCCTCGTCGATATCGCCCGTCACCATCGTGCCATTGTCAAGCGTGAACCCGCGATTTTCAATCAACCAATTGCAGCCTTGCTGTAACGCCTGTCCTGAAAGTTTTGGAATCCCGCCGGGTCGACGTCTTCCTGGCACAACGTCCCGCAACGGGATGCTGTACATCGGGCCAGGTACCTTCCATGATCCCGGTTCAGGTCGTTTCGCATGGTTCATCGTCCCGCCGTCGGTCATCACGACCGCCGGGGACGTGAACAAGAACCGGCGCACGGCGGCACGCCAGCATCAGAGCCACAATGGCGGAATTTCCGATACCGCCAGCGCAGACCGGCTGACCAACGCCTTGCTGACCGATTACCTGCGCCTGGTGCAGGCACAAAACGGACGACGCCGGCCGGAGACCGACACAGTCCGCTGCGGTATGACGTCCGGTAGGTGTACAGTGATACTGTCACACCGAAACCCGCATGCAGTGGTCCGCGCGAAATTTACACAACGTTATCTGCACCGAAAACGGACTCTCCCGGCGACAGGATCCGGCGGCTGTACACCGGCAAGGGTATGCCATGAGCGACACGATCGGCCTAATGGCATGTGAAATGCATGGTTATCGCCGAATCCCCCGGAAATCCCGGCACGCCCAAAGTGGCAGGCACGCAAGGAGATTGCGACATGAAAACATTGGAACTTCAGCTGGTTACAGTAGGGTTGGACGATGGTAAACAGGGCATCTTCGTAGGCCTGCCGCTGGTCACCGAACAGACGGCGGAGGAGAATGGTCAGGTCGAAAACATCTGGTTTTCCAATGTAAAAGAAGTGCCTGGCAATCTGACCATGCAGGAACTGATGCACCTGATCGGCAAACAGCTGTTCGACAAACTGGCCACCCTGCAATAGTCCAATACGTCAGAATCATGGCGCCTGATGGGTTGATTTCCGTCACATGCGGGCGCTGGGCGGCAAGCCAGGCCGGTTGCGGGCATTCCGCACCGGCACCATGAACGCGCCGGTACATCGAGTGCCCGCCCGGTCCGACCGGCGGGCCGTGGAACCATGACGGCACACACACTGCTCCTGATGCGGCACGGGAAATCCGACTGGAAGGCCGCCACGGTGGACGACTTCAGCCGTCCGCTTGCCAAACGCGGCGAACGCAACAGCCGGCGCATCGGTCAGTGGCTCGCCGGGCACGCCCTGCGCCCGGACATCTTCATCACCTCACCGGCGGCCAGAACCCTGCGGACGGCGACCCTGGTATGCAAGGCGCTGGATGTACCGCCAGGACAGATCGTGCAGGACGAACGCCTGTATCTGGCGGGATCCGCGACGCTGCTCGAGGTAATCAGGCACCTGCCGGCCGGCGCGCACATGGCCATGCTCTTCGGACACAATCCGGGACTCGAGGAGCTGCTGGCCAAACTGCTGGGTGATGCCGTGCCGCGTCCGGCGGACGGCAAGCTGATGCCCACTGCGGCACTGGCGCAGCTGCGGTTTGCCGGTGGTTGGCAACGACAGGACGCCGGTCTCGTGCGGCTTACCAACCTGCTCAGGGCACGCAGCCTGGAGTCGTCGTAATCGCAGACCATCACTCGTCCCCGGTCCGTGCGCCCTGGTCGCGCCGGAATTTGCGACAATCCTGTATAATTCCTCAGTGTCGGCTTACACTACCGCGGACCCCGATATGGCACGAGTCAAAATCTACAGTACCGCCCGCTGCCCGTTCTGCAACAAGGCAAAACAATTACTTACCAAATGGAACATCCCCTATGACGAGGTGATGATCGATACGGACATGGCGGCACGGCGCGAATTCACGGTCGCAACCCAGGGCGCGCGCACCGTGCCCCAGATCGTCATCGACGGGGTTTGTATCGGTGGCTTCACCGAACTGACCGAGATGCACATGGATGAGAAACTCGACCACCTGGTCGAGGGATAGGCAGGCAAAGCGGCAAAGATGAAAGAAGAGAAGATCTACCGCATCTCCTTTTACAACCAGGGGAATATCTACGAATTGCATGCGCACAGTATCCAGCAAGGCGGTCTGTATGCCTTCGTGGAAATCGAGGGGATCATCTTCGGCGAGCGCAGCTCCGTGGTGGTCGACCCGTCAGAGGAACGGCTGAAGTCGGAATTCCAGGGCGTGAAGCGCACCTACATCCCGCTGCAATCGGTCATTCGCATCGACGAGGTTGATCGCGGGGGCAGCAACAAGATCATCGAGGGTGGCACCGCCGCCGGCACCATCATGCCCTTCCCACTGCACCACCCGGGGCGCAAACCGGACACCTGAGTCACCTGCCCTGCCTGCCGGCGTACTTGCCTTATTTAGGCAAGTAGCGTCAAATAATAGTCCAGAATCACAATTCGATAAGTGGAGGAGCGGCATGGACTATTCCAACATCATCACACCCAAACGCCTGACCAACATGCAGGAGTTGGAGGTTTACGTCAATGGGCCGGATGGTGCCAACCGCCTGTTTATCCTCAGCGGCATGGCCGAAGTCGAGCTGTGCGGCGGCCTGCCCCACCCGCGCTGGTCGCTGGAAATCGTGTGCTTCGACATCGGCAGAAAGTACGACTGCGAAAATGGCGAGAATGTCGTCAAGATCGTGGCGACGGCGGCCCTGGCGGGCGGACGTACCGATGGCGTGGCGAGTTTTGCCGGCTGGCAGATCTTCGGCGCGGCGGGTGAACTGGATCAGTCCGATTGCCGGGTCCGGATGAATATCGCCGCGGGTGCACGCGATACCCAGGCGTTCCTGGAACAGATCTGCTTCCACGTCAACGTGCTCGCCAAGGTCAACGAATAGTATAGAGGACGATATCCCGGACACGTGGCAGAACGAATCATTCCCAAATCCGGCACCACACCGGCAGGTCGACCTTCCCCCTTCATCTGCAGATGCAAGACGATTGCGACGGCGGGTGGTGTGGCGATCCTCTCGCCCGCGCCGCACGGGAAACCCTCGGTACCGGGAATTTGCCACGTGGGCATAAATTCCTTCCGTTTCCGGGCATACGCAAAAGGGGACATCGTAACCGCCGCGGGCCGGGCAACGGCAGGTCCGCCCTTTACACCGCTCTCATACGGATCCGCCAGCGTGCCGGAAAGTCCAATATACCCCGTGCACGGCGCAGCTGCCGCAGATACAGTCGCGAAGCGCGAAAGCCTTCCCGGAAGGACAGCCTCATGTACTCGACCCTGTCCAGCTGGCCTCCCTTGAGGCCATGCTCGAAGCCGGCACAGAACCGTTCGGGTTTCAGTGCCGAAGGGATTCTGATCCCGACATCAGCGGGCTTCGGGTAGTTGTTGTCCATCTCAACACCTCGCTTAGACTATAGCTTCACTATCAGCTATCGGCGCCGTCGCAGGGTCGTTGAATCCGGCCAAGATCCTGTTATCGATAAAGTAATTTTTTTGAAACGAATATACCGCCTTGCTGTCCATTAGCAGTATCCGCATACGAACCGGGAGTCCAAATGAACCCTTTCCTGCTCCGCCACTGGATACTTATGCTGCTGCTGGCCGTGCTGTCTGCCGGCACCTTCGCCGCCCCCCCGGATCCGGACACCCCGTATGCGACAGCCACCTTCGCCGGCGGCTGCTTCTGGTGCATGCAGCCACCCTTCGACAAGCTCGACGGCGTCCTCTCGACGACCGCGGGCTACACGGGCGGCCACAAGGAAAATCCGACCTACAAGGAAGTCTCACACGGCGGCACCGGTCACGCGGAGGCAGTACAGGTCGTCTACGACCCGAAACGTGTCAGCTACGGAAAGCTGCTGGATGTGTTCTGGCACAATGTCGACCCGACCTCGGTGGATGGCCAGTTTTGTGACTGGGGCAACCAGTACCGGAGTGAAATCTTCTACCATACGCCTGAGCAGAAGATGCTGGCAGAAAAGTCGAAAGCGGCACTGGAGGAGAACAAGCCCTTCAAGGAGCCCGTCGTGACGCGCATCAGCCCCGCCGGCACCTTCTATCCGGCGGAGGAATACCACCAGGATTACTACAAAAAGAATCCTGTGCGTTACAAGTTCTACCGCTATGGCTGTGGCCGCGACCAGCGCCTGGAAGAGCTGTGGGGCAAGCACGGATAGGCAGCCCCGCAACGACGCCCGCGAACGGGCGCATCAGTGCCTGATGAAGAACTCGATAGTCGGATTCCGGTAGTGTCGTGGCGGCAGCCTGCGTTCGTACCAGGCCACGGCCACCACCAGGGCCCCCGAGGCTATCAGTACCGTCGCCACGATAATCGCCAGCAGCGGCGGGTACACCACCAGCAGTATGCCGGCAACAATCAACAATATCCCTGCTGTCATGTCATGCTCCGATTGAACGACCTTGCAGCTGATATCGGGGCACAGCGGTGAAATTCAAGGCGAGCCCTGGCAATGCGCAGGATCGTGATACACAAACCCGGCGGTTATAACCGTCTTGTCCTCGAACAGCACCCGGACCTGATACCGGGGGACGACGAGGTGCTGATCGCGGTACGTGCCGCGGGCGTCAACTACGCCGATTGCGTGACGCGCATGGGGCTGTATGCCCCGGCCAGACGTTATGTCGGTTACCCGGTCACCCCCGGCTTCGAGGTGGCGGGCACCGTCAATGCAAACGGCGGGACGGACTCCAACCTCGCACCCGGCGCGCCGGTAATCGCCCTCACACGCTTCAACGGCTATGCGTCACAGCTGTGCGTGCAACGCCGGCAGGTCTTTCCCGTACCCGCCGGCCTGACCCTGCTGCAGGCCGCCGCGCTGCCGGTGGTCGCACTAACCGCCTGGTATGCCCTGTTCGAGCTCGTCCACCCGCATGCCGGCGACACCCTGCTGGTGCACTCGGCCGCCGGCGGTGTGGGCGGCATGCTGGTGCAGCTGGGCAAGATCGCCGGTTGCCGGGTGGTCGGGGTGGTTGGTGCCCCGCACAAGGTCGATGTTGTAAAGTCACTGGGTGCGGATGCGGTGATCGACAGATCCGCTCAGAACCTGTGGGGTGAGGCGGAAAGCCACGCGCCCGACGGTTTCCACGCCGTACTCGATGCCAACGGCGTGGCAACCCTCTGCAACAGCTACCGGCATCTGGCACCGACGGGAAAGCTCGTGGTATACGGCTTCCACGGCATGTTGCAGACGCACCGGGATGGTATACCGCGCCGGTTGCGCCTGGCACGGGACTGGCTGCGTACACCACGCTTCAGCCCGTTCGACCTGACCACGCACAACCGCAGCGTGCTGGGCTTCAACCTGAGCTACCTCTTCGACCACGATGCCATCCTGCGCCGGGGCATGCAGCAGATCCTGGAATGGCTGGCAGCCGGCGCGCTGCAGCCGCCTGCGGTCACACCCTATCCCCTCGCGGCGGTAGCCGAGGCGCACCGCGCGCTGGAATCCGGCCAGACCATCGGCAAGCTGGTGCTGATCGTCGACTGAGGGTTCGCCATCCGGCACCTCGCCGTTGCCGGCCCGACGGACCCATCAGCAGACCGGTACCAGATTGTCGAGGAACTGCTGACTGGCGGCCTGCCAGGTATGGCACAGCGCCGCCTCGCGGCAGCTCCGCCTGTCCAGGCCGAGTGCGGCCAGGGCCGCCCGACGCAGGTCATTATCGAGGATGCCGGTTTCGCCCTGTGTAACAACATCGAGCGGCCCTGTCACCGGGAAGGCGGCGACCGGCACGCCGCAGGCCATGGCCTCCAGCATGACCAGTCCGAAGGTGTCAGTCAGACTCGGGAAGACGAACGCGTCCGCACTGGCCAGATGCCGGGCCAGTTCCCTGCCGAAGCGATAGCCGGTAAACAGGACATCCGGCCAGCGCCTTTTCAGCTTTTCCAGGTCCGGGCCATCGCCGATCACGCATTTGCTGCCGGGCAGTTCCAGCCCGAGGAAGGCCTCGATATTCTTCTCCACGGCAACGCGCCCGGCATAGGCAAACAGCGGACGCCGCACGTCCAGCGGTTCCGGCTCATCGGGTCTGAAGACGTCGGCATCGACGCCGCGCGACCAGCGCACGATATTCCTGAATCGCCATTGCTTCAGCAGCGACTCCTGGCCGGCCGTGGCCACCATCGTGCATACCGCCGCCTGATGGAAGCGCCTGACAAACCGGTAGGACACGCCGAGCGGCAGCGGTAGCCGCTTGCGGATGTACTCGGGAAACTGCGTGTGGTAAGAGGTGGTGAAAGCCAGTTCATTGCGCATGCAGTATCTGCGGGCGGCAATCCCAAGCGGCCCCTCGGTTGCGATATGAATATGGTCGGGCTTCAGCACATCCAGCCGCCTGCCCAACTTCGCCGACGGTCGAACGGACAGCCTGATTTCCGGGTAAGTTGGACAGGGTATCGTACGATGATCTGCCGGCGTTAGCATGTCAACCCGGCAGCCCATGGCATCCAGGCAGTCGCGTGTATGTTGGAGGGTGTTAACTACGCCGTTGATCTGCGGCGACCAGGCATCAGTGACGATAACGATCTTGCGGGTGCTCATGATCGCGCCGCGGGAGCGCCTGTCGGGACCGTCGCCACTGACCGCTATTCTTCTCACGGATTATGGCAGAAAGACTACAGCAGTGTTACAACTGCGTTAAATCGTATCCGTAACGGTCATAACAGGCTGTTGTAACAAAACCTAAATATAATTTTCACGAAATTGTTGTAATAGGCTGGCAGTGTGTATGCAGTACAAGTGGGGAGGCATTTCCATGTCTGTATCTACGCGCTCGGGCATGCCGCACAGCGTCGTCCGCAAACTCGACAGTGCCGACATCGGCCTTTGCACCCTGCTGAACAGACTGAGCCGCACCACAGCCGTGCGCAAGCTGTTTCGCACGGTCAGTCGGCTCGGAGATGGCGTCATCTGGTACAGCCTGATGATCCTGCTCCCTGTTCTCGGGGGCTATGACGGTGTGGTGGTGAGCTTGCACATGGGCCTGACCGCGCTTGCCGGACTGCTGGTTTACAGGGTAACCAAGCGCCATTACGAGCGCGAACGCCCCTTCGTGCGCCATGCCGGTCAGGTCGCCTGTGCCATGCCGCCGCTGGACCGCTTCAGCTTTCCTTCGGGACACACCCTGCACACAGTAAGTTTTACGCTGGTACTTTGCGGCTATTTTCCGCATATGATCTGGGTATTGCTGCCGTTTGCTGTACTGATGGCGCTTTCGCGCATGATACTGGGCCTGCACTACCCGAGCGATGTGCTGGCCGGCGCGTTGATCGGCGGTTCACTCGCTCTGCTGAGTTTCAGGCTGCCTGCTTTGTTCGGCCTTGCGTGATCTCAGCCAAAGAATCGTTCGTGAATAACCAGACCCCAGCACAACACCGTTGTCAAGATACTGATCAACACCGCAGCGGACCCCATGTCCTTGGCGCGCGCCGAAAGCTTGTGCCTGTCCTCGCCGATGCGGTCGATCGCCGCCTCGACTGCAGAGTTCAGCAGTTCCACGACCAGCACGAACAGGCAGCTGCCCGCCAGCAGCGCACGTTCGACAGCGTTGCCACCGACCCAGAAGGCCGCGGGGACAAGGAACAGGCACAGGACCAGTTCCTGGCGAAACGCCGCCTCGTTTTTCCACGTCGCGCGGATGCCCGCTACGGAGTACAGCGCTGCATTCCAGATACGACGCAGCCCTCCAACCTGATTGAACTTGGCCATGACAGCTCCTTGCAGGGAAGTGCAAGTTAACACACAACCGTCAACGCCAGCCAGCAACACGGCAGCAGTACGGGACACCGCGGTCTCTGCGAGATGACATGCGCGGACATACGCCCGTGGAACCATCAATTGCCATATAAATATCCAGCGGGGAGGGATGAGCGCATGATCGATAAACGCACTGTGCATGCCGGTACACACAGGCGCTATCGCGCCATCTGGATCTCAGACGTCCATCTGGGTACACGCGGCTGCAAGACCGAATTTCTGCTGGACTTCCTGCGCAACTGCGAATCCGAATTCCTCTATCTCGTGGGTGACATCATCGACGGCTGGTCACTGCGCCGTTCATGGTTCTGGGACCAGAAGCACAACGATGTGATACAGAAACTGCTGCGCAAGGCGCGCAAGGGGACAAAGGTCTTCTATATACCGGGCAACCACGATGAATTTGCACGTGCATACCTGCACATGATGTTCGGCGGTATCGCGATCGAGGAACATGCCATACACGCCCTGCTCGACGGACGCCGCCTGCTGGTAACCCATGGTGACGAGTTCGACAACGTCGTGCGTTACGCAAGATGGCTGGCGGTACTCGGGGACCTCGCCTACCAGGTCGTGTTGTCACTCAACCACTGGTTCAACAAGCTGCGCAGGCGTATGGGCTATCCATACTGGTCCCTGTCGGCCTACCTCAAACACCGTGTAAAGAATGCGGTTCAGTTCATCGAGGACTTCGAGGCGATGGTGGTGCGCGAGGCCGCGCTGCACAGGGTGGACGGTGTCGTGTGTGGCCACATCCACAAGGCGGAGCTCAGGGAAGTAGGCGGCCTGCTGTATTGCAACGACGGCGACTGGGTGGAAAGCTGCACCGCGCTGGTAGAGACGCTGGAGGGCGAACTCGAAATACTGCACTGGACAGATGCCGACAATGCACTGCAGGTAATGGGTTCCGACAACCGGCAGGCCGCTGCCGCCTGATGATCCGGGCCGCCGCCGTTCCACCCGCCACCACGCGACGGGACTCGAATTGAATATCCTGATGATATCGGACGTCTATTTCCCCCGGGTCAACGGCGTCTCGACCTCGATTGCGACCTTTCGCCGCTCGCTCGCGGAACTGGGGCACAATGTCTGTCTGGTTGCCCCGGACTATGGCAGCCGGCTTGAGGATGATGACGGAGACATCTACAGAATCCCCGCACGCCGTGTGTACCTCGATCCCGAAGACCGGATGATGAAGGCCGGCGCGATCCTCGCCCTGGAAGACACGTTGCGGACGCGCCGCTTCGATCTGTTGCACATCCAGACGCCCTTTATCGCCCACCGTGTCGGCAAGGCGCTTGCCGCGAGACTGGATCTGCCGATGGTGGAAACCTACCATACCTATTTCGAGGAGTATCTCTACCATTACGTCCCGTTCATGCCCAGGCGGCTGATGATGGCAGCCGCGCGCCACTTTACCCGCAAGCAGTGCAACCGCCTGGACGCGGTCATCGTTCCCTCCCGGGCCATGCATGACGTGCTCCGGCGCTATGGCGTAAGGGCACCGCTTACCGTCATACCGACCGGCCTGGAGCCGCACAGCTACGCGTCCTATTCGAAACTCGAATTCCGCGCACGGCACGGTATTGCCGTCGACCGGCCGCTCCTGGTCCATGTCGGTCGCGTCGCGCATGAAAAGAACATCCCCTTCCTGCTCGATGTACTGGAACTAGTGCGCGGCACATTCCCCGACATTCTGCTGGTGATCGCCGGCGAAGGTCCGGCGCGTGCCTCCCTGAGCAGACGGGTCGCGGACCGGGGACAGGGTGAGAACGTATTATTCATCGACTACCTGCCACGTGGCCCGGCACTGTGGGAATGCTACAGTGGCGGGGATGTCTTCGTATTTGCATCGGCCACCGAAACACAGGGCCTGGTCCTGCTCGAAGCCATGGCACTCGGCGTCCCGGTCGTTTCCACCGCACGCATGGGAACGCGGGATATCCTCGCCGATGGCAGGGGCGCGCTGGTCTCTGACGGCGGTCTGGAGGATTTCGCCGACAAGGTCTGCAGCGTGCTGGGCAGCCCCGAACTTCGGCGGCAACTGGCACAGGAAGCCCGGGGTTACGCGCGCGAATGGACGGCGGACAGGATGGCACACCGACTCGCCGGCCTCTACGAACACGTCGCAGAACGTGGCGAAACCTTACAGGTCCTGGCGGGACGGGACGGCGCCGCAGCCGGTTGACGTCACTCAAGACTCACCGGCCGGCCGCAGCAGGACGCAAAGCGCGGGAGGCGTTACGCCGGCCGCCGTTTCCGGGATAGCGCCCTTGCTGTTCCATGGCGGGTGGCGGTTGCCGGTTCGATCGCCGCTTACGTCTGCGCGGCCGCGCACCGGCTATGGATCATTCCGCGAAATCGAGCCGCTCCTGCACCGCGTCCAGACCACGCCGGGCACAGGCGGCGTCCCTGTCACCGCCGGGGGCACCGCTCACACCGACGGCGCCGATCATGGAGCCGGCGACGCGGATCGGCAGCCCGCCCTCGATGAGCAGCACGCCGTCGAGTTCGTCGAGTTCACCGCGGATACGCGCCATGTTCTCCTGCAGCTCCCCGGACGCCAGGCCGGACATCACAGCGGCGTTGGCCTTGTCGTGCGCCAATTGCGTCATGTGTTTGCTGGCGAACACATCGCGCAATACGACCACGGCATCACCGCTGCGGTCGGTCACAACGACCGCCACCTGATAACCGTCCTTGCGGCAGGCGTCGATGGCCCCCTGTGCGATATCGCGTGCCAGCTCCAGGCCCAGCAGCCGCGCGGGCACCACGTCCTGCGCATGCACGATCGTGGTTATCAGCAAATACACCGACAGGCCAAGGCATGTGTTCAGCAGCGCTTTCATCGTTCCACCTCCGGTTGCAAACCGATTTGTTCAATGCGCACGAGCAGGGCCGGTTCTGCGTCCAGCAGCTGCACCTCGACCAGGCGCGGCACCAGCTCGCGCCAGCCGGCGTCATCCCGGAAGACCCCGGCGAACACGGGCAGCGCCGCCTCGGCCCGCCCTGCATTGACCAGCGCAACGGCGTGCCAGAACCTCATCTCGACATTGTACGGCGCCAGCGCCTCCGCCGCCCCGTACTGCGCCAGGGCGCCGTCGATATTGTCGCGCTCCAGCGCCTGATCACCCTGATTCATGTGTGTATAGGCCCGCTCCAGCGTCAGCAGACGCCGCAGTTCACGTAAGGGCGCTGGATGATCCTCGACGTGCAGGTTTACGAGCGTGTCTTCCCACGGGTGATCCGAGGCCTGAGCACGCACCACGATCAGCGCAGCCGACTGCATGCCGCGCAGGTCGCCACCGGCCGCCTGCGCGGCATCCAGGGCCGCCAGCATGCGTTCGGCGAGACTGCCGTGCGCGGCGCGAAAGGCGTCGGCCATGGCCTCGGGTACCCCGGGTGCTTCCATCAGGTTGGACTGTACCGCGAAATTCCCGCCGGCCAGCTGCTCGGCATAGCGGATGCAGTGCCGGCCGGTGTGCTGGGCGATACGGCCCTGCGCATCGATCATGCCGATCTGGCGCAGCTCCGGAGTCGGGTCGGCACGCAGTAATGCCTCCAGCGCCTGCGGCGCGGACTTGCCCTGCGCCATCAGCGCGAGACCTTCGACGCCGTAGCGCGCATCGATGAACGACTGGGTGGCCACCGCCCCCACGCCCGCCCTCGCCCAGGGTACCAGCGTACCGACCGAGAACCAGTGCGACTGCACCGCCACGCCGAGCTCGCCGCTGGCCGGGTCGCGAGCCACGATGGAGTAGGTATGGACGGGACGGACCGATCCGGGCGACGGCTGCGCCGGCAGCGTCCGGGCCGGTTGCAGGCAAAGGATCACCAGTACCCATATAATGAAGCCGCGCATGTCTTGTCCCCGCCAGGCAAACCGTGCAAATCCCGAACGACCGCAGTTACTGAAGTCCATCGCCTATTATGCAAACTCGCCCGCCCCATGTAACCCTGACACGCCTGATGGCGATCCTGCTGCTGGGCGGGCTGGCACGGGGAACCGCCGCCGCGGCCGAGCGGCCATTCCAAGGACCGTACATCGAGAATGATGACCTTCTGGTCGTGCTGATACCGCGCACGCGCGAACAGATGGCCGCTTTCTACGAGGCGCGCGGTTTCCCGCCTGCGGCCATCGAGCGCATCGGGCAGACCTGTTTCGTGACCGCGCACATCGAGAACCGGAGCCGCCGCGTCATCTGGCTGGAGCTCGATCAGTGGCGCTTCACCAGCAACGGCAAGCCGCTGTCACGCCTCGATGCCGATTACTGGCGCGCACAGTGGGATACCATCGACCTGCACCAGGCAAGCCGTTCCACCTTCGGCTGGACCCAGCTGCCGGCGGTGCGCGACCTGCAGCCGGATGAGCCGGTCGGTGGCAACCTGGTGTTTCCCGGCGACACACAGCGCCTGACGGTAGAGGCCGAGTTTCCCACCGGCGTCGACCGGCAGGGCGTACCGGTCAGCGTGAACTTCGGCGCCATCGGCTGCGACCGCGGAACGCGACAGCCATGAACAACGTGATCCGAATCACCGGTTTGCTGTGGCTGCTGACGTTCGCGGTCACGACGGCCGCCGATGCACTACCGGCAGGTGTCATGCGCGTGGATGGCGCACCGGCACCGGCGCTGCGGCTGTCCGATCTTGACGGCGCACCGTACGACCTGGCGGATACGCAGGGCCACTGGCGCTTCGTGCACTTCTGGGCGAGCTGGTGCGGACCCTGCCGCCGCGAGATGCCCAGTATCCAGCAGATGGCGAAGCGGCTGGGCGATACGGAACTCGAGATCGTGCTCGTGAACACGGCCGAGACCGAGGACGAGGTCTTCGCCTTCCTGGCGGCCGTCGCACCCGACCTGATGCCGCTGCTCGACAGCGATGGCCTGGTGACGGAGGCCTGGCAGCCGCGCGGCCTGCCCGCGACCTTCCTGGTCGACCCGCAGGACAGGATCCGGTACCAGGCACTGGGCGGACGCGGATGGGAACAGCCCGCCTACATCAATTTCCTGCGCAACCTGCCCGCGTCTACAGCCACGCCAGCAGGTAATAGATGAACTGCCCCTCCGAGGACTTCGAGGGCCCCACGACGCGTGCGGCATGATGCCTGTTGTCCGGGTCGGCCGCGGCAAGCGCCTGCTCCCGGGTCGGAAAAATCTCCACGCAACCGGCCGGGAACCGCTTGCGGTTCTTGCGCGGCGTGAAGATCACGGCGAAACGTTCCTGGGAGACGCCGGTCTCTGGATCCGGCGGCACGATCCCGCGCAGGCTCACGAGGCGTTCCCCTCAGCGCACAGTTCCGGGCGCAGCATCCACGCCAGCACCCAGCGCTCGTGATCGATTCGTTCCAGGCACAGCACGGAGCCCGGCCGGTAACTGACCAGTTCCCGGTCGGCATCCCGCAGCAGCAGCAGCGATGCCAGCCGTGACATGAAAGGGAGGTGTCCGACCACCAGCGTATCCTCCTGCCAGACGTCGGCATCGGCAACGAACTCGTCAACCGGATCCTTCGGCCCGAGCCCGGTGACCGGTTCGGGCTGGCCACGCGGCATCACCCGCCGCGCCAGGCATGCGGCCGTCTGCAGGGCACGCGGCTTGCCGCTGTGCCAGACACGCTGCACCCGGACACCGGCATCACCCAGCAGCCGGGCGAGGCACGCGACCTGCTGCCGGCCCGCCTCGCTCAGCGGGCGTTCCGGGTCTTCCTCCTTGCTGAGCGCCAGGCCGTGTTGCGCGAGATAGAGTTTCATGGCCGGTACGCTCCTGTCAGCCCGTGCACGGGAACTGTCCGCATATCTCCTCCCTTCCCAGGTCGTATCCTGCGAGAGACATGTGCACCGGCATTATAGGGCACGGACGGCGCCGGATCAGCGCCCACCGATAAAGTCCACCACGGCCCGGACCGTTTCCCGGTCACGCAGGATGCGACCGTGCCCAAGCCCGCGGGTCTTCAGGAATTGCGCGCCCGGCCAGGCCGCGGCAATCCTTTCCCCCTGCTGCCAGGGGACACTGGCATCCCGTTCGTCATGGACGATCAGGGCCGGCGCCGTCAGCCGCCGCGCGTTGCTCTCCGTGGCGATGCGCTCCCAGAAGTCCCCGTCGAAACGCGCCTCGAGCCGCCGGCGCAGATCCCGGATTACCGCCGCATGCAGATTCAGGGTACGGGCAAAGCTCTCGACCAGGAAATCGACGTCCGCGGGCGCGCTGATGCAGACCACGCGTTGCACCGACAGCCCATGATTCATGGCGTAGGCCAGCACCATGCCGCCGAAGGAATGCGTGATCGCCGCGTACACCGGGCCACAGTGCCGTTGCAATGCCAGCAGCACCCCGGCGCACTCCAGGATATTGGTACGCGCGCCTGGCGTCGCCCCGTGCCCGGGCGCATCCAGCGCCACGACCTGGTAACCGGCCTTCAGCAAGGGCTCGACGAACGCGGCCACTTGGCTGCCGCGTCCGGACCAGCCATGCATAAACACCACCACCGGACCGGCGCCCCAGCGGTATGTCACCACCGGTATTCGGCCTACCGCGAGCGTCTCGCGCACGGCGGTGAGGGTTACCTGCTTGCCGGCGGACGACTCCGGAAAGCGGCGCGTCCGGAACCACAGGTCGTAAGCCCAGCGACCGAGCAGACGCGGCACGAGGCCGCCGACCGGTCCGAACAGGAAGCGCATCACGCGCAGGCCCGGCGGCAGCGGCCGGTCCGCCCGGCGCTCACCGTGCAGCTGTTCTTTCCGACTGGCCATCGCGGTTGTTCACTGTATGTCATTGACGCGCGGTGCGGGTATACAGGACATGGCCGCGGCCGGCCCATCCCGCCCCCGAACGTCAATCGTAGCATGTTAATCTGGAAAATCAGTCCCTTGTAGGCGGGTCTTCCGGTCCGTACAGAAATCCGTATGATGGCCGTCCACCCGCCCGTCAACCGGCATCGCCTGATCGGGCAACACAGGACTCCGGAGCAATCATGGCATCGACAGTAGAAGAACTGAGCATCCGCTACGAGGAAGACGGTATCGAGACCGTAAAGGAACTGGACAAGAAAATACTTACCAAGGGTGCCTGGTCAACGGTGATCTACCGCTATCAGGACTGGGATCGCGCGAAGCAGGCCTACGGACCGGACAAGTACTCGATCCGCCGCTACCAGAAACGCGCCGGCGAGTACCAGCAGAAGTCGAAGTTCAACATCTCCAGCAAGGACCAGGCGGAACAGATCATCGCCGCGCTGCAGTCGTGGATCAGCTAGGGCGTGCCGCGCGGTCCGCAACGGCTGCGGTTTCCAGGCGCTCCCGGGTGACCGGCTTTTCACGCAGCAATTCGTCAAACAGGGCACGCCGGTGCCGCGAGCCGGTCTCGCACTGTGCATCGGCGCGATCGAAATAGTACTGCACGGCGGCCCGGATCATGGCGCGCGGACGCTTGCTGATTTCGAGGGTGGACAGCTCGCTGCCGATGCCCGCCTCGATCTGCCGCGCCAACTCCAGCAGGGTGTAGCGTGCGACCTGTGCACAGTCGGAGCCACCCGCCGGGTAGGCGGCGCGGGCATATTCGCGGACAGCGCGGCACAGGATGTCCCCGACGACGCCATCGCACGCGAGTGTTATTTTTCCTGCCGCCATACGGGGATTCTAGCCCGGCGGGTGACATGCGCGGGATCACCGGGAGGGGATGTATCGAGTGGCTGGCCGGCAAGCCGCCGGCACGTAATTAAAGCACCGTGGGACCTATTCGTCGGCGAACACGTCGTAGAGCTGCTCTTTGAGCATTGCGTCTTCCTGCATCATTTCGAGCTTGCGCCGGGCCAGCGCCTTGCGCAACGCCTTCAGGGCGGCCATGCCCTTGCGGCGTTTTTTCCTGCCCCGCTTGCGTTTAGGAACCACATCCTGAGTGACAGCGCTCATGGTTTTCCCCCTTGGGACTCCGGCGGCAGACCCACCGGCAGGACTCTGAAGGGCTATCGGCCATGGCTGGAACCGTCTTTAGACCCCGCCGGCGGTGGCCGCCGCGTCCGGCGGGGGTAAACGAAATGACTCTTATTTCACCAGTACCCGGCTCATTATCCTGCACACCGCTTCCCGCAGGGGGCTCACTGCAGGGCAAACCCGGAAGTGCGCTATCCTGAACTCGGGCCCGCAAATCGGGTCATACAGGCGAGGCGAGCGGATGATGAAAGCGACCACGATCGCAGGCGGCTGCCTGCTGTTTCTGCTGATACCCGCGGCGTGGGCCGTACGCGTGTATTCCTGGACCGATACCGCGGGCATCACCCATTTCAGCGAAACACCACCGGACGATGCGCCATACGGATTCACCGTCAGGGATCTCGAACCGGCGCCGGTTGCCGGCATACCCGCCCCCGATGATTACTACTCCGTGGTCAACCAGGCGGCCCGCATGGAGGCCCGCCGCCTGGAAATGGAGCGACAGCGACTGGACATCCTCAGGGCCGAAGCGCAGGCACGGCAGGCGGAGGCCGATGCCGCCGCGGTCCGCGAGCAGGCGGCCGGCGAGGACGCCTCCCGCAGCGACGGATACATCCCTCTTTACCCCTGGTATCCTGTCTACGGGCCCCGGCCGTATCAGTCGCACCGGTATTATCCCCATCACCCGAACGCCAGGCCGCAGCGGCCCGGACACAACAAGAAACTCATCCTCGACCCGGAAAAGCCATGAGTTCAACGCTATGCCCCGCCGGTCCGTCACGCGGAAACGGCACGCCGCAACCGGCACCATCGACTTTCGCAGGCGAGCGGAAGCGTCATGCGAACGGCCGGGCGTTACAATCAACCGGCACAATCACATCGGGCTGAAGGCATGAGTGAAGACGAAAGTCCGCTGCAGTTTCCCTGCACCTTTCCCATCAAGGCGATGGGCAGAAGCGGCTGCAATCTGGACATGGTCGTGGTGGAAATCGTACGCCGGCACGCTCCCGACCTCACTGAGGGCGCGGTCCACAGCCGTGAAAGCGCACGCGGCAACTACGTCTCGGTGACGGTCGTCGTCAATGCCACCAGCCGCGCCCAGCTCGACGCCATCTACCAGGACCTGGTCGAATGCGAAACCGTCATCATGGCGCTCTAGCCCGTACATGAACTCAACGCCCGAATCCGGCGCGCGTACTGCGGACGAGCGACTGTGGGTACGCCGGCGCGGCCTGCTCGACTATACCGACACCTGGCGGGAGATGCAGGCATTCACCAGGCAGCGAACGTCCGGCACAACGGATGAAATCTGGCTTCTCGAGCACCCCCCGGTCTTCACCCTGGGACGCAACGGCCGGGACGAGTACCTGCTCGATCCGAGCGGAATTCCCGTCATCCGGGTCGACCGAGGCGGCCAGGTCACCTATCATGGCCCCGGGCAACTGGTGGTCTACGCCCTGCTCGACCTCCGGCGTCGTCAGCTGGGTGTACAATCCCTGGTCAACCGGCTGGAACAGGCGGTGATCGACCTGCTGGCCGACTTCGGCATCTCCGCGCATCGGCGCGAACGGGCACCGGGCGTTTACGTCGAGGACCGCAAGATCGCCGCCCTCGGACTGCGGGTGAGCCGGGGCTGCAGCTTTCACGGGCTCAGCCTCAACGTGAACATGGACCTGGCACCGTTCACCCGCATCGACCCGTGCGGCTACCGGGATCTCGAGGTGACACAGCTGGCCGACCTCGGCATCGATGCCACGGTGGACACGGTCAGCGGTCCGTTACAGTCACATCTGGAGGCGCGGCTGGACAGCCCGACATGAACAGCGACGACAGCAAGCAGCGCGGTGCGGCCAAGACCGCCCGCCTCCCGATCAGGATCGAGACCACCACACGCACGCCCCGCAAGCCCGCCTGGATCCGTGCCCGCTCAACGGCCGACCCTGCCGTCGGTCGGCTCAAGGCGGTGCTGCGCGAAAACCGCCTGCATACCGTGTGCGAGGAGGCCTCCTGCCCCAACATCGGAGAATGCTTCACCGGCGGCACCGCCACCTTCATGATCATGGGCGATATCTGCACGCGCCGCTGCCCGTTCTGTGATGTCGCCCATGGCCGTCCCGCACCGCTGGATGGCGACGAACCGGAAAACCTCGGCCGCACCATCCGCGCCATGGGCCTCCACTATGTAGTGGTAACCTCGGTGGACCGTGACGACCTGCGCGACGGTGGCGCGGGCCACTTCAGTGCCTGCATCGAGGCCATCCGCCGCCACAGCCCGGCGATCAGGATCGAGGTGCTGGTTCCGGATTTTCGCGGCCGCATGGACCGTGCGCTGGAAATACTCACTCGCACACCGCCGGATGTCTTCAATCACAATCTGGAGACGGTGCCGAGCCTTTATAAAAAGGTCCGCCCCGGTTCCGACTACGTCTGGTCGCTCGACCTGCTGCAGCGTTTCAAGGCACTGCACCCCGGGGTGCCGACCAAGTCCGGCCTGATGCTGGGCGTCGGCGAGGAAATCGACGAAGTGGAGCAGGTCATGCGCGATCTGCGCGCGCACGCGTGCGACATGCTGACGCTGGGCCAGTACCTGCAGCCGAGCAGGCATCACCTGCCGGTGAAACGCTTCGTGCACCCGGATGAATTCGAACGGCTCGGCGCACTGGGCCGGGAGCTGGGTTTCAGCCACGTCGCCAGCGGCCCGATGGTGCGCTCTTCCTACCACGCCGATCAGCAGGCGAAACAGGCCCTCAACGACTGAACCCTGAACGTGCGCTACTGTTCCGGCAGCAGACGCTCCATCAGGTAGCCCAGGCAATCCTGGCGGATGACACGTTCGTCGAGCGTAAACATGGATGGCATGAACGGACGCACGGTACGCAGTGTACCGTCGCGGGTGCTGAAATAACGCTCGAAGACCGGCTGGTCGTCGTCATCACGCACGTCGAGCGACAATTGCGCATGCGTGCGCAGCCAGCCCAGCTGCGTGCCGGCCGGCAGTTCGCGGAAGTTCAGGTGGTCGATGTCGTTGACCAGACGCAGGTCCGCCGCGGCATCGCCGAAACCGAAACTGACATCCTCCGGCACCTTGACGATGGCCACGGTATGAAACAGGTCGACATCGTGCGACGCCACAGGGTGCTCCGGGATACTGCTCATGTGCAGACAGGCATCCAGGTATTCGCGTGCGTGCTCGGCGCCGTATTCATGGCTGGGCTTGCCACACTCGATGGTGACGGCCGGACATACGGACGACATCGCCATTGACTGCACGCCCAGCGGGCGGATGAAATACACCACCGTGCGGCTGAACTGCGAGGCGAGCTGCAGGTAGCGGTTGTCGAGGCGGTTGATGCAGGCGTAGTGCGGATTGATGCCGGTGTTGTTGTGGATGTCGATACTGGCAAACGCCTTGCGAGCGCGCATGTCTTCAATCACCTGCTGCATCATGGCCGCCTCCGGGACATCCGGTGCGAGCGTACCGGGCCATATCCGGTTGTAGTCGGGCTGCCCGTCCAGCAGCCGCAGCCCCCGGCTGGCGGCCGACACATTGGCGACGAACACCGACAGGGAGCGCGGCAGACCACCGTCGTGGTATTTCTGCAGCAGCGACTGCACCGCGTAGAAGCCGGTCGTCTCGTTGCCGTGCGCCAGCACGCTGACGAACAACGGCTCCGGCTGGCGGCCCGGCAGGTGCAGCAGCGTCGGGCCGCCGAGCAGGGTCTGCAGCCCCTCCGCCTTCACGTCCAGCAGTCCGGCGGGCAGTTCCTCGATCTCATTCAGCATGTACTGTCAATCCGGCCTGGCGGGAATCAGGCGTCAATTGCAGCAACTATCGCGCACAACCGCAACCCCGATCAGTCGATGGACCATTCGTGTACCGGCCGCCCGCCGTCCTGGTGCACCCGGTAGGCCTGGGTCATGGCACGCAGGTCACGCCCGAAACGGGCGGCGTAGGCCCGCTGCCAGGCGGCACCCGTCTGGCCGCTGCGCACGCGCGCCTCGACGATGCCCAGGTAGCGCTCGATGTCCGCCCGGTCAATCTCCAGCTGTTCCAGACCCTCGCGGGCCATCGGCAGCAGCTGAGTGATGACCAGCGCGTGCAGCGCGCCGCGCGTGCCCTCCAGCCAGGTCACCTGGGCGTCCAGACCGCGCAGGGCGGCCGCATAGAAATTGTCGCGCGAACCGGCGAACGGCAGTTGCTGCTCCGGAGGTATCTCCCGGGTCATCAGCGATTGCATCAGGCCGTTGTAAAACGCGGAATTGGCGATCATGTCCACGATGGTCGGCCCGGCCGGGATCACCCGGTGCTCGATCCGCAGGTGCGGCGTACCATCGTAATCAAATCCGATCAGCGGACGGTTCCAGCGCCAGATGGTACCATTGTGCAGGCGCACGTGTGACATCTGCTCCAGCCCGTCCCCGTAATGCATTGGCAGCATGACCGGGTAGTGCTGGGCATTTTCCGTGAAGCATTCCATGAGCGACTCGCGAACGTAGCCCGAGCCGAAGGTCACGCGCCGCAACGGCCCCTGGCTGGCCCCGGCCAGGCCGCCGACCGACACCGACTGCTCGAACAGCGGCACGCGGGTCTCCTCCCACAACGCGTAACCGAACAGGAACGGCGAATTCGCCGTCAGTGCAACCAGCGGCGCCGAAGCGATGATCGAGGCATTGTAGGCCCGCACCGCGTGGTCGGGATGCACCTTCAGGTGCAGCTGGAACGAGGTCGTCGCCGCCTCCATCATCACGCTGTGATGCGCCGTCTTCAGGTGTTCACGGCCGTTGATGTCCAGCTGCAGCGGCGCGCCCTCGCGCAGGCGCAGCACCTGCTCGTTCAGTGCGCGATAGCGTTTCAGATCGGACATGTTCTCCGGGCACAGCTCGCGCTCCTCGACCGTGGGCAGGATGCCGATCATGACCAGACCGCCGTGCAGCTCCTGCGCGACGGCCATGCACCGCCGCCAGGTCGCCCCGAGGCTGGCCTCGAAACGGCTGAACGCGGACCCCCACAGGTGCTGCGGGTGATCGTTGAGCTCGACGTTGAAACGCGCCAGCTCGGGTACGACCATGGGATTGCCGAGGCGCGCGAGAAATTCCTCGTTGATCGGCGCGGGCCGCCCCGCCTCGTCGACCAGCCAGGCCTCGAGCTCAAACCCACCCATGCGGTCACGGTTGGAGAAGTTGCGCGTGCGGAACCATTCGGCAAGCAATGCCGTCTCGTCCTGCAGGCGCTGCCCGAACTCCGCGAAATCCCCCGCGTTGAAGCGGATAAGCTCGATTTCCTGACCCATATCCTCTTAGCGACCCTGCCGGCAGCCGGCTTGATTGCGCGGCGACACGCTTACGGCCGCCTGACCACGGCCGCGTCGACGGCCGCGAGGCGTTCCGGTGTGCCGATATCGTACCAGCGGCCAGTATGGTGCTCGCCCGTCACCAGACCCGCGTCCATCGCCCTGCGCAGCAGCGGCGCCAGCGGAAAGGCACCCGGCGTGCAGCTGTCGAACAGGGCCGGCCGGTAGACGCCGATACCGCTGAAGGTCAGCCTGGCGGGACCGCGCTGCACCAGTCGGCCTCCCGCGAGCACGAAATCCCCCTCCGGATGCTCGACCGGGTTGTCGACCATGACCAGGTGCGCGTGGCCTTCGATGTCCCCGGGCAGACGCGCAAACTCGAAGTCGGTCCAGACATCGGCGTTGACGACCACGAACGGCGCCTCGCCCAGCAGCGGCAAGGCGTTGAAGATCCCGCCACCCGTCTCCAGCGCCGTACCGGTCTCGGGCGAATAGCGAATATCGACACCGCAGTCGGAACCGTCCCCGAGGGCACGCACGATCTGCGCACCGAAATGGGCATGGTTGATGACCAGCTGTGTGATCCCGGCGCGGGCCAGCGCGTGTACATGACGCTCGATCAGGGTCTGCCCGCCGACGCGCAGCAGCGCCTTGGGTGTGGTATCGGTGAGTGGCCGCATGCGCTCGCCGCGCCCGGCCGCGAGGATCATGGCCTTCATGAGTTCACGCTGCCACCGGCGTCTGCCCGCGCATGGTAAATCAGGGCGACCATCCCAGCAGGTGTCGTTCCACCAGCTGCGCCAGGAAGGCAATGTGTGCGTCCTGGTCGTTGAGACAGGGTATGTAGTGGTACTCGCTGCCGCCGGCCTCCATGAAGACGCCGCGGTTTTCCATGGCGATTTCCTCCAGCGTTTCCAGGCAGTCGGCGCTGAAACCCGGGCAGAGGACCTGGACGGTTTTTACGCCCTGCCTGCCCAGCGTCTCCAGTGTCCGGTCGGTATAGGGTTTCAGCCAGTCCTTCGGTCCGAGCCGCGACTGGTAGCTGAGCTGCCACTGCAGCGGCCCGAGATCCAGCGTATCCGCCAGCAGACCGGCCGTCCGCTCGCACTGACGAACATAGGGATCGCCCTTGTCGGCATAGGCCTGCGGGATACCATGGAACGACATCAGCAGCCGGTCCGGCACACCATGGCCGGCCTGGAAGGCGCGCACACTGTCGGCCAGCGCGGCAATATACGCCGGGTGGTCGTGGTAGTCGTTTATGAAATGCAGCTCCGGCACGGCGCGCCAGCGCTGCAGCTCCCGCGTCACGGCATCGAAGATGGCCGCGGTCGAGGTCGCCGAGTACTGTGGGTACAGCGGCAGAACCAATACGCGCCGCACGCCCGCCTCGCGGAGTTCCGCCAACCCCGCCGGAATCGAGGGATTACCGTAGCACATGGCCAGGGCGACCCGCACCGGCCCGCCGGGCCGCGTCGCCAACGCCGCTTGCAGCGCGGCATGCTGTCTGCGCGATATCACCAGCAGCGGCGAACCTTCAGCAGTCCAGACCCGGGCATATGCGCGTGCCGAACGGCGCGGGCGGGTGTTCAGTATCACCAGGTTCAGCACCGGCCACCACAGCGGCCGCGGCAGCTCGACCACGCGCGGGTCCCACAGGAACTGCTTCAGGTAGCGGCGCACGTCACGCGGCGAGGGCGAATCGGGGGTGCCGAGGTTGGTCAGCAGCACACCGGTCGAGGGCTTGCCTGCAACTTGCATGTCCGGTCAACTCCTGGCTGTTCAGCGCCTGAGCGGATTCCTGTTCGTTTACCGGCAGTGACGGAACGGGGCCCGGTGCCAGGCGCGAAACGGTGCATCAGTCATGGGCGGATGCCTTGATGAAGGCCTGCAACTGCCGGTCATGATACCGGCGCAGCAGCAGCAGCGACAGCACCGCACCCATCAGTGCCCAGCCCATGTCGGACTGTGTGTCCCAGACATAGCCTTGCGTGCCGAGGAACGCGTCCGCCGCTTCCCCTGACAGCAGCGCCACCAGCCACTCGACGATTTCGTAGCAGGCGCTCAGGGCAAGGCAGAAACACAGCACGAGGAAGTTCAGCCAGCCACGCCCGTTGACCACGGCATTCCGAATCAGGATCTCGCGCGCCAGCAGCGCCGGAACGAAGCCCTGCGCGAAATGCCCGAGCTTGTCGTAGTTGTTCCGCCCGAGTTCGAACACGGTATCGAGCCAGTCGAACAGTGGCACCTTCGCGTAGGTATAGTGACCGCCCACCATCAGGATGATGCAGTGCAGCAGTACCAGGGTGTAGGCCAGCCCGCTGAGCGGGAAGCGGCGCCGGGTCAGCAGCAGCACGACCAGGCCGATGAGCGCGGGCAGGACCTCGAGCAGCCAGGTGAACCGGTCCGCCGGCCGAATGGCCGACCAGACCAGCACCAGCGTGTACACGGACAACCAGGGCAGCGTCATGGCAGAGACCACACGGGACGAAGCGGCAACTCTATGACAGGCGCCTGTGTTTTGACAAGCCGCCGTCCCGGGTGAGCCGGAACCTGCAATACATACAGCGATGTCAACACACGGACGCGTCAGGGATAACGCTGTGTCAGAGACCTGCGGACCGGCCGCGCATTCCCGTCTCATCCGCGCCGCTCGCTGACCGGATATTCGCCGGCCGCGGCGGGTTCGCGCGACCACATGCCGGTCGAATGCCGCCGCGTCAGGCGCTGTTCACACCCGACGCCCGTGTCGAGGGCGCAAGGCCGCGAATGCGCCCGGATGATGGGTTCAGCAGTATACCCTAAAAGGCTTATTATTTATATTTAACAATTGGTTATAATATCGTTCGAACGGCCTGGCATCAAGCGTCGTCAAGTGGAGACGGCAAGACTTGCCGCATTTTCACGTTCCCCGTCAAATGATCACCCTGTCTGTAGCCACATCGCGACAAATCCCCGTCACTCCTCACCAGGCCGCGCACCACGCCGGTCCGGCGAGCCTGCTCAACTAACTGATTTTAAATCATTTCCATGCCATTGGCCCGATCCTTGCTCGGAGCGTACGCACGCTGGCACCGTGATCGACCGCACAGGGGGGAGAAAACAATGAAGAAAGCAGTGACAACCGCCGTTTTTCTGGCCGCCGTGAGCGGCGTGATCCGGACGGAGGCAAGCAGTGCCATTCCATTCAGCGAGCTGGACGTGGACAGGGACGACGTCCTGAGCCTGACCGAAGCGGGTGCGGTACTGCCGGATATCACGTCCCGCTGGTATGACCTGGACAAGGACGGGGATGGCAAACTGAACCGCGGCGAATATGCCGCCTACGTCTTTCCACCACCGGCTGCCAACAGACGGGACTAGCCCGCAACAGGCTCCCACCATCGTACAGGGCTGACGATGGCGCGTGTTCCCCTACACGCGACCCGACAGGGATGTCTTGCAAGGTGGCGGACTGATGACAGCCGCCACCTCTTTTTTTCAATCCGCGTCCCGCTTGCAGTCAGGAAACAGCCCCGTGTCATTTTCCACGCTCAGGCAACGGCTGCTGGTATAGGTGGTGAGATTGGGGCTGTCGGCGGCTGCGCGCTCATCCTTCTCCATATCCAGCAGTTGCCGGGCCAGGGCGCAGCCCTCGCCCCCGGCACACTGATCCTCTCGCCCGCACACCCGTCGCTCCAGCTTCTCGCAGGGCGAATAACCCACAATCGGCTCGACCTTCCATTCCTCTTCCTTCGGCCTGGTCCGCTCGCGTGCCTCGAGGATGGGTTGATTGGGGACCACCTCGCCGTGCCTGATGATCAGGATGGAACCGTCCTCCAAGCGGTGGGTGCCGTCCCACAGCGGGGACGTTACACCCTCGCGCGTGATCGTGGCGCGATTGGTCTCCGGGTCTACCGATACCGTACCACCGCCCTCCATGCCGAAATAGGTGCCGGCGGCGCCGGCGTGCACCGGCAGCACCAGCAGGAAGAACAGCAGACGATGTGCAAGCTTCATCGGGTTATACCCTCAGGACAGTCAATACGTGCGCCTGCGGTTAATATAAGCCAAAAACGCAGGCGGTCACCACTTCCTGCTTGATCCGGATCAAGCCGCCGCCTGAAAACCGGGTGGCCGACGTGCACTGGCCCCGCCCGCCTCAGCCATCCGTTGTGGCATTACCGCCGGCGGGGGCGAGTCGCAGTATCCCGTAGCCCAGCAACGCGGACAGCACCGAACCGGCCAGGATGCCGAGCCGGTCATCGACGGCGAAACCGGGGCCGCCCTGTTCGAATGCCAGCGAGCTGATGAACAGGCTCATGGTGAAACCGATGCCGCACAGTGCGGCCACCCCGTAAAGCTGCAGCCAGCTGGCCCCTTGCGGCAACCGGGCCAGGCCGGTTTTGATCGCCAGCCAGGACAGGCCGAACACGCCGAGCTGGTTGCCGAGGAACAGGCCCGCCGCGATCCCCAGCGGGACCGGGTGCAACAGGGACTCGACCGTCAGGCCGTCGAACGGGATGCCGGTATTGGCAAAGGCGAACAGGGGCAGGATACCGTACACCACCGCCGGGTGCAGGTGATGCTCCAGCCGCTCCAGTTGTGTGCGCACCGCCCCTTCCACCCGTGCATACGGAATGAACAGCGCCGCCAGCACGCCGGCCAGGGTGGCATGCACGCCCGACTTGAGCACGGCCGCCCACAGCAACACGCCGACCAGCAGGTACGGAACCAGCGAGAGGACGCCGAAGCGGTTCAGCGCGAACAGAACCGCCAGTGCCAGTGCGGCCAGCAGCAGGGAAACGACCGACAGGCCGGACGTGTAGAACAGCGCGATGACCACGATGGCACCGAGGTCGTCGACGATGGCCAGTGTCATCAGGAACAGCTTCAGCGTATTCGGTACACGGCTGCCGAGCAGCGCGAGTACACCCAGCGCGAACGCGATATCGGTGGCCGAGGGAATCGCCCAGCCCTGCAAGGCCGCCGCATCACCCCAGTTGACCGCCGCGTAGATGACCGCGGGCACGACCATGCCGCCGACGGCCGCGATCACCGGCAATACGACCCGGGACGGCTCTGACAGCTCGCCATCGAGAATTTCACGCTTGACCTCAAGGCCCACCAGGAAAAAGAAGACGGCCATCAGGCCATCGTTGATCCAGAGCAGCAGCGGCTTGGCGATCTCGAATCCGCCGATGCGAATCTCCACCGGGGTCCCCAGCAGGGCATCGTAGAGGCCGCTCGCCGCGGAGTTCTCGACCAGCATGGCCAGCACCGCCGCGAGCAACAGCAGGAGTCCACTGGATGACTCGAGTCGCAGGAATTCGCTCAGCGCGCGCAGAACCATATCAGTTATCTGTCGTGAATGTCGGCGAAAATGGTGTTAAATTACAGGTTCATCGAAGAAATCGACAAAACCGGTCTCCAGCGAGTACTCGGCCCCCACCACCAGCAGGCCCTCCGACTGAATCAGTCGCTCCAGCAACTCCGATCCGTGCCGGAGACTGCGGGTGGACACACGCACATTGGCGCGCACGGCGCTCGATATCAGCGCATCCTCGTCCTGCCCGCGCTCCGTGGCCAGCAGGCTTTCCACGGAAGGCCGAATCCGGTCCACGATCGAACCCATGTTGCGCGAGCGCCGCCCGTCCGGCTGTTGCAGCGCTTCCAGGGTCGCCTGCACCGCCCCGCACCGGGTGTGCCCGAGCACTACGACCAGCCGCGTGCCGAATCGTTCAGCCGCAAATTCGATGCTGCCGATCTGCGACGGCGCTACGATGTTGCCGGCCACCCGGATCACGAACAGATCGCCCAGACCCTGGTCGAAGACGATCTCCACGGGCACCCGCGAGTCGGAGCAGCCGAGTATCACCGCAAACGGCGCCTGCCCGGCCACGAACTCGCTGCGCCGGATCTGGCTCATGAACGTATCGATGCTGCGGACACCATCCGCGAAGCGGCGGTTGCCCTCGCGCAGGCGTTCGAGCGCTTCCAGTGCCGTGATCACGATGACGTTCCTCCTAGGGCCTGTTCACACGACGCGAGCAGCAAGGCTGTCCGAAAGCGTGCCTGGCCGCATGGGCGGTTATTCCGCCGCGTGCGAACCGGCCGAGGCCTGTACCAGCTCGTCGGGCCGTTGCCGGCTGCCGTGCCAACGGCGTTTCATCGCTGTACCCCGATGCACGAACCAGCCGAACAGACGCACCGCCAGCCAGTAGAGCCATGCCGGCGAGAAGTCCGATTCCTCAAGCAACCGGCGGAACATCGCATCGGCGTGTCTGCGCTTCAGTGGCATACCGTCGCGGAGAAACTGGTAAAGCGCATCGTGTACCATGGATGCGTAATAGGTCTTGGGTCGGCCCGTCTGCCGGTGCACCACCCCCTCGGGCGTTCCCAGGAGCACGTCGAAAAGGCAGAACTTCGGACTGCAGCCGTTCCATGCATAGCCGCCCGTAATCGTGATCCTTCCGGTCGTCTCGATAATCAGCCGCACCTTCCCTGCGCTGTCACGGAACACGAGGTCGTACGGAATCTGATGCTGCGTCTCACGGACGAAGCTCTCATCGAGTCTGTAGAGCCAGCGCACACCGGTCTTGCAGGACATATGACCTCCCTTGGCCTATCCGCTTGGTTCCGGGAGCCGCACCAGCACCTCGTCTTCGACGAACGTGCACAGCGGCGCAAGTACCGGATGGCGATCCCTCAAGCCCGTGATGTATCCGAGCGTGCGCGGAATATCGCCCAGGTAACCCGGCTTGCCGTCACGGTGGTTGAGACGCGCGAATATGCCGCTGGCCTTGAGGTGGCGCTGCACGCCCATGAGATCGAACCAGAGCAGGAACCGCGCCGGGTCCTCGTGTTCCTCGCGCAGGATGCCGGTCTGAAGAGCGAGTTCCTGGTAACCCAGCGCCCAGTCCTCCACACGCGCACGCGGCCAGGCGATATAGCAGTCGCGCAGCAACGAGACCAGGTCGTAGGTTACCGGGCCGCACACCGCGTCCTGGAAATCCAGGATACCGGGGTTGTTGCGCGGCGTCACCATCAGGTTGCGCGAGTGGTAGTCCCGGTGTACGAACACCTGCGGCTGCGCCAGTGCGTTGTCGGCCAGCAGATCGAATGCGGCGTCGAGCATGGCATGCCGCGCGGCATCCAGCGTGATGCCGAGGTGCTTGCCGACCAACCATTCGCGGAACAGTCCCATCTCGCGCAGCAGCAGGTCACGGTCATACGGCGGGAGACCGGCGCAGTCGCAGGCCTGGATGCCGGCGAGCGCGCCCAGCGCGTCACCGTACAGGCGTTCCACGCTGGCCTCGTTCAGCGCGCCGAGATACGGGCTGCTACCGAGATCGGACAGCAGCAGGAACCCCCGTGCCAGGTCTTCATCGATCACCTCGGGCGCATTCAGGCCGGCATCGAACAGCCGTTTCGCGACCCGGACAAACGGACGCGAATCTTCCCTGTCCGGCGGTGCATCCATGACGATGAAGCTCGCACCGTCATGCACGACGCGAAAGTAACGCCGGAAGCTGGCGTCGCTCGAGGCCGGCCTAAGGGTGTAGTCGCGAAATGCGAGTTCGGATTCGAGCCAGCGATTCAGCAATTCGAGGCGTTCGGGCACGGATCGGTTCGCCATGTGCGGATTAGTGGTAAACGCGAAAATACTACCCTGTCCGCCGCGCCGGTGCCATGCGCCCGTGACTTGAAGCCGGGTCCCGGTGCGCGCCTTCGCGGACAAGGCTCGCATGGAGGCGGCGGTCGTGGCAGGTGCGCCTTGCATACAGGCACCCTGTTAAATCCGGAAGATCGGCGTGATGACCGGCTCGCGCATGTCACTGCTTCCCCCGCACCTGCGCGTCCCGCCCTGAAAACCGCGCGCAGCCCGGGTCGCCCAGGATCAGGTAAAGCCGGACATGGCGATCAGGACCATGGTAGTGGCGAACAGCAGTCCGAAACCGTGACTCACCGCCATCGGCGACGGGAAGGCGGGTCAGGCCGGCGGGAAGGAAGATCAGCGGCGCGTCCTCCATACCGCGGTATGACTCACCGGCCTCCTTCCCTTCGCCCCGGATCGTCAGCTCGTAGCCGGGCAGGCACCGTTCGATGTCGCCAAACTGCTTGCGTACCCGCTCCGTGATCACCAGCGGCATGGACACCTTGTCGTCGACGTCGGCGGAAACGATGCCGGGGTGGCGCGTGCCGCACCCTGTGGTGATGTCGGTTACGCAGCCGGATACACCGGCCGCCTGCCTGCCAGCACCAGCGGACGGTCCGCCAGGTCGCTGCTGGGGCGGAGCGCCCCGGGACAGATCACGCACACCGACGCGCGCGGCCTGCTGCTCAGGCGGCGTCAGCGCCAGCAGCACCGGTTTCGAGCAGCCCGGCAGGAGGTCGCGCAGGATGGATGACTTTATACCTAACACACTGATTATAAATTATTTGAAAGTGCAGCCATTCTATGCGATTTTAGCTCGCGCCCGCCGGCCGGCCCGGTGATCAACGAGCCAGAAACTGTTCCCCAATGCGTATCTGCCCGCCGAGATACCCGTCACACCGCCGCACAGGCCGGAACCGGGGCGCATGAGCCGCCGCACCGCACTGCCGCTGACGGTGCTGATGGCGCTGTCACTGCCATCTGCGGTGTACTCGGCGTGGGATTGCAACCAGGGGCCGGACGGCAAGTGGGACTGCACCGCCGCCGGGGCAGCGCCGACAGTGGCCGTGCCGCCGGCCGCCCCACGTAGCGTGGCTCAGCCCGCCGAATCGTCCAGGACGCCCGTGCAGGGAGAATCCCCGGACGCGGAGGAAGCGGGTAGCGCACCCGCCACGCATCCCCCAGAGGGGGGCTCACCTCCCACGCCGGGCAACATACCGGCTGGTGCCTCCGCCAATCCCGCAATGCCGTCCAAGCCGTCGGTAACCGAACCGGCTGGCGCGCCCGACGCCCGGCCGGCGGCGGACGCCGGCACGCCGGCCAGGATCGGCCGCCAGGCACGCTGCCCACCGATCATGCTGGCGTCCGAAACGGCTGTGCTGGCCGGTGGCGACGAGGCGGGCATGATCGACCTGGAGGCGGACAGTGCGGCCGCCAGCGCCGACCGCATCTTCACACTGAGCGGTGATGCCGTGATCCGTTACGGTGACCGCCGGCTGCAGGCCAACAACATCGTCTTCCGCCAGCCGGCAGGCGAAATCGAGGCCAGCGGCGGTATCCACTTCGCGGGACCCGGACTGCTGGTGACCGCCGACTCGGCGCTGCTGCAAACCGGCGAGGAACGCGGCACCTTGCGCGGCATCACCTACGCGCTGCCCGACCAGCACGCACGTGGGGGCGCCGGCCTGATGAGCCTGGAAGGCGCCAGTCGGCTGCGTCTGGAGAAAGCCACCTACACTACCTGTGCCCCCGGCAACCGTGACTGGCTGCTGTCGGCCGGGAAGGTGGAGATCGATCACGATGAAGGAACCGTCACCGCGCACGACGCCAAGCTGGCCTTCATGCGGTTGCCGATTCTCTACACACCGTATATCAGCTTTCCGCTGGATGACCGTCGCAAGACCGGCCTGCTGTTTCCGAGGATCGGCACGACCGATGAAACCGGCATCGATGTCAGCGTGCCATGGTACTGGAATATCGCGCCCAATCGGGACGCCACCATCACCCCGCGCGTCATGAGCGAACGCGGCACCATGCTCGGCGGCGAGTTCCGTTTTCTGACTCCGCGCAGCAACGGTATCCTGAAAGCGGAATACCTGCCGTCGGACGACAGTTTCGGCAACCAGGACCGCAGCTTCGTCAGCCTGCGCCACGACGCCAACCCGACACCCCGTCTGGAAACCCATATCAATGCCGGCGAGGTTTCCGATCCGCAATATTTCGAGGATCTGGGCAACAACCTGGTCGAGTCGAGTCAGACCAGCCTGGAGCGCACGGCGCGCGCCGTCTGGCATGGCCGCGTCTGGACCCTGGGCATGACCGTGCAGGACTTCCAGAACCTCGATACCACGCTGGCACCGGCCGACCGGCCCTACCGGCAGGTACCGCAACTCATCTACGAATTCAACCCTTCGCAACGCTTCCTGGGCCTGCGCACGACGGCCGTGGCGGAACTCAACTACTTCACCCACAGCGACAATTCCCTGGTGAAGGGAACCCGGATCGACGTACAGCCGCGCTTGAGTCTCCCAGTGCGCCGCGCCGGCTGGTATGTCGTGCCTGCGGTCAGCGTGCGCCACACCGCCTACACGCTGGAAAATGCCGGCGCCGGCATGAACGGCCATCCGACCCGCACCACGCCGGTGTACAGCCTCGACGCCGGCAGTTTCTTCGAGCGCGACGGCCACTGGGGCGACAAGTCCTATGTACAGACCCTGGAGCCGCGCCTCTACTATCTGTACGTGCCGGAGACGGACCAGAGCGACCTGCCGGTTTTCGATACCGGTAACTACGATTTCAATTTCTGGACGCTGTTTCGCGATAACCGCTTCAACGGACCGGACCGGATGGGGGACGCCAACCAGCTGGCACTGGCGCTGACCACGCGTTTCCTCGAGCCGTCCAGCGGGCGACAGATGCTGCGCGCCAGCCTCGGTTCGCTGCTGTATTTCCGCGACCGCACCGTCACCCTGCCAGGCGATACCGCCGACCTGGAAACCAGTTCCGACATCGTCGGCGAGATGACGCTGTCGCTGGCGCGTCACTGGACGGCCCGCGGCGAGGTGCTCTGGAACCCGCACAAATCCAGCACCGAGCGCAACAACTACCTCCTGCAATACCGCCTCGGGCCGCGCCAGCTCGTCAATCTCGGCTACCGGTTCCGCGACGGCATCCAGGAACAGACCGACGCGTCCTTCCTGTGGCCGCTTGGCAACGCCTGGCACCTGGTCGGACGCTGGTATTACGATGTCACGGCGAACGAAACTATCGAGGCGCTGGGTGGTCTCGGTTATGAGCGCTGCTGCTGGGGCGTGCAGCTGCTGGCCCGCAACTATATCAACAACGACGGCAGCACCCGCAACACGGCTGTTTTCCTGCAACTGGAGTTCACGGGTCTGGGCAAGCTGGGCACCAGCGTCGATGACGCGCTCGAACGTGGTATTCTAGGTTACCGGCCCGACAACTGATAATCCGCGAAGCAACACTATGAAATACCTCCGATTCCTGGCCGCCCTGGTGCTGCTGGCCCTCGGCGCCGCTACCGCAACCGCTGCCGAACCACCCGCAGACGTACCGCCCGCACCACCGGAAACGCAGCTCCTCAACCGCATCGTCGCCATCGTCAATGACGGTATCATCGTCTCCAGCGAGCTGGATACCGCCATTACCAACGTACTCGCCCAGCTGCAGGCCAAGGGCACCCGGCCGCCGGAGCGCGGGGTGCTGGAGAAGCAGGTACTGGAGCGCCTGGTGGTCGAAAAGCTGCAGCTACAGCTCGCCGAGTCCAATGGCATGTCGATCGATGACACCACGCTGAACAGCGAGGTGCAGAACCTGGCCCGCGGCAACAACCTGTCGGTCGCGGAATTCCGCGATATCATCGAGCGCGATGGGTTGAGTTACGCGACCTTTCGCGAGGACCTGCGCAAACAGCTGCTGATCCAGGAACTGCGCCGGCAGATGGTCGGCAACCGCATCCGTGTCACCGAACAGGAGGTCGACAACCTGCAGGCCAGCCTGAGAGCCAGCGGCTCGGGCGATGTCGAATATCATCTCGCCCACATCCTGGTCGCGATCCCCGAGGCCGCCAGCCCGGAACAGATCCAGGCGGCGCAGCAGCACGCCACGGACATCCTGCGGCGTCTGCGCGCGAACGCCGACTTCTCCCAGCTCGCCATCGCCGAGTCGAACGGCCAGACCGCACTGGAGGGCGGCGATCTCGGCTGGCGCAGCCTGGGCCAGATGCCCGAACTGTTCGTCGAACCGCTGAAGACCCTGCAAACGGGCGACGTCTCCGACCTGATCCGCAGCTCCGGCGGCTTTCACATCATCAAGCTGCTGGAGAAACGGGGAGACGAGCGTCACATCATGCGCCAGACACGCGCGCGTCATATCCTGCTGAAGGAGGACGAGCTGCACAGCGACGCCGACAACCGCATCCGCATCAAGCAGCTGGAATTGCGCCTGCGCGCGGGCGAGGACTTTGCAACCCTGGCACGCTCCAATTCGCAGGACACGGTGTCAGCGGCCAAGGGCGGCGACCTTGGCTGGCTCGGACCGGGCGATACGGTCCCCGAATTCGAGGCCGCCATGAACCGGCTCGCGCCCGGTGAAATCAGCGAGCCGGTCAAGACCCGGTTCGGCTGGCACCTGATCCAGGTGGAGGAATACCGCGAGCACGACGACACGGAAGAGTTCGAACGCAACCGGGTGAAAAACCTGATCCGCACGCGCAAGTACGACGAAGAGCTGTTTCTCTGGCTGCGGCGCCTGCGTGACGAGGCGTACGTGGAATTCCGCGTTGACGAGACCTGACGCACACCGTTTTGCCTGGACCAACGCTCCGCATCGCTGTCACGCCCGGCGAACCGGCCGGTATCGGACCCGATCTGTGCCTGCTGCTGCAGCCCCACCTGACGCCCGATGTTGAGGCGGTGTACATCTGCGACCCGAATCTGCTGGCGGCACGTGCCGACCGGCTTGGACTGACGGCGCGCATCCGCACCTTCGATCCCGGCGCCGCACCACGGCCGGGGACGGCGGACGAATTCTGCGTGGCACCGGTCGCGTTGCGCGCCCCTGTACAGTGCGGCTTGCCGGAGCGCGGCAACGCGCGCTACGTGCTCGATACGCTGGATGCCGCGCTCGCCGGCTGCCTGGATGGCCGCTTTGCCGCCATGGTGACCGGACCGGTTCACAAGGCCATCATCAACGATGCCGGCATTCCGTTCAGCGGTCATACCGAGTACCTGGCATCGGCAACGCATACCAGCGACGTGGTCATGCTGCTCGCCACCGATGGACTGCGCGTCGCGCTGGTCACCACGCATGTGCCGCTGGCGGCAGTCAGTGCACTGATAACCGGAGAGCGTCTGCAGCGCATCCTCCGTACGCTGCACCATGACCTGCAAACCCGCTTCGGCATTGCGCAGCCGCACATCAGGGTCTGCGGACTTAACCCGCACGCCGGTGAGGGCGGTCACCTCGGCCACGAGGAAATCGGTATAATCGCCCCGGCACTGGAAGCCCTGCGTGCAGCGGGCATGAACCTGTCAGGACCACAGCCGGCCGACACGGTTTTCACCCCGGACAGTATCGCGAGCTGCGATGCCATCCTCGCCATGTATCATGACCAGGGCCTGCCGGTCCTGAAACACGCCGGTTTCGGCCGTGCCGTCAACGTCACGCTCGGGCTGCCCGTCATCCGTACCTCGGTCGATCACGGCACGGCGCTGGAACTCGCCGGCACCGGCCGCATCGATACCGGCAGCCTGCGGATGGCCGTGCAATACGCCGTTGAGCTGGCGCGGCGCTCGTGAAACCATGGAACGGTCCCGCACTGTGATTCGTTCTCGTCCCCGTGTCCTGTCGGGCGGCGCGATCCGGATACGACGGTTGCGTAAACGGAGGATGACCGATGCGTGAGGGCGGACAGCGTGGTGCGAAACTGCACCGGCACACGCTGCAGATGTTGCGGCACACGCACGATTATTCGGTGCACAACGAGAAGGGCGAGCATCGCACGCGCCTGGTCCTGATCATGACCGCGATCACCATGGTCGTGGAGATCGTCGCGGGCGGCCTGTTCGGCTCGATGGCCCTGCTGGCCGATGGCTGGCATATGGGCACGCATGTCGCCGCCTTCATGATCGCCCTGTTCGCCTACCGCCATGCACGCCTGAACGTCGACAACCCCGAATATTCGTTCGGCACCGGCAAGGTCAGCGTACTCGGCGGCTACAGCAGCGCCGTGGCCCTGGCGGTTGTGGCACTGGTCATGCTGCTGGAATCCCTGCAACGGATCATTTCCCCTCATGACATACACTTCAACGAAGCCATCATCGTCGCCGCAACCGGTTTGCTGGTGAATGTCGTCAGCGCCCTGCTCCTGAAGGACGACCACGATCACGCGGGCGACCATCCGCAGGGTCACCACCATCATCATGACGTCAACCTGCGCGCCGCCTACCTGCACGTGCTGGCCGATGCGCTGACCTCCGTGCTTGCCATCGCGGCCCTGGTATCGGGCAAATTTCTGGGGTGGAACTGGCTCGATCCGGTCATGGGCATGGTGGGCGCGATCATCATCGCACGCTGGTCCTACGGGCTACTCAGACAAACGGGACCGGTTCTGCTCGACGCGAGCATCGACAGGGCCTACCAGGATGCCATTAGACAAACGATAGAAACTGATTCCGACAACAGGATTGCCGACATGCACGTCTGGAAAATCGGTGCTGATCACTATGCAGCGATCATATCCCTGGTCACGCATTTCCCGAAGGCCTCGGAACACTACAGGCAACTGCTGGCCGGTTTTCATCGCCTGACCCACGTCACGGTCGAGGTGAACGAATGCCGGGACGAACCCTGCAGCGAAGATGATCGTCATACGCGCGACTGAGCAAGCGAAGGGGCGCGCGCTATCCCGGTGACATGCCCGGGCCGGTCCTAGATGCCACCCATCGCCGATTGCAGGTAGTTCTGCAGGCCCATTTTATCGATCAGTCCGAGCTGGGTTTCCAGGTAATCGATATGCGCCTCGGTATCGTTGAGGATATCCTTCAGGATATCCCGTGAGACGTAGTCCCGCACGGATTCACAGTAGGCTATCGCCTCCAGATAGTGTTCGTGCCCCTGCCGCTCGAGCTGGAGATCGCCGCTCAGACACTCGGGCACTTCCTTCCCGATCAGCAGCTTGCCTAGGTCCTGCGGGTTGGGCAGCCCCTCGAGGAAGAGGACACGCTCGATCAGCTTGTCGGCATGATGCATCTCCTCGATCGACTCTTCATACTCGTGCTTTCCAAGGGCCAGCAGGCCCCAGTTCTTGTACATGCGTGCATGCATGAAGTACTGGTTGATCGCGGTGAGTTCGATCTTCAGTGCCCGGTTGAGTAAATCTATGACTGTTTTGTCGCCTTGCATGGGACGTCTCCTGTCGAGATGCTGTTCGGGAATACGGGTTGTGCCGTGATCAGGTCCTGCATGGATATCCGGTGCACTGACCACGACAGGAATTGCAACCGAGTATTCTGCAATCCGCTCGCGGATGATATCCCATCGCCCGGCGCCGGTCCGGCCTGATGCCTTCTCACCGTGCTGCCAGTGCAGATATCGCATGCAGGACGGAGCCGATCGGCAACGGTCTACCGGCGCGTGTACCCACGCAGACGGTCCGTCGCCATACCCCGGGTTCATGCCGGCGCCCCTCCGGATGTCCGCGATACACGCCGGTAAGCTGCTTTCGGGACTCGGCACTGCTCCTGGATCACTATGAACGGCCGTATTGTAGCAAGAGTCTGGCCGATGCATGCGCCTGGCATGAACCCGGACCGGGCCACCGCCAAACAAATGTGCGAAAGATTCTGGACGCTACCTCGAATCACTCCCGGTCTGGCGCATCTCTAGGCCCTAACCTGAACGTATCGTGGTTACGATACGGTCTGATGGCACTACCGGTGTCAGTTCTTACCTGCACACAAGGAGAAGCAACCAGACCGTCGAGACGGTGAGAAAGCGAACAGAAAGAACGGGGGACATTCGACTCAGGTCTTGATTCTTGCTTACCACCCGCTAATTTTCAAATCAAAAGCAACGATCATTCAAGATTTGAGACCTGACCTTTCGACCCGTACTAACATATGGAACGTACTCACACCCCAGAACCATTAGAGGCCTATGCTGACAGGCTGCCGGATACCGTCAAACTACATGATAATTGCATCGAAAACATAATCCACAGGTAGATGTTCTTTGCCGGCAATCCCTGTATACCTGAATACTGCACAATAACGCTAGGGTTGCTGATTCGGAACACCAAATTCCTTTAAACGGCGGAAAAATTCCTCATAGTCAATATAGTGACTGCCATCGCATGAGAAATTCATGCCTATCATGCCACTCATTCGATTGAAGGAGCCACTACGCAGGTAGATTTGTTCATCAGTGTTACGCAGGCGCTTGAATTCATCCAGCACCAGGCCCAGATCATCCCTATGCATATGCGGTTTTCTGCCCTCATAGGATACAGCCGGAAAGCCGTCGAGGAACTCTTTTTCAAAGACCTCTTCTTTCACGTATACCCTGTAATGAAACGGATCATCAAAAAACCAGCAAGTCAGCTGTGAGGACGAGTAGTGTGCCTTGATGTGAAACACCCCTTTATTCACCGTGAGCGCAAACATAATTTGATGAAGTCTATCTATATTTTCATCGAAGAGACTTGTCTGTCGACTCTGCTCAAACAAAAAGGCCCTGACAGAGGGATCGCCTTTTACCTGTAACCAGCGGCTTGGCATATGCGCTGCTGCCCCATAAACGAGGAATAGGAAGGCCTGAGAACGGTTACGATAGTTGTGCCAGGGCCTGTAATCGAAGAAGAATCAGGCTTGGTTCACCATGATACTGTGTTCTCACAAATACTCAAACCGGATCCGAGACATGAATTCGAGTCTCTGACTCGAGCGCACCATCAGGTCGGAAACTGCGCTGGATGACCCGCTGGTCACAGTTTGTCCGGCTGGCCCTGGCACATTATCAGCCTTAATGGATGTATCCGTGGAGTCGGGGTAAAACCCCCTGTAGAACGAATGAATCCCGCGGCAATCCTGCCGTAGCTGCTCAAGCACATCTGCATCAAAAGGTATCTCCCGCGCCATTATCAAGGCATCACCCGGCGAGTGAATGGGAAAAGTGTTTCAATTAATTGTCACTATATGCTCAAAATATGGTCCGTTACATCAACCTCTCCTAGGGCCTGTT